>JACCDS010086870.1_pt1 | contig 50100 bp, 47 predicted proteins | sample 7446441 | NCBI WGS metagenome assembly JACCDS01 (sample SAMN15323445, study PRJNA562643) | freshwater metagenome | isolation source: river surface water | place: USA:Blue River Watershed | collected 2017-08-17 | reverse complement strand
CAAGGCCAAGTATGGCCAGGACCGCGTGGTCGGCGACCCGATGCAGGTGGCTTACAACTGCGTGTACCTGTGGAAGATGGCGGTCGAGAAGGCGAAGTCCTTCGACGTGGACAAGGTGATCGCTGCGTCGGCTGGCCTTGAGCTGGACGCGCCGGAAGGCAAGATCAAGTTCCATGCCTCCAACCACCACGTGGCCAAGAAAGTTCGCATCGGCCGCGCTCGTCCGGACGGTCAGTTCGACATCGTCCACGAGACCGGCGTGATCGAGCCGAACCCGTTCCCGAAGCTGTAATCGCTGTCTCTTCGCAGTGAGCAGGGCCGTCCGCGTTCGCGCGGGCGGCCGCCGCAAGTATCTTTTCGGAGCGCGCGATGTCGTTCGATATTTTTGTGATGCAGCTCTTCAACGGGCTGTCTCTGTTTACCATCCTGCTGCTGATCGCGATCGGCCTGGCGATCGTGTTCGGCCTGATGGGCGTCATTAACATGGCACACGGCGAGCTGATGACGCTGGGCGCGTACGCGACCTACCTCACTGCGCATTTTTTCTCGCGCTATGTGCCGTCGCTGATGGATTTTTACCTTATTCCGGCCGTCGTGGTTGCATTCGCGGTGACCTATGCAGCGGGCTACCTGCTTGAGCGTGGCTTCGTTCGCTTCTTTTACAAGCGCCCGCTGGACACGCTGCTGGCCACCTGGGGCCTGTCGCTGATCCTGCAGCAGGCGTATCGCTCCATTTTCGGCGCGCAGGAAGTGTCGGTGCCGCTGACCAGCTGGCTCACCGGCGCCTGGGAGCCGACGGCGGGCATTCAGCTGCCGCTGAACCGCATTTTCATCATCGGCCTGACCGTGCTCGTCGCCTTTGGCGTCTGGCTGCTGCTGTACAAGACCCGCGCCGGATTGCGTGCGCGCGCCGTCACGCAAAACCGAGCAATGAGCTCGGCTGTCGGCATCAATACCGACAAGGTCGACGCGACTACCTTCGCACTGGGCGCGGGCCTGGCGGGTATTGCCGGTTCGGTGTTCACGATGATCGGTTCGACCAATCCCGGCACCGGCCAGGCCTACATCATCGATTCCTTCATCACGGTGGTGTTCGGCGGTGTTGCCAGCCTGATCGGCACCGCGGCTTCCGGCTTCATCATCGCGCAAGCGCAGACCACGCTGGAATACCTGATGAGCGGATCGATGGCCAAGGTCTCGATCCTGCTGCTGGTGATTCTGGTGCTGTACTTCCGTCCCAATGGTCTCTTCTCTTCGAAAGTGCGCAGCTGACATGAATGCTTCCAAGTTCACTGCCGAACATGCCGCGCATGCGGTAATGGCGCTACTACTGCTGGTCGTGCTGCCGATGGTGCTGGACCCGTTCTGGATGGGCAACCTCGGCAAGTACATTGCCTTCGCATTCGTTGCCGTCGGGCTGGTGCTGGCCTGGGGCTATTGCGGCATCTTGTCCCTCGGTCAGGGCATTTTCTTCGGCATCGGCGGCTATGCGATGGCGATGTTCCTGAAGCTCGAAGCATCCGCGCCCAACCTGCCCGATTTCATGGAATGGAGCAGCGTCGAGGTGTTGCCGCTCTGGTGGGAGCCGTCGAAGTATTTCGCGTTCACACTGCTCGAGATTTTTGTGCTGCCTGTGCTGATCGCTTTTCCGTTCAGCTACGCGATCTTCCGCAAGCGCGTCTCCGGCGTTTACTTCGCGATCGTTACCATTGCACTGGCGATGACGATGACGGTGCTCATCATCGGTCAGCAGGGTGATACCGGCGGCGCCAATGGCATCACCGACTTCAAGACGCTGCTTGGCATGGACGTGATTTCGCCAGAAGCACGCCGCAATATCTACTTCCTCGAAGTCGTGTTGCTGATCATCGTTGCCGCGCTGGCCGCGATGCTGCTGCACACCCGCTTCGGCAAGATCCTGATCGCGATCCGCGACCGGGAAGACCGCGTGCGTTTCTCCGGCTACGACACAGCCATGGTGAAAGCCTTCGTGTTCACCGTTGCAGCCGTGCTGTCGTCGATCGGCGGCGCGCTGTTCACGCTGCAGGTCGGGCTGACCAGCCCAACGCTGATCGGTGCGGTCGCATCGGTGGAGATGGTGATCTTCGCTGCGCTCGGCGGCCGGCTGTCTGTTCCCGGCGCAATCGTCGGAGCGCTGGTGGTCGGCTTCACCAAGTCATGGCTGTCCGAACAATTCCCGGAGAGTTGGCTGTTCCTGCTGGGACTGATGTTCATCGCATCGGTCGGCCTGCTTCCGAATGGCCTCGCCGGTGGCGTGCAGCGCCTCTTTTCCTCGAAGGAGCAAGCATGAACGCGGTCCCGACTGACGTGCTGAACAACATCAGCCAGGCGGCCATCGGCCAGCGACCGGTACTCACCGTCGAGCACCTGACGGTATCGTTCGACGGCTTCAAGGCGGTCGACAACCTGTCGCTGTCCATCAATGAGCGCGAGCTGCGTGTCGTGATCGGCCCCAACGGCGCCGGCAAGACCACGCTGCTCGACATGATCTGCGGCAAGACGAAGCCCACGTCCGGCAGCATCCGCTTCCGCGACATCGAGCTGACCCAGCTGCAGGAACACCAGATCGTGCGGGCCGGCGTCGGCCGCAAGTTTCAGAATCCGTCGATCTATGAAGACCTGACGGTGCGCGAAAACCTCGAGATCTCGATTCCGGAAAAACACGGTGTCTGGGCCTCGATCCTGTTCCGCCGCACGCCGCAGGTGCGCGCGCGCATCGAGGAGATCGCCACCCAGGTCAACCTGCAGGAGCAGCTGGGCAAGAAATCCGGCTTGCTGTCGCACGGCCAGAAGCAGTGGCTGGAGATCGGCATGCTGCTGATGCAGGAGCCTGAGCTGCTGCTGCTCGACGAGCCCGTGGCCGGCATGTCGCCGCGCGAGCGCGAGATGACTGCCGACCTGCTGCGCACCATCTCGCTGGGCAAGTCGCTGGTGGTGATCGAGCACGACATGGATTTCGTGAAGTCGATCGCCAGCAAGGTGACGGTGCTGCATCAGGGAAGGCTGCTGTCCGAAGGCACCATCGAGCAGGTGCAGAAAGACCCGCGCGTCATCGACGTCTATCTCGGCCATTGAGGACACCATGCTGAAAGTTTCCAATCTCAACGTGAGCTACGGCGACAGCCGGGTGATCCACGACGCCTCCTTCACCGTGGCCGACAACGCCGCGGTAGCCATCGTCGGCCGTAATGGCATGGGCAAGAGCACGCTGCTGAAATCGCTGATCGGCATGGTGCCGGTGGCATCCGGCTCGATCTCGCTCGACGGCAACGAGCTGTCGAAACTGCCGAGTTTCAGGCGCGTGCAGGCGGGCATGGCCTATGTGCCGCAGGGCCGCATGATCTTCCCGCTGCTGTCGGTCGAGGAAAACATCCTGTCGGGACTCGAGACCGGCCGCTATGACGGTGTGCCGGAATTCATCTACGAGTTTTTCCCGGTGCTGAAAGAAATGGCAGGCCGCAAGGCAGGCAACCTGTCCGGCGGTCAGCAGCAGCAGCTCGCGATTGCGCGCGCGCTGGTGTCGAAGCCCAGCGTGCTGGTGCTCGACGAGCCGACCGAGGGCATACAGCCATCGATCATCAAGGAAATCGCGCAGTCCTTAAACCGTCTGCGCAAGGAGCTCGGCATCGCGGTACTGGTGTCCGAGCAGGTGCTGTCGTTTGCAATGGAAGTGGCCGACGAAATCCTGGTGCTGGACCTGGGCCGGATCGTGCGCACCGCCACCAAAAACGCAGTCGATATTGAAGAAGTTCGTTCGTACCTGACGGTCTAGTCGGGAATTCTTTACTGGAGGAAGAAATGAGGCACGGAGATATAGCAAGCAGCAAGGATTGCGTTGGCGTCGCTGTAGTTAACTACAAGATGCCGCGCCTTCATACCAAGGCCGAAGTGCTCGACAACGCGCGCAAGATCGGCGAGATGCTGATCGGCATGAAAAAGGGCCTGCCGGGTATGGATCTGGTGATCTTCCCTGAGTATTCGACGCACGGCATCATGTACGACTCGCAAGAGATGTACGACACCGCGTCGGCTGTTCCGGGCGAAGAAACCGAGATCTTCGCTGCCGCCTGCCGCAAGGCGAACGTGTGGGGCGTATTCTCGCTGACCGGCGAGCGCCATGAAGAGCACCCGAAGAAGGCGCCGTACAACACGCTCATCCTGATGAACAACAAGGGCGAGATCGTGCAGAAGTACCGCAAGATCATGCCGTGGGTGCCGATCGAGGGTTGGTATCCGGGCGACTGCACCTATGTGTCCGAAGGCCCGAAGGGTATGAAGATCAGCCTCATCATCTGCGACGACGGCAATTACCCGGAAATCTGGCGCGACTGCGCAATGAAGGGCGCCGAGCTGATCATCCGCTGCCAGGGCTACATGTACCCGGCCAAAGAGCAGCAGATCATCATGGCCAAGGCCATGGCCTGGGCCAACAACAGCTATGTGGCCGTCGCCAACGCGGCCGGCTTTGATGGCGTGTACTCGTACTTCGGTCACTCGGCCATCGTCGGCTTCGACGGCCGCACGCTCGGCGAATGCGCCGAAGAAGAAATGGGCATCCAGTACGCCGAGCTGTCGGTGTCGCTGATCCGTGACGCGCGCAAGAACAGCCAGTCCAACAACCACCTGTACAAGCTGCTGCATCGTGGTTACACCGGCAAGATCAATTCGGGTGAAGACGCCAATGGCGTCGCGGCCTGCCCGTACGAGTTCTACGGCAAGTGGATCAATGATCCGGAAGGCACGCGCAAGATGGTCGAGGCTCTGACCCGGGACACCCCCGGCACCGAAGACTCGCCGATCGAAGGCATTCCGAACAAGTCTGCCGCGCACCGATAAACGTCGTTGTTGTCGATTGCACGCCCCAATCTCCTCTTCTTGGGGCGTGCTTTTTTGATTGCATGAGATGAACGACCTGATCCAGCCTTACTTCATCGCCGACGAGCCGTACTACCTGAGCTCGGCCAATGAAATTGAATTGTTCGAGGCTGCGTACAAGCTGCGCATGCCGATGGTGCTGAAAGGCCCGACCGGTTGCGGCAAGACCCGCTTCATGGAGCACATGGCATGGCGCCTGAAGCGTCCGCTGATTACGGTGGCGTGCAACGAGGACATGACCGCGTCCGACCTCGTGGGCCGCTACCTGCTCGACGCCAACGGCACCGTGTGGCACGACGGCCCGCTGACCATCGCCGCCCGCCATGGCGCAATCTGCTATCTCGACGAAGTCGTCGAGGCCAGGCAGGACACGACCGTCATCATTCACCCGCTGACGGACAACCGGCGCACTCTGCCGCTGGACAAGCGCGGCGAGCTGATCCACGCCCATCCCGATTTCCAGCTGGTGGTGTCCTACAACCCCGGCTACCAGAGTCTGACCAAAGACCTGAAGCAATCGACCAAGCAGCGCTTCGGCGCGCTGGACTTTGATTATCCGCAAGAGAAGATCGAGACCGATATCGTTGCGCACGAGAGCGGCGTCGGCGCTGAGGCGGCCGGCAAGCTGGTTGGCATCGCGCACCGTTCGCGCGCGCTGCGCGGACGCGGGCTCGACGAAGGCATTTCGACGCGCATGCTGATCCACGCCGGTTCGCTGATTCATGTCGGCATTGCGCCGCGTGAGGCTTGCCGCGTCGCGCTCGCGCGGCCGATCACGGACGATCCGGACATGTTGTCCGCGCTCGACGGGTTCATCGATGCCTACTTCGGCGCCTGAACAATCAGCACCGGCAGCGCTGCACCCGGCGCTGGCCGCAGCGCTTGCATCGCTGCCCGAGCGGCAGCGGCTGCCTGCCGCGCTCGATGAGCTAACCGCGCTGCTGGTCGAGGCGACCGGGGCGATGCCCGGCCTCGAGTCGGCGCTGGCATCCCACCTCGGCTTCCTGCTCAACTCGCTCGATGCGGCCGGACTGCGGCGCTGGATACTGACCGGCCTGCGGCTGTATCCCAACCATCCGGCCCAGCTCGCGGCCTACCTGACGCTGGAAGATCCTTACGCAGCCCAGGCCATCGTCGCCGAGAGCGAGGGCAATGCCTTTGAACGCGCGCGCCACGCACTGCAGTTTTACGCCAACGGATTCGGCCAGCGTGAGCTGGCGCTCGCCGCGCGCCGCCAGCGCCAGTTAAACGCACTGCCCTTGCGGCCTGTCATCAGCGAGGGCACCCTGCTGCTGCCTGACCATTACCTGGCATGGGATGGCGCGTCGCGCGGCAACATCTACCGCGCCGCGGTCGCGCATGCGCTGGCGCACCTGCAGTATTCGCCGCGCCACCAGCCCGCCGGAAAGAAAAAGCCCTTGCTGCTGGCCGTGCTGTCGCTGATCGAGGATGCGCGCGTCGAGCGGATGGCCGCGTTGCGCTATCCGGGCTGGCACGCGATGTGGAGCAGCTTCCATGTTGCCAGCGGCGAAGAAAACGAACTGACGTTCGCATCGCTGTCAGCCCGGCTGTCGCGTGCCCTGCATGACCCGTCCTATCAGGACCTGAATCACTGGGTGAACAAAGGCAGGCAGCTGTTCGAGGAAGAAGCGGCAAACGGCCTGGACGATCCCGAGCGCTTCGCCGAGGTCGGCAAGATACTTGGCAATGACCTCGGGCAGATGCGCGTGCGCTTTGTGCCGGAGTTGTATGTGGTGCAGCCGGCCTACCGCGACGACAACAGTTTTCTGTGGGAGTTTGAGAACGACGCGCCGCCCGATACGCCGCCGGAAGAGAGTCTGTCACGGACCTCGGTGCAGATCGAGGCAACTGACCAGCAGGCCGATACCGCGATGCACGTGTCGCCGGTAGAGCAGCCGCCGGGACAGCGCATCGACTATCCCGAATGGGACCACCGCGACAATCTGCTGCGCGACGCGTGGGCGACCGTGCATGACCGCTCGGCACGCGAAGGCGCGCCCGGCATCGGCGCGGGCCGTCGACGCAATCTGTCACGCGCCATGTCGCTCGACTCGCGCGCGCGCACGCTCGACCGTGCGATACGGCTGCGTCGCCAGCACGAGGGCGAGGCGCTCGACCTGAATGCGGCGATCGAAGGCCGCATCAGCTGGCGCGCCGGCATTTCGCCGGATCCGAGAATTTTCCAGCGGCCCGGCAAGCGACGCCGTCATGCGTCCATCTTGCTGCTGCTGGACCTGTCGGAATCGACCAATGACCGCGTGAAGGGATTCACGTCGATCCTGGATGTCGAAAAGCAGGCAGCCGACTTGCTGGCACAGTCGATCGACACCGACTACGATCGGCTGGCGATCGACGGCTTTCATTCGGACGGGCGGCAGAAGGTGCATTACCTGCGGCTCAAGGAATTCGACGAGGCCTATGGTGACGAGCAGCGGCAATTGCTGATGCGGCAGCAGGGCAGCCTGTCGACCCGCATGGGTGCGGCGCTGCGCCATGCCGGCGCGCGGTTGCGGCGGGAAGCCACGGAAAAGCGCATCCTGCTGCTGGTAACCGACGGCGAACCGTCCGATATCGACGTGACCGACCGCGACTATCTGGTCGAGGACGCGCGGCATGCAGTACATTCGCTGCTTATGAAAGGTATCACGGTGTTCTGCCTCACCCTGGACAAGAACGGGGGCGCCTACATGAAGAACATCTTTGGCATGCGGAATTACATGATCGTTGATAATGCGCTCTCGCTTCCGGCGCAACTGTCACGCGCACTCACCCAGATCGCGGCTCGCTGATGCGCTATCCCGACAGGCAGCTTACAATCACTGGCAACAAGGCACGAAGGCAATGGCGAACAAAGATCCGGTCAAGGTAGGGGTGCTGTACTCGCAGACCGGCGCAACGTCGGCGATCGAATCATCGCAGCGGCTTGGCACCTTGCTGGCGATCGAGGAAATCAACGAGAGCGGTGGCGTCGACGGTCGCGAGATCGAGGCGGTGCAATATGACCCCGCGTCCGACGCCCAGCAGTTCCGCGCACTTGCCGAGCGACTGGTCGCCATCGACAACGTGAACGTGATCTTCGGCTGCTACATGTCGAGCACGCGCAAGGCGGTGATGCCGATTGTCGAAAAGTACAACCGCGTGCTCTTTTACGCGACGCTGTACGAAGGCTTCGAATTCTCCAACAACATCATCTACACCGGCGCTGCGCCGAACCAGAACAGCGTGCAGCTGGCCGATTTCATGATGTCGACTTTCGGCGGGCGCGTTTATCTTGTAGGATCGGACTATATTTATCCGTATGAGTCCAACCGCATCATGTCGGACCTGGTGAACCAGCGTCCGGGCGGCAGCGTGGTGGCACAGCGCTATGTGCCGCTGGACGCAGGGCCGCGCGATTTCGACGCCATCGTCGCCGAGATCCGTGACCTGCAGCCCGACTTCATTTTTTCTACCGTGGTCGGCAATGCGACGCAGCACTTGTACCGCGCCTATGCGGAAGCCGGCCTGAATCCGAAGAAAATGCCGATAGCGAGCCTGACTACCTCCGAAGTCGAAGTCGCGCAGATGGGTGCGCAGGCGGCTGCCGGTCATTTCACGGCAGCGCCTTATTTCGCATCGATCGACACGCCGGAGAACCTGCGCGTGATCGAGCGTTTCCGCAAGCGCTTTGGCGACGACGTGCGCCCGAACGCGTGCTGGGAGGCGGCCTACTTTCAGGTTCACATGTTCGCCAACGCATTGCGCGCCACCGGCTCCGATCTTGTGCCGGTGCTGATGCCGCAGCTGCTGGGTGCGGAATTCATCGCGCCGCAGGGCCGCGTGCGCATAGAGCCTACGAATCATCACACGCACCTGTACCCGCGCATAGGCCGCGTCAACTCGAAGGGGGATTTCACCATCGTGCGTGCGTCGAATAACGCGATTACCCCCGATCCCTATCTGGTCACCCATTCGCTGGGTGACTGGACCCTCGCGCTGGAAGCACTGCAGGACTGATGGTCAAATCCCGAACATTAGTGCGCTCGGGCATGCGCGTCGTCCGCGAGGCGCCGCTGATCCTGCGCGACCTGCGCTCGCTGCGCGTGTGCGTGTTCCATCCGCGCGACCAGGACGGGCAGGGGCTGACGCGCCAGCTCGAGCGCATAGGTTGTCAGGTACAGGCCTTCTGGCCGCCGCTGCCCGAATTGCCGGAAGGCGTCGATGTGGTGTTCATGGCATTGTCGCCGGACATGCTCGATGCCGATTTCGCGTGGTGCCAGGTAGAAGATGGCCCGCCGGTGATTGCCGTGATCGCCTATGAAAACCCGACCGTGATCGAAGCAGTGCTGCGGGTCGGCGCAATCGCTACCGTGCCGTCGCCGGTGCGCTCCTTTGGCCTGCTGTCGGTGCTGGTGCTGGCGCGTGACCTGCACGGCACGATACGAAAACAGAAGAAGCGGATTTCTCAGCTCGAGGCCAAGCTGCAGGGCGTGCGACAGATCGCCGAGGCGCAGGACATACTCAGCGTACAGCATGGCATCACGAAGGAAGAGGCGTATCACATCATCCGCGAGCAGGCGATGCAGAAGCGCGTAACGGCCGAGGAAATCGCGCGTTCCATCATCAACGCCAACGAAATCCTCAGTTTCAAGAAAATCAAGCGCTAATTCGCAGTCGCTGCCAGCGCGTGCGCCAGCATGCCGGCTATGCTGACCACGTTGCTTTCGTGTGCGATGCAGTCGGTACTCCATACATTGCGCACGCCAGCCTCGCGTATCACCTGCAGTGCATCGTCGGCGAACAGCGCATGGGTGACCGCGACATCGACCGACACCGCGCCGGCCGCCAGCGCAGCCTGCGCCGCCCGTGCCAGTGTGCGGCCACTGCTGGCGATGTCGTCGAGCAGCACGACGGCGCGCCCCTGCAGATTGACGTCGGGCAGCTGCACGCTCACCTCCTTGTCGCCGCGCCGTATTTTTTCGCAGGCCGCGTGATCGAAGCCGTGCGCGCGCGCGGCATTCGAGATCCATTGCGCGGATTCACTGTCGGGACCCAGCAGGAAAGCGTCTGCCATGCGCCGGGCGATGTAGTCGCCAAGCAGCGGGGCGCCGCTCAGCACCACCGGGCGCGCCACCGGCGCCGCCTCGGCCAGCGTCGCGATACGGTGCAGGTGAGGATCGACGGTGATGATGCCGTCGAACAGCGATGCGAGGAATTTGCCGACGATTTTCTGGCTGACGATCTCGCCTTCGTTAAATGCGATGTCCTGTCGCATATAGGCCAGATACGGCGCAATCAGTGTCAGCTCAGTGGCGCCGAGCTGACGTGCGGTCTGCGCGACAAACAGCAGCTCGACCAGCTTCTCGTTCGGGTTCACCAGCGAGCGATACAGATAAATCTGTGCCGGCAATGACGCCGGCAGCCGCAGCTTCAGCTCGCCATCGGGAAAGCGGTGACGGTCGATGGCAGCAGAGGGCAGGCCCGCTGCCTGCGCAAAGCGCTGCGCAGCCTCCTTCTCGTCATCGAAAAACAGGACCAGCGCATCGCTCATTCAAAACTCCAGGTAGGTATGCGAGATCTGGGCTTCGTCGCCAATCACGTAGCCATTGCCCTTCGCGCATTGCTGTATGGCGAACAGCAGGTCGCTCGGGAATTCGGCATAGATCGCGTACAGCGTTTCGCCTTGTTTAACGCGGTCGCCCAGCTTGCGCCGGATGTCGATGCCGGCATTCGCGACTTTCGGCGCGCCAGCCAGTCGCGCGACCTGCGCGATGCGCAAGTTGTCGATGGCGATCACCATGCCGTCGCGTTCGGCGACGACTTCATGATTGAGCTTGCCCAGCATGAAGTGCTCATGGTCGAAATGCTTTGCGCCTTGTGCGTTGATGATGGCGCGCATTTTCGCGAGCGCGCGTCCGGATTCTAGGATGTCGCGCGCAATTGCATAGCCATCGCCGCCACGCACGTCCGGATCGAACTCGATCATTCGCCCGGCCAGATGCAGCGACTTGTGCCGCAGGTCTTGCGGCGCGCGGGGATCGTTCTCCAGCACGCGCATCACGTCGCGCGCTTCCAGCATCGGGCCGATGCCATTGCCGATCGGCTGGCGGCCATCGGTGATCACGACATCGAGCGTCAGGCTCATGCGCGACGCGACATATTCGAACAATTTGCGCAGCCGCTGCGCGTCCGGCACGTTCTTTACCTTGGCCGACGGGCCAATCGGCAGGTCGAGGATCAGGTGGGTTGAACCGGCCGCGACTTTTTTCGACAGGATGGACGCGATCATCTGCGTGGTCGAATCGAGCGACAGCGGACGCTCGACCGAGATCATCACGTCATCGGCCGGCGACAGGTCGGCGGTACCGCCCCACGCGAGGCAGGCGCGGTGCTGGCGCACGATCTCGGCAAGCCTGTCTTGCTCGAGGTTCACATTGGCGAGTACTTCCATCGTGTCGGCGGTGCCGGCCGGCGACGTGATCGCGCGCGACGAGGTCTTGGGGCACAGCAGTCCGTGCGCAGCGACGATGGGAACCACCAGCATCGAGGTACGGTTGCCCGGGATGCCGCCGATGCAGTGCTTGTCGACGACCATCTGCTCGGGCCAGTGCAGCCGGCGGCCGCTGGCGACCATGGCATCAGTCAGATAGTAGATTTCGTCGCGGTCAAGCTCGCCATTGTTGGTCGCGATCAGAAACGCGGTCAGCTCGATTTTCGAGTACTGGCCGCCGGAGATGTCTTTGACGATCGCGTGATAATCGTCCTTGAGCAGCCGCTCGCCATTGATCTTCCTGAACAGCGCGCCTATCGATGCCGGCCGTTCCGCGTGCCGCACGCAGGCCATGGCGCCGGCTGCAACGCCGAAGCGCCGGAAGGCGTCTTCGGACAGGCCGATTTCATCCTGCCCGACGATATACGGGTCGTCGACCACGTTCAGCGTTGCGGTGATGCGGTGCGTGCCGGAGATCACCTCGATCTTGGCCAGCGCCTGAAAGCCTTCGCTGCGGTAGATCAGGCAGTCACGGTGCAGGTAAACGACGTTTTCGAGGTGGGTGTCGATGGCGACCTGCTTCAGCTTCAGGTCGAGATGCTGTTTGTCTTCGCCGGATGCCGGCGACGCGCTGGGTACGGGGCTGGATTGCATAGGGGCGGCGCTTGTTTTGGTTATCAGGGCTTGCATGGCCGGCCCGGAGGCCCGCCGCATCGTCGCTCCCAATCATAACGCCCCTCGCCGCCGCTCCCTCTTTATTTGAGGGCCTGAGTCTTACCAGCGTCCGTGTCCCCGCCCGCGACCGTCGCCATCGAAGTCACGGCGATGCTGGTGATGGTGATGACCACGATGGCGATGCTCGCTCCATCCGTAGCTTGCGCCGTATCCGTAACCGTAAGCGGGGGCTTGATACATCACGCGCGGCGCCGGATACACCATGGCAGGCGGGGGCGGCGCGTAGCCGATGACGGGCGGCGGGGGCGCATAGCCAACGACGGGAGGCGGCGCATATACGACGGCGGGCGGGTGGTAGCCGCCATACTGCACGCTGACGCCCGCGCGCGGCTGCGAGGCGATGATGTTGCCGACGACCGTGCCGACCGCAAAGCCGGCGATTGCGTCACCGCCGTGCGCGAACGCGCTGCCTGCAGTGGCGCTGAGTAGAAGAACGGCGGCGATCCTGGTTTTCATGGCAACTTCCTTTGTCTGACGCAGTGAACCCAGTATACGGATAGGAAAATTCCGGTACAGCAGGAAATTGTGAACAGCTGTAAGCCCGCCCCGGCTGTTTGCGCTGCGCAAACCCCGCCCTGAGACTGTGTTGGTGCCCATCAGATATGACTGACCCGATCGCTGCGAAGCTAGGGTCGCAGTCATGACGATGCAGTGCAGACTACTCAGGGAGAAAATGATGAGAGTACGGACGGGTATGGCGTCGGTCGCCGCGCTGGCGCTGGTTGCTTGCAGTAGCGGTAACGACGCGATCAATTCGCCGGCGGGCGCCGATGGCAGCCTGCAGGGTGCTTACACGGGAACGACGGCCAGCAGTGTGGCCTTCGATACCTTGTTTCTCGACGGCGGTCGCTTTTACGTGATCTACGGGCAGCGCGATGCCGTCAATGGTGGCCTGCTGGTCAACGGCTTCATTGAAGGCAACGGCACATCAAACAATGGCAGCTTCACGTCGACCGATGTGAAGGATTTTTCCGACAACACGACGACGCCAGCGACAATCAGCGTCAGCTACGGCACGGGCACCGACATTACCGGCAATATTTCCATCAATGGCAGCACGCCGGTGACCGACAGCTTCTCGGCGGTCCCTGTCAGCAGCGGCTATGCGTACAGTTCGGCAGCCAGACTGGCCGACATTACCGGCAGCTGGCAGCTGGCTGGCGTCAATGGCGAAACCGCGACCGTGATCCTTGGTGCCGATGGCGGTCTGGTTGCCGACGCCAGCGGTTGCAGCATCACCGGTACCGTGAAGCCGCGCGCCTCGAAACGGAATGTGTTCGATGTCAGCCTGAACTTCGGACCGTCGCCGTGCGTGTTGGCCAACCAGGCCGCGACCGGCCATGCGATCAGCTATCTGCTGACGAACGGCAGCCGGCAGCTGGTGATTGCCGGCACCAATACCGCACGCGATGCGGGAACGGCGATGTTTGGCATCCGAGCCGCCGTGCAGTAAGCGATACCGCCCGCTTCAGGGCCGGATCAGGCAGGTTTGCTTCGCGTCTGCCAATACGGTCCTGAAGTGCCGGGCCTGCGCGCGTATCTCGTCAGTGCGTACCGTGCTGCCGCGTTCGCCGGCAATGCCGAGTGCATTGGCTGCGGTTTCCAGCTCGGCAAAGCTCGCGTACGGAATCTGCGCCGCCAGCTGGTCGAAGGCGCAGGTGCATTTGTAGATCATTTCCTGCCGCGGCCGCTCTGGTTGTTCGCGCAGGCAGGCTTCGACGAACAGCACGCGATCCAGCGTCGGATAGTCGACCGACTGCGCATGCACCGGTGCGATCATGCATGCAATGATGATGGGCAGCAGTTGCCTTGTTTTCATGGTTTTTCCTCCGTCGTGGCATGGCGCGATGCCAGCCGGTGTTCTTCAAGCAGCGGCACGCGGTAGTCGCGCAGTATCGCGACGATGGCGTCGTGGTTCTCGCTGATCAGGGCATCGAGTTTCGCCTTCCATGCCTGATCTTCCTGCCGCACGCCCATCGCGATCGCAAAGTCGAGATGACTGTGCGCCGTTGACTGCAGCGGAATCACCGTCAATTCCGGCGTCGGCACGCGACTTGCGAAGAAGCCGGCGATCGGGCCCCAGACCAGCGCCGCGTCTATTCGTCCGCCGGCGAGGTCGCGCTCTATCATCTCGCCCGGATAGCGCTCCGGATCGGCGTTCAGGCTCAGGTAGGGCACCGCCTGCGACACCAGTTCGTGCTCGACCAGCCATTCGGCGGCCGGCGAGCGCGTGTGCACGCCGATTTTCAATTGCGCCAGCGCGGTCGCTGGCAGCGCGAAAAATTGCTGCTCGCTGCGCACACCGGCGGTCGCGCCATCGTTGCGGATCACCAGCGCATAGCTTGAGCGGAAATAGGCTTGCGTGGTCGCGGTCTGCTCATAGTCGGCTGGCACGCCGATGACGAGATCGCAGCGATAGTGCTCGCCCGGCAGCCTGAAGCGCAGCGTGTTGCGGATGAAGCCCATGCGCTGCGGAAAGGACGCATACTCCAGCCGCCAGCCGAGCTGCTTGGCAAGCAGCTCGGCGATCCGGTTTTCGAAACCCTCGCCGCGCTGGTTCGAGAAAGGCAGGTTGTTCGGATCCTGGCACACGCGCAGCACGCCGTCGGGCAGCGTCGGCGGCTGCGCGTGGCAGGGCAGCATGTATGCCAGTACCATGCAAAACGTGGCCAGTAACTTCATTCGATGCCCTCGACTTTCGCCTTTTTGATGTCGCCGTTGGAGCGTCCCTTCAGGTAGGCGTACAGGCGGTCGATGTTGTCGACCACCTGCCGGTTCTGCCCGAACGAAGGCATGCCCTTGTCGAGCCGGCCCTCGGTCACGGTGGCGACAAATGCTTCCTTGCCCAGCGTCTTCAGGCTGTCGATCAGCGACGGTCCGACCATGCCTTCCTGATTCGCGCCGTGGCAGCGGTCGCATGCTGCCGAGCGCCAGGTACGGAATCCGGTCAGTGTGTTGCTGTCGACGCGCACGCCATCGATCACCGTGTACAGCTCATTCCTGACTTCCTGCGCGTGCGACGCGCCGGCGAGCAGCGCGGCAAGCGCCGCGCCCCTGAGAACGGACGGTCTCATCGTGCCGGCTCACTCAAGTGTGAAGACCGTCAGCGTGCCGCCGAGGTCGGTGTAATTGCGCAGTTCGCGGTAGCCGCCGACTGCGCCCAGGCCATCGTTGTCTTTTTCGAGACCGGCCGCCATGCCGATGCCGGCCCAGCCGCCGATGCCCGAGTACACGCCCACATACTGCTTGCCCTTGTGCAGGTAGGTGAACACGTTGCCGATGATGCCGGACGGCGTCTTGAAGCGGAAGCGTTCCTTGCCCTCCAGGTCCACCGCCTTGATGTAGCCTTCGAGCGTGCCGTAGAACACGAGGTCACCTGCCGTCGCCAGCGCACCGGACCATACCGAGAACTTCTCCGGCTTTGACCAGACGATCTTCCCGCTGCTCGCGTCCCAGGCGATGAAGTTGCCCATGCCGCCATGGCTGTTCGGCGCCGGGAACATGGCCAGCGTTGCGCCGACATAGGGCTGCCCCGCGACGTAGTCGACCCGGAACGGCTCATAGTCCATGCAGACATGGTTGGTCGGCACATAGAACAGCTTGGTCTTCGGGTGAAACGCGGCTGGCTGCTGGTCTTTCGAGCCGAGCGCGGCCGGGCAGATGCCCTTGGTGTTCACGTCCGGCCCGCCGTGCGCGGTCGAGTACTTGGCCACCACCTGCGGACGGCCGCTCTTCATGTCGACATGCGTGGCCCAGTTCACTGCCGGATCGAACTTTTCCGCCACCAGCAATTCGCCGCTCACGCGGTCGAGCGTGTAGCCGAAGCCGTTGCGGTCGAAGTGCACCAGCGCCTTGCGGGTCTTGCCCTTGTGCTGGATGTCGGCCAGGATCATCTCGTTGATGCCGTCGTAATCCCACTCGTCGAACGGCGTCATCTGGTACACCCATTTCACCGCGCCGCTGTCGAGATCGCGCGCCCAGATCGCCATCGACCAGCGGTTGTCGCCGGGGCGCTGCGACGGGTTCCAGGTGGAGGGGTTGCCGGTGCCGTAGTAGACCAGGTTCAGCGCCGGGTCATAGCTGTACCAGCCCCAGGTGGTGCCGTTGCCGGTCTTCCACTGGCCGCCTTGCCAGGTCTTCAGCGACGAGTCCTTGCCGACCGGCGCCACCTTGCCGTCGATCCAGGTGGTGGTTTTTTCCGGATCGACCAGCATCTCGCTGTCCGGCCCGGTGCTGTAGCCGCGCCAGGCCAGCTTGCCGTCGGACAGGTTGTACGCGCTGATATAGCCGCGCACGCCCCATTCGCCGCCGGAGATGCCGGTCAGTATTTTGTTGCCGAAGATGTGGGGCGCATTCGTGTTCACCGCGCCGAGTTTCGCGTCGCCGTTCTTCACACTCCAGATCAGCTTGCCGCTTTTTGCATCGAGTGCGACCAGCATCGAATCGGCTTGCTGCAGGATGATCTTGCCGTCGGCATAAGCGACGCCGCGGTTCACGGTGTCGCAGCACATCTGCGGGATCACCGCGCTGTCCTGCCTGGGTTCGTACTTCCACTTGATCTGCTGCGTGTCGAGATCGACTGCGAAGACCTTGTTCGGGAACGGCGTGTGCAAGTACATCGTGTCGCCGATGACCAGCGGCGAGCCCTCATGGCCGCGCAGCACGCCGGTCGACATCATCCATGCGACCTTCAGCTTGCCGACGTTGTCCTTGTTGATCTGCTTGAGTTCGCTGTAGCGATGGTTGGCGAAATTCCCCGCCTGCATCGCCCAGTTCGACGGGTCCTGGCTCAGCTTGGCCAGTTCTGCATTCGCGCCGGCATCGACGCTGACAAAGGCTGCAGCGACTATGCCAAGCCATGCCCATGATGATTGACTCCTCACGATCTGTCTCCCTTTTCTGATCCGGGCCGTCTTTGGTCCGTAGACGAATCTGTATCACCCTGAAATCAGCAGGGTCAATGAAGCACGATGCGTCTTTCGGCGTTTTTGTCTCGCGGCAGGCACGTACTAGTACAAAAAAACGAAGCATGTGGCGCGTCAGCGCGACAGCTCGTCAATCAGGGGCATGGCCTTATTTGCGATACAGTGAGGCGGCACCTATCTACCGGGAGGAGGCGGCATGAAGCTCTTGTCTTTCCTGCAGGATGTCGGGCCTGACCATCGCGGGCGCTATCTGTCGGACATCTGGAAGTTCGGCGACGACGAGATCGAGCGCACGCACGATTTTATCCAGTGGGTATTCCCGCTGGCTGAGGCTAGCGGCGCGCAGCCCGATGCGCCAATGCTGGAGCCGGCCGAGATCGATCTGATCCACAAATCCGGCCCGGCCACGATGAATGTCGAGCGCTCGACCGAATGGTTTCTGGAATTTCTGTCACGCAGCCCGAAATGGCTGGTTGCGCATGACCACAATCATTGGCGAATCACGCGCATGATCAAATCCAATCGACTGCTGCTGGGCGAACTGGCTGCCGAATCTGCGCGGGCGCGGGTGATGAAGCTGGCGGAAAATGCGAAAGGGAAGATCAGCGAGGTAGCGATCGCCTTCTGGGAGCAAGCCTAGAAGCGCAGCGCTTGCGGCCACATGAACTGACCGTTTTCCCAGCGGCCTTCCAGCGTTGCGCGGCCGTCGGCGAATTCCATGCGCCCGAGTCCATGGTGCTCGCCATGGGTCAGGTAGCCGGTGTAACGGTCGCCATTGGCGTAGATGAAATGGCCGAAGCCGGTAATCTCGTCATTCGCAAACGCGCCCTGATAGCGACCGCCGGTGGCGAACTGGTACGCGCCCTGGCCGTGACGCCGGCCATTGACGAACGCGCCATCGTAGCGGTCGCCATCGGCAAGCATTAATGTGCCCTGACCATGGATGCGGTTGTCGCGGAATTCGCCGGTGAACCGCTTGCCGTCCGCATAGATCACGGTGGCGCGGCCAAGGACCTCGCCATTACGGAAGACGCCGACCAGCTGGTCGCCGTTCGCGAAAGTGAAGACGTCCTGCCCGGCATCGCCCGGTTTGCGCAGCGCGACCTTCAGGCGCGCGCCGAACCAGCCGACGTGGTCGCGCACCGGCGCGCCCGCGCAGCCGGCAAGGACGGCAAGCAGTACGGACAAGCTCAGCAGGCGAGTGGAGCGCGAGGTCATGGCGATGGTGTCAAATTGAAAAGTGACGACGACCGGCACGGAGCCTGAGCTTCCGTCTCTAAAGGGTTCGTCACTGGACAAGAATCGACAGCACGCGCGTCTTCTTTAGCGAAAGGGGACGCTGGACTTTAGTCAATTTTCCCAAGTAAACGCTCGTCTATTCCGGATTTGTTGTCCTGTGGACTGCATAATCCGGAGCTGTGCAATGCGTCGCCTGAATGGGTGGCCACCTTGAACACGCCGAACCGAAAAAATGAACAAGACGCCCGACATCGAATTCATCGAGAACATTACTGAGAGGGGATCGATGAACATGCATGCAGCAGTGTATCGCTGGCTGCTCGATCCCGACTTCGGGGAAGGCTATCAGCGCTGGTTCGAACGCGGCATTGCGCTGCTGATTGTCGCCAGCCTGTTGGCTGTCGGGCTCGAGGCCGTGCCCGAAATCTACGTACCGCACGCCGCTGCATTCCATGCGTTCGATGTGATCACGGTCGGGGTTTTCAGTGTCGAGTACCTGCTGCGCGTACTGACCGCGCCGCTGCTGCCGGAATACGCGAACAGCCGCTACCCGCGGCTGCGCTATCTGCTCAGCCCGTATGCGCTGATCGACTTCATTGCCATCGCACCGTTTTACCTGATCCTGTTCACGCCGGTCGACCTGGAGGCGCTGCGCGTGCTGCGGCTCATGCGTCTGGTGCGGATATTCAAGCTGTCGCGCACGCTGGTGCCGGCCTGGCAAGAATTCCAGCAACTGAATCAGGGCCTGGGCTTTCGCGAGAAGGTGTTCGCGCTGCTGGAGCCGACCGGGCATTCCGGCCGTCTGCACATCTTCTGCGATAAGTTCATCATGTTCTGGATCGCGCTGTCGATGCTCAGCGTGGTACTCGAGTCGGTCGATTCGATCGGGCGCCTGTTCGCTACCGGGTTTTACTGGATCGACCTCATGGCGTTCACGATCTTCACGATCGAATACCTTGCGCGCGTCTACAGTGCGCCGGAGAACCCGCTGTTCCGTACGATGGGCCTGCCGCGCTGGGGTTACATACGGTCCGGCTCGGCTGTCATTGACCTGCTGACCATCCTTCCCTTCCTGCTCGAGCATCTTTTGCCGCAGGCATTCGACCTGCGTTTCCTGCGCGTATTCCGCCTGACCCGGATGCTGAAGCTGACGCGCTACACCTCGGCCACGGTCACGCTGCTGCGCGTGGCCAAGCGCGAGTGGGAGATCATCGCGGCATCGGTATTCATCATGATGCTGCTGGTGATACTGACTGCGTCGCTGGGCTTCCTGTTCGAGCATGACGCTCAGCCCGACAAGTTCGAAAATATTCCACAGTCGATTTACTGGGCGGTAGTCACGCTGGCCTCGGTTGGTTACGGAGACATCTCGCCGATCACGCCAATGGGACGTTTTCTGACGGTGATCCTGGCGCTGCTGGGCATTGGCATCTTCGCGATTCCGGCCGGCTTGCTGGCCTCGGCCTTCACCGACCAGCTACGCATTGACCGCGAGGGTTTCATGAACCGCCTGGTCGATGTATTTGCCGACGGCGTCATCGATCCGCGCGAACATGCAGAGATTGCCGCCGAGGCCGAGCGGCTGCATTTGTCCGAGACGGAGCTGACGCGCCTGATCGAGCAGGCAAAAAAGGAATTCCAGAAATCGCTGGAGGCGTCCGAGCTGAATTTCGGTCAGCTGATGCTGGACGCGAATGCGCATCCGGAGTTCGCTGCCGAACAATTCCGCATCATGGTCGAGCAGCTGAAGCTGATCGTGCGGGTGACGGGCGAGGACAAGCTGACGTCCAATCTGCCGAAAGACAGTCAGACCGCATTACAGGTGCTGCGGGCGCTGGGTCAGGGCAGCCCGCCGCAGAAACCCAGATCGTCACCGCCGGAGAACAAGGGACCGCAGCTGTTCTGATTTGCAGATGCCTGTTGTCTGCGCAGCATGGATTGCGATCTTTGCGGAAGTGGGGTGGCGTGTCGAAAGGCTTCATCGTTCCTGAATTATTCCCATTATGAAATTTATCATCGATAGCCCGCGCCCGCCGGTATGACGCAGCGCAAACTTGCAGTAGATACCCCTAACTTTCTGGTTACATCCCATCCCACCTGATCGGCAATTGCCTTCTAATATTGGCAATTGTTGCTTAGGAGACAGAGTTGAACCGCCTGCGATTTCCGCAGCACTTCGATTACCCGGGAGCATCATCCGATTTTTTCAGGCTGGTGGCCTGGCTGACGGGTGTATTGCTGCTGATCGTGCTGCTATGGGCGGCCACGGAGAATGAAATCGCGCATGACGAGGCCGAGAACCGGCAAGTCGCCATGCGCCAGGCCGAGTCGTATGCGAACTCCTATGCGGCGCAACTGGATCATGTCGCCGAGCAGATCGATCGCCTGACTCTGTCCATCGCCTATCGCTGGTCAGACGCACCCGATGGCGTGAACCTCGCGCGTGATCGCGAGCGTGGCTTGTTTCCGTCCCGCTTCAATTTTTTCATTTTCATCGTGGACGCCACGGGTCGTGTGGCTCGCACCTCGGCCGAACCTCAGAGGATGGTGAATTTTTCCGACGCGCGATTTTTTCGGCACCATCGAAAAAATTGCTGTGACGGCATGCTGATCACCGGGCCGGACTTCGGGCCCATGGTCGGGCATCAGGTGATCCGCTTCTCGCGTCGGCTCGATACGGTCGACGGGCGTTTCGCTGGCGCGGTGGTGATCGCAGTCGAGCCAAATTTTATCGTCACGTTTCAGGATGAGGCGCTACAGGGCGAGAACGATTTCGTCACGGCGCGAGACGCCAATGGCACCTTCCTCGCCACGCGACTGGGCAGCGGGAATGAAGGGAAGCGCGAGTTCTATCTGGACAAGCCCAACCTGCCGGGCGTGCAGGATGTGCGCCTCGAGCCGGGTACGAAGTTTCGCGACGGTCTGCCACGCTTCGTCGCATGGCGCAAGCTGGACCGCTACCCGCTGATCGCAGTTGCCGGACTGACGGTCGACAAAGCGCTCGCGGGCTATCGCGTGGCTGCGCACGGGTATCGCGTAAGTGCGGCTATCGCCACGCTGTTCCTTTGCCTGCTGGCGGCAGCCGGCATCACGCTGTCGATGCGGTTCGCCGCGCGCCGCCGCTCCGAGGAGGACGTGCGGCGAACTTATCGAATGGCGACCGATGCGGCCAACGAAGGCTTCTACATGTTGACGCCGGTGTTCGATGCAAACGGGCAGATGTGGGATTTTCGCATTGAGGACTGCAACGATCGCGCCGCCGCCTTGCTCGGCCTGCTGCGCATCCATCTGGCCGGTAAATACGCTAGTGACGCCATGCCGGACAATTCGCGCGTCGAACTGGTCGCCATCTGCATCAAGGCGCTGGCCACCGGCATCTACGAAGACGAGATGCGCGTGCCCTCGCATGGCTGGATACGCGCGACCTGGATCTATCGCCGCGCGGTGCATTCCGGCTCCGGCATCGCGCTGACCCTGCGCGACATCTCCGACCTGAAGACCCATGAGCAGGCACTGGCCGATATGGCCAACAATGACGCACTGACCCAACTGCCGAACCGCCGCTGGCTGATGAACTTCCTGCCAGCCGCGATTCGGCGCGCCGAGCGCGGTCGCGGCACACTGGCGCTGTTGTTCATCGATCTCGACAACTTCAAGGAAGTCAATGACACGCTCGGTCACCAGACCGGAGACGAGCTGCTGGTGCAGGCGGCGGCGCGTATTCGGGAGAGCGTTCGCGCCAGCGACCATGTGGTCAGGCTGGGCGGCGATGAATTCACCGTGGTGCTGGAAAACACCGACTCGAACGAAGCGGTCATGCGTATTGCCTGTGCCATCATTGCAAGGCTGTCCGAGCCATTTGCCGTGTCCGGCGCGGCGCCCGTCTCGGCATCGATAGGCATCAGCCTGTTTCCGCAAGACGGTACCGATGCCGAAGCGCTGATCAAGCACGCCGACGTGGCCATGTATGCCGCCAAGGCCGGTGGCAAGGGGCGGCATCATTTTTACGATCCCACCTTGTCGGACCTGCTGGTGCGCCGTCTGAACAAGGAACGCGCGCTGCGCGACGCGATCGAGCGCGATGAATTCGTCGTCCACTATCAGCCACGCGTGAACGCGAGTACCGGGCGCATCTGCAGTATCGAGGCGCTGCTGCGCTGGCAGGATCCGGAGCGCGGGCTGCTGATGCCCGGCGAATTCATCGCCGCCGCCGAAGAAGCCGGGCTCATCGTCGCCATCGGCGAGATCGTGATCGAAAAGGTCGGCGCTCAGATCGCGAAGTGGCGCGCTGAAGGGGTGACGCTGCTGCCGGTTTCGGTCAATGTGTCGCCCCGGCAGCTGCAGCTGGGCAGCGCGGCGGCCTGCCTTGCGCGGGTGCTCGACAAGTACGGCTTGCCCGCGAGTCTGATCGAGGTCGAGATCACCGAGTCGGCCATGGTCGATCGCGGATCGGCGACCAGCGTCGAACTCGACGCGCTGCGCGCGCTCGGCATCCGGCTGATGATCGATGATTTTGGCACGGGCTATTCGTCGCTCGCGCAGCTGCACCGGCTCGACGTCGATGTGCTGAAGGTCGATCAGGCGTTCACGCATTCGCTGGCGCAAGGTTCCGAGGGCGAGCAGCTGTACCGCGCCATCGTGTCCATGGCCGCTGCGCTCGACATGCATGTGGTGGCCGAGGGGGTCGAGACGATAGAGCAATTGCGGCTGCTGCAGGCGATCGGTTGCGATGAAATCCAGGGCCACATCATCGCGCCGGCCGTGCCGCCGGAATGTATCGAGGCGCTGACGACCCGGACCTACCTTCCTCTGTTTACTCCGTGCGACAGGTGGCCCGACAGGATCGATACCTAGCGTCGTTCCGGGGGCGACCGAAAGCAGGAATTCTGGCGCCGGATCAGCTAGAATACTTTCTCAAATCAATAACCAAAAAGAGCGGTCGGTTGCTGCGCCGGTTGATATACGCGCCGGGCAGCGGGAAACCCGTGCCGCCACAGATCGATGGCCCAGGTATTCGAGCCCGACCGCGACGCGATCCGAGACAAGCGCACGATCTTCCTGCTCTGGGGTATCGGCGCAGGCCTGTTGCTAGTGGCAATCTGGTGTGGCACGCTGGTCAAAATACGCCATGACCTCGACAGCTTGCGGCAGCAGGCGGCTGCGCACGCCGGTGCGCGCGCCCGCATCTATGCGGAGCAGTTGCTGCGTACCGTGAAGGAGATCGACCAGATCTCGCTGACCGTCAAATATCAGTGGCAGAGCCGCTCGGTTCCGCTGGATCTCGTCGACCAGTACGAAAAAGCGATGCACCACACGCCGACTTATCCGGCCGCCATCGGGCCTGATGGCCGGATCATCAGCTCATGGCGTCAGGCCTCGATCGGACTCGACCTGTCCGGCACCGAATTCTTTGCCTACCACCGCGATCACGACGATGCCGCCTTGCTCATCAGCCCGCCTTCGCCGGGCGTGGGCGGCATGCAGGGCAAGCAGACCATACGATTCACCCGGCGCGTTAACGATGCGCGTGGCAGATTCGCCGGCGTGGTGATGGTGTCGACCCTTCCCGCCTACCTTGCCAGCCTCAGCGACGAGGAGGAGCTCAACGACGGTGATTTCATCTCGGTACGCATGCTGCGCGGTCCGCTGCTGGTGACGAAGACCCTGAAAGATCAGGAGAACCCCGTGCCGTTTTTCAGGGCCTTGCCTGATTTTGGCGCGGGGCAGGGCGTGCGCACGGAGCCGGGCGAAAGCTTCGTCGACAAGCAGCCGCGCATTATCGGCTGGAAGGTGCTGGGCGCCTATCCGCTGATTGCCGTTGCCGGCATCACCGAGCGCAGCGCGGTACGGTCCTATCAGGCCACCCGGACTTCCTACCTCGTATTTGCCGGCAGCACCAGCTTGCTCGTGGTGCTGGCCGCAGTATTCGGCATGCTGGCGCAGCTGGATGACGCCGAGCGCAGGCGCAAGGCGGAACGGGTGCGGTCCACCTTTCGTCTTGCAGTCGATGGCGCCCGTGAGGCGTTTTACATGATCGATCCGGTGCGCGGCAGCGACGGCAGCATCCATGACTGGTCGATCGAGGATTGCAACCAGCGCGCCGCCGACATGCATGCGATGCAGCGCAAGCAGCTGATCGGCAAGCGTTTTTCCGAGCTGTACGGTGTTGCCAGGACGGCCTATCTGCGCGATATCTTCATCGCTGCCTTCGAGCGGGAATTCGTCGAGGACGAAATCCAGGTGTCACCCGGTGGTCCGCATCAGCCGGGCTGGTACTACCGCCGAGCCGTTCGTTCGGGTGAGGGCATCGCCGTCACCATTCGCGACATTACTGATGCGAAGCGCCATGAAGAGACGCTGAGGGAAATGGCCGTCACCGACACGATGACGGGGCTGCCGAACCGTCGCTGGCTGAATGACTACCTGCCCGGTGCGCTGGCGCGGGCGCGGGCCGAGCGCAAGCGTGTGGCGCTGCTGTTCATCGATCTTGATAATTTCAAGAGCGTCAACGACACGCTGGGCCATGCAGCCGGTGACGAACTACTGTGCGCTGCGGCGACTTGTCTGAAAGGCGCAGTGCGCAGCAGCGATCAGGTGGTGCGGCTGGGCGGCGACGAATTCACGGTACTGCTAGAAAACCTGGAGCGGGATGCCGATGCCGAGCTCGTGGCCGCGCAGGTGTTGGAGGCCTTTGCCGAATCCGAGGCCTTCGCGCGCTGGAGCGCGCTAGCGGTGAAATGCTCGATCGGCGTCGCGATCTATCCTACGCATGCCGCAGATGCACAGCAGCTGCTGCAACGTGCCGACGATGCGATGTACGCCGCCAAATCCGCAGGCAAAGGCCGCTATCGCGTGTCTGCGGGCGCGCCAGCCTCGGCGCGCGACGACGACGGATTCATTCAGGCCGGAAGCAGAGGCGATTCTTCATGATTTTCCTGCGCGCTTCACGCCCTGGAACAAGCCCAGCATCGCCACGCCGCCCAGCGCGCTGAGCAACCAGGCCTGAGCCGTCAGCGGTTCGAAACGGAACGCCGGCGCGATGGCCGGCACCATCGTCACCATCCACAGGCCGGCCACCGTGCCAGCCATCACCCAGACAGACACCGACGGCAGGCGCAAGCCCAGCCGTCGCCAGCCCCGATGGCGCGACCGGCTCGGCAGGATCAGCACGGTATTCGCCATCACCAGCACCACGAAGGCGCAGGCCGCCGACCCGCGCGCCGCCTCGCCTGCGTTCAGCAGCCATGCATAGACGCTGAATACGGCTGCAGTGGTCAGCGTTCCATACGCGAGCGACTGCAGCGCATCGCGCAGCGACAGCAGCGGCTCATCCTGACGGCGCGGTGGCTGTTGCATCAGCGATTCGTCGCCTTCCTCTGCCTCGAACACGATCGAGCAGGCCGGATCGATCACCAGCTCCAGGAAAGCGATATGCAGCGGTGTCAGCAGCAAGGGCAGGCCGAAGATCACCGGCAGCAGCGATAATCCGACGATCGGAATATGCACAGCCAGCGTGTACACCATGGCCTGGCGCATGTTCGCGAAGGTGCGCCGTCCCATTCGTATCGCTTGCACAATTGAGTCGAAGTCGTCCTTCAGCAGTACCAGTGACCCAGCTTCGCGGGCAACGTCCGTGCCGCGCTGCCCCATTGCGACACCGATATGCGCAGCCTTCAGCGCCGGGGCATCGTTGACGCCGTCGCCGGTCATGGCGACCACGTCTCCCTGCTGCTTCAGCGCGTTGACCAGCGCGAGTTTCTGCTGCGGCTTCACGCGCGCGAATACGTTGACCTCGCGGGCTGCAGCGGCGAATGCGGTGGCATCCATGGTCGCCAGGTCGGCACCGGTCACGGCCCGGGAAGATGCAATGCCTGCTTCGCGCGCGATGGCCGACGCCGTGCGCGGATGGTCGCCGGTAATCATCACCACACGGATGCCGGCGCGGCGGCACCGGGCTATCGCAGCCGGTACTTCCACGCGCAGCGGGTCGGCCAGCGCGAGCAGTCCCAGCCACTCGAAGCGGAAGCCATGCGGCGTCGCGGGCCAGGGCTGCCCGGGTGCATGCACTGCATGCGCGACGCCGAGCACGCGCAGCCCGCGGTCGGCGAGCCGCCCGGCATCGCTCGCAAGCTTCGCGCGCGCGCTGTCGGCCAGACCGCAGAGCGCAGCGACCGCTTCGGGAGCGCCCTTGATGGCGACCACATAGCCATGCTGGCTGTCCCACGCGTGCGTCATCGCGGGCAGCTCAGGCGACAACTCATATTCGTGCGCGAGCGTCCAGTGCGGCGCTGCGCGCAAGTGACGGCTGGCGGGTGCATCGGCCAGGCGGTGGATTGCCTTTTCCATTGCATCGTGCGGCACGATTTCGCTGGCCAGCAGTGCGTGATGCAGCAGCGCTTGCTGTGCCGGCGTCAGTTCGCCGCTTACGCCGCAAAGCGCGAGTTCGCCGTCGCCGGGATGCAGCGCGACGACGTCCATCCGGTTCTGGGTCAGCGTGCCGGTCTTGTCGACGCACAGCACCGACGTTTCGCCTAAGGTTTCGATCGCGTCGAGCCGGCGTGTCAGCACATCAAGCTTGCCCAGGCGGCGCGCGGCGAACGCGAAGAAGATGATCATGATCACCGGGAATTCCTGCGGCAGCAGCGACATCGCCAGCGCAATGCCGGCCAGGATCGCCTCCGGCAGGTCGCCGCGCGTGGTCCAGTACACGGCGATCAGCACCAGCGACAGCAGGGCGCCGACGATCGCGATGCGGCGGGTCAGGCGCGCCATCTCGTCGCGCAGCGGCGAGGCCTGCAATTCGATCTCGTCGAGCGATTCGCCAATGCGGCCCATCTCGGTGCGGCCGCCGGTTGCGACCACGCGCACCATGCCCTGCCCCTGCACGACCAGCGTGCCGGCGAACACGGTATCGCCCGTCGATTTCGGGATCGGCAGCGATTCGCCGGTCAGCATGGATTCGTCGATGGCGAGGTCATGCGCGGAGCGCAGCGCGCCATCGGCCGGCACGCGGTCGCCTTCTTCCAGCAGCAGCAGGTCGCCACGGACCACCTCATGTCCGGCGACGCGCAGCGGTGATCCGTCGCGCAGCACCTGCGCGCGGGGGCTGGACATCTCGCGCAAGGCGGCCAGCGCATTGTCGGTGCGCCGTTCCTGGAAGATCGTGATGGCCATGATCACCAGCACGAAGCCCATCAGCACCATGGCTTCGAAGCGGTCGCCAATCAGGAAGTAGACCGCACCGGCGGCCAGCAGCAGCAGGAACATCGGTTCGCTGGCGACTTCCATGACGATGGCTCGCAACGCCCGTCGCCGCGACAAGCCAAGTTCGTTTGGCCCGTCTTCGACCAGCCGGCGCGCGGCTTCGGCCGAGCTCAGGCCGCGTTCTTCAGAATCGCTGTTCATGCTCGAAATTCCGGAGTTTCATCGAATACAATGTTTACACCAATTACCACTTCGGGGAAGCACCGGATGAAGCTTACCTTTCTCGGCGCTGCCGGCACGGTGACCGGCTCGAAATACCTGATTGCTCATGAGGGCGGGCGGGTTCTGGTCGACTGCGGCCTGTTCCAAGGCTACAAGAACCTGCGCCAGCTGAACTGGCAGCCTTTGCCTTTCGATCCGTCCAGTCTGGACGCAGTGGTGCTGACCCATGCTCATCTGGATCATTCCGGCGCATTGCCGCTATTGGCGCGCAATGGCTATCGCGGTCCGGTGTTTGCGACGCCGGCCACTATCGCGCTATGCGATCTGCTGCTGCCCGACAGCGGACACTTGCAGGAAGCCGACGCGGATTTCGCGAACCGGCACAAGACGTCGAAACACCAGCCGGCGCTGCCGCTGTATACCGAGGACGATGCGCGGCGCTCGCTGACGCTGCTCAAGCCTCTGGACTTCGGCCAGACGCTCGATGTCGCCGGCCTGAAGCTGCGACTGCGGCCCGCCGGTCATATCCTGGGCGCAAGCTCGGCAGAATTCCGCAGCGCGAAGGGTGCCTTGCTGATGTCCGGTGACATCGGCCGGCCCGACGACCTGATGATGCGGCCACCGGCGCCGATAGAGCATGCAGACACACTGGTGATCGAATCGACCTATGGCGACCGCCTGCATGATGACGAAGACCATGGCTCGGTACTGGCCGACGTGATCAGGCGCACTGCCGCGCGCGGCGGCACGGTGATCGTGCCGGCATTTGCAGTCGGCCGCGCGCAGAGCCTGCTGTACCAGATCTGGTTGTTGAAGAAGGCGGGGCGCATTCCCGACCTGCCGGTGTTCCTTGATAGCCCGATGGCGATCGATACCACCACGATCTACCAGCGCCATGCGAACGAGCACCGGTTGTCGCCGGAGGATTGCCGGCACATGGCGCATGTGGCGCGCTTCTGCCGCACGGTCGAGCAGTCGCGCGAACTGAACGGGCTGAACTATCCGGCCATTATTGTGTCGGCCAGCGGCATGGCGACGGGCGGGCGCATCCTGCACCACCTGCTGAACCATCTCGGCGACCATCGATGCAGCGTGGTGTTCGCCGGTTATCAGGCCGGCGGCACACGCGGCGCGCGGCTGGTGGCCGGCGAGCGCAGCATCCGTATCTTTGGTCAGGACGTGAAGGTCCATGCGGAAATCGTGTCGCTGCCCGGGATCTCAGCGCATGCGGATGCGGGACAGATCATTGCGTGGCTCAGGACGCTGAAGAAAGCGCCGCGCCATGTGTACGTGACCCATGGCGAAGCGAGCGCGGCCGATGCGCTGCGCTGGCGTATCGAGCATGAACTGGGCTGGAGCGCGAGTGTTCCGCTGATGGGCGATAGCGTGAATATCGATCTCTGATTTTCGTTGCGTGGTTCGCTCCCTTCGATTGCTGAAGTTCACGCGGCATCGATAGCGGGCGTCAAAACCTCTCCGTAGAAAGTCCTGCTCCCTCCACCTCACCTCTGCCCGGGCAGGTTTCTGCCGTGCCTTCCATCCCATGAGCAGGAAGGCAATCTCGTCGCTTTTCCGGCCTAGCACTGGCCGTCATTTGATGGACGATTCACGTTGACCCGTCACTTCCCTGACCCTCACCTTTCAACGTCCCGTCTATGCGCACGAATCTTCCTGTCACGAATACCGAGATCGAACTCGACGATCAGCAGTCCATCGTTTCCAAGACCGACCTGAAGGGGAGGATCACTTATATCAATCCCTACTTCACTCAGGTCAGCGGATTTACCGAAGAGGAGCTGATTGGCAAGGCGCACAATATCGTGCGTCATCCCGACATGCCGCCCGAGGCGTTCGACGATCTGTGGCGCTCGCTGCAGCTGGGGCTGCCCTGGACCGGGATGGTGAAGAACCGCTGCAAGAATGGCGACTATTACTGGGTACTGGCGAATGTGACGCCGATTGTCGAAAAAGGGCATCCGGTCGGCTTCATGTCGGTGCGCAGCAAGCCGACGCGTGAGCAGGTAGTAGCAGCCGACGCGGTATATCGGCAGTTTAGGCAAGGTCAGGCGAAAGGCTTGGCGATTCGCGACGGTGCGGTCGTCAGCACCGGGCTGCTCGCGTCCCTGCGCCGGCTCAGCGATGTGCCGCTGGCCACGCGACTGGCGCTGGTATTTTGCGTGCCGTCCCTGCTGCTGGCAGGCGCAGGCACGGCTTCCATGCTGACCGGCCAGAGTGCCTGGGTCATCACGCTGCAACTGGCGGCGCTGTTGCTCATGCTGGTCGGCTGGGCCGGGCTGCACTCGGCGGTCGTATCGCCGCTAAGGCTGGCCACGCGCGTGGCGCGCGCAATCGCCGGCGGTGATTTGTCCATCCGTTTCGACGTCGGACGCAATGACGATGCCGGGCAATTGCTGCGCGCGCTGCAGCAGATGAACGCGAATCTGGTCGCGGTGGTCGGCGATGTGCGCGCCAATGTCGACACCATTCACATCGGCAGCCGCGAGATCGCGCAGGGCAATATGGACCTGTCGGCGCGCACTGAGGCGCAGGCGTCGAGCCTGGAAGAGACGGCAGCCAGCATGGAACAGTTTGCGTCGACCGTGAAGCAGAATGCGGAAAATGCAGGGCAGGGCAATCAGCTCGCGCAGACCGCTTCCGGCGTGGCCCGGCGCGGCGGCGAGGTGGTGGCACATGTCGGCGCCACCATGAGCGAGATCAGCGGCGCAGCGCAGCAGATCGTTGACATCATCGCGCTGATCGACGGTATCGCGTTCCAGACCAATATCCTCGCGCTGAATGCCGCCGTGGAGGCAGCCCGCGCAGGCGAGCAGGGACGCGGCTTTGCGGTGGTGGCGGCTGAGGTGCGCAGCCTTGCTCAGCGCAGTGCCGCCGCGGCGAAGGAAATCAAGTCACTGATCAATGACTCCGTGTCGAAGGTGGGCGCAGGAAACCAGCAGGTGCTTGAGGCCACCGCCACCATGGAGGAAATCGTGCGCTCGGTCGCCCGCGTGACCGACATCATGTCCGAGATCAGCGCCGCCAGCCATGAACAGAGTCAGGGTATCGACCAGGTGAATCAGGCGGTGTCGCAGATGGACCGGGTCACGCAGCAAAACGCAGCACTGGTCGAGCAGGCCGCTGCCGCGGCAGCCAGCCTCGAAGATCAGGCGGCGCGGCTGACACAATCGGTGTCGGTATTCCGGCTGAATTGATGATGGTGTCAGCGGTCAGGGTACTGGTCGCGACACGCTTCGGACAGCTTCCTGAACTGGCGGTCGTTCTGCGATTCGCGCGACGCCTTCAGCAGGCAGGCGTCATATGTCTTCGGTCCGTCGTCACAGGCGGTGAAAAGCAAGGCCATCAGCACCCCCGGCAGCAGGGTTCGGCACAGCTTGGGGTGTTTCATGGTGTTCTGCGCCTGGGCATCGTTGCAGCGGCGGGTGTATCTCGGATGTAAGTATTCTAAAGGTAAATTTCCATTCGGATATCGCCTGCAAGGGCAAAATGCTCGGTGACTGCGTAACGCGGGTCAGCGGCAAGATGTCCACAGATCATCTGGATAACTCTGTGGATGACTAGGCGCAAGCACACTCAAACATTTGATTTGTCACGGCTTTCACCCGCTGATCCAAATCAAGGCAGCACGCTTACCTGCGATGCTGCGCACACGGCAGTTGATACGCGTTACGGTAACCGTCCGACTTGAAGAACGGATCGTCAGCCAGGTAGGCGAGCAGCATGTCGGTGGCATCCTCGCCCCAGAACAGCCGCTCATCGACCACTGCAGTAGGTACGCCGAACACGCCGGCGTCGATGGCCTGCTCGCAGTTGCGATGCAATTCCTGCTTGATTGCGTCGGCGTTGATATCGGCCGGCTCGATCAGGAACTCGTCTAGCAGGTCTTGCCATGCGCCTTCGTCCGAGGGCAACAGTCCATCGCGCCAGACGTAACTGAACAGACGATCGACCACGTCCTCGGTCGCGCCGAGCGCGATAGCCAGCCGCAGCAAGGGCAAGGGGTTGAAAGGATGCGCGGCAGGCAGGCGCATCGGTATGTCATGACGGCGCGCCACCCACAGGCAGTGCGCGTAGGTCCAGCTTCGTTTGGGGGGCGTCTCTACCGGCCCCTTGTTGCCCCAGTGGCCAAGCAGTCCCGCGAACAGCACAGGCTTCGGCAGGAGATTCAGCGTCGGCGCTTCGCGGCGCAGACGCTGCCACTGCAGGTAGGCATACGGCGAAATGAAATCGAAGTACCAGTCAATCGCGGGCTTGCTCATGTCCGACACCTGTTCGCTAAAGGGTTGACGCTGAATCTACTCCAGCATGTCGGCCCAGATCGTACGGGCCCAATTGTTTGCGTAGCTGCCTTCCAGCTCGCTCGGCGCCGGACTCAGGCCGCCGGCGCCCTGCACCACTTTGTAAGTGCGCTCGGCAGCCACGTACTCATGAACGCTCGCGACGTGCACCACATTGCGATCGTCGATGAAACTGTAGCAGGTGTTCGTCAGCATCGGTTGCGGGTTGGGTTCGATTCCGCTCAACTGTGCGACGATTGCTGCCGCCGCCACTTTCGCGTGGTTGTTCGCCATGTGGCCGCTCTTGGGCATCAGCTGCGCGACCTGGATCGCGTCGCCGATCACGAAAACATCTTTGGCCACCGCCGATTCGAAGCTCAGGTAGTTCACGCCGCACCAGCGGCCATTGGCCATGTTGGCCAGGCCCATTTCCGTTGCCAGCTTGTTTGCACGCATGGCTGGCAGCGCATTGATCACGTCGGCCTGCACGTCGGCCTGCACGTCGAATTTCACCAGACCTTCGTCAGCTGACACCGCGATGGCCTTGTGCTGGTTGCGGTATTCGATGATGCCGGCGTACTGCTCAGCCCAGGCCTTCTTGAATAACGCAGGCTTCGACACCACGTCCTGATTGGCGTCGAGCACCAGCACCTTGCTCTTCGGCTTGAAGTTCTTGAAGTACCACGCGACCTGGCATGCTCGTTCGTACGGACCCGGCGGGCAGCGGAAAGGCGCTTCAGGAATGGTCAATGCAAAGACGCCGCCATCAGGCATCGCTTCAAGCTGCTTGCGCAGTGCGACGGTCTCGGGGCCGGCCTTCCAGGCCTGCAGGATCTTGCCTTGCTGCTGCGCCTCCTGCAGTCCCTCGATGCTCGCGTAGTTCATGTCAATGCCGGGCGACAGCACCAGCTTGTCAAACTGGAGCGTGCTGCCGCCGGCCAGTTTCACGGTGCGCGCGACCGGATCGATCGCCACCGCGTAGTCACGCGCGACGTTGATGCCGTGATTCTTCGTCAGCGTTGTGTAGGGGCGGCTGAGCTCGCCCAGCGAGCGACTGCCGCCGAGCACCAGGTTCGACAGCGGGCAGGAGATGAACTCCTTGTCCGGTTCGACCAGCGTGACATCGATGCTGTGATTCGACAGCAGGCGTATGTATTTCGCGGCCGTTGCGCCGCCGTAGCCGCCGCCGATAACGACGACTTTCGCGCCGCGCATTGCGTGCGCGGAGACGCCGCCGGTTGACAATGCCAGCGCCGCGCCGGCCTGAAGGAAACTTCTGCGATCCATCGTGATCTCCTTCAGCGCTTCTGTCCGGCGAAGTAATCCGCCAGTTGCCGGGTCTGTTCGTCGGTGAAGCCCTTGGCGATCTGGTGCATGATCGTCGCGTTGCGTTCGCCGCTCCTGAAGGCCTTCATCTGCTCGACGATGGCGTCGGCACTCTGGCCGGTCAGGCCGGGCACGGTCGCGTTGGCTTGCGCGCGGCCTTCGGTGCCATGGCAGTTCGCGCAGGTGGCGGCGAGGCTTTGCGTATAAAGCTTTTGCGCGCTGTCATCGGCGGCGGCTTGTGCAGCCAGTGCAGGCAGGAAGGCGATGAGAGCGGCGAGGAATCTTCGGATGGGCATCTGCTGTCTCCTGCAGTGCGGGCTGCAAGTTTTTTTTCGGGAAATTTCAGGCGGCCGGGCGGCGCGCTGCCGCGACCGATTCTACCTGCAAAATTCTGCGCTGATATACTTTTGGCCAGAACAAAATTGCCAACGGGTCCGACCAGAATTTGCCGGTGTCGGACCACTTCCGGAGATTCTATTGATGAAACGCATGCTGCTGCCGCTACTGCTGCTGGGCGCCGTCGGTGCCGCACACGCTGACTGGGTGCCGCTGCCGTCGCCGCTGAAAGACCCTGTGCTGTACCAAGGCGATGGCAGTGTCGAGAAGACCGGTCCGGATACGTTCAAAGCCTGGCATGTGGTCGATTACGCCGCCGATCAGGACCATGAAGGCAAGCCCTTCCGCTCCCTGAAGCTGAACTATCACTATGACTGCGGCAAGCAGATGATCAGCGAACTGCTGCGCGTGAAGCACCGTGATCCTATGGGCAACGGGCTGACCGTGTTCTGGACCCATGGTCCCTGGCCCTGGTTCAAGCCGGAAGCCGGCAGCGTCGATGCCGCGCTGCTGAATGCGATGTGCAAGCAATAAGCCGATGAGCAAGCAGCGCAGCGTCGGCCGGCTGCTGCCCGCGCCCGAGAACTTCGTTTCGAATGCACTGGCAGCAGAGATCAACGCGCATGGCATCGATGAAGCACGGCGTGGTTTCCTGCGCAGCAGTTTTGCTGCTGCCGGTGCTGCGCTGGCGTCCGGCAGCGTGCTGGCTGCCAGCGACCATCCCACGCCGGATGGCGACATGGCGATATTGCAGCCGCCGTCGCACACGACGCGGCTTGGTTATCCGGTCGCTCATGCGCCGTATGGCCAGCCTTCCCGGCATGAAGTGAATCTGCAGCGACGCGAGTCGCCGGGGCTGACGCAAAAACGCGAGAGCAGCATTTCATTCACGCCGCTGCAAGGGCTGTTCGGCATCATCACGCCGAGCGGCCTGCATTTCGAGCGTCACCACGCAGGCTGGCATGACATCGACCCGAACGAGCATCGCCTGATGATCAACGGGCTGGTGTCGCAAGCGAAGGTCTACACCGTGGGCGACCTGATGCGACTGCCGTCGGTGTCGCGCATGCATTTCATCGAATGCGGCGCGAACAGCGCCATGGACTGGGGAAGCCCGGCGGTGCCGACCGTGCAGTATACGCACGGCATGTTGTCCTGCTGCGAATTTACCGGCGTGCCGCTGTCGCTGTTGCTGGAGGACTGCGGCATCGACAAGAGCAAGGCGGCATGGCTGCTGGCCGAAGGCGCGGATGGCGCCAGCCTCACGCGCAGCATCCCGATCGAACGCGCGCTCGACGACGCCTTCGTCGCCTGGGGCATGAATGGCGAGATGCTGCGTCCTGAAAATGGCTACCCGCTGCGGCTGGTGGTGCCGGGCGTGCAGGGCGTGTGCTGGGTGAAGTGGCTGCGCCGTATCGAGGTCGGCGATGCACCCTATGCAACGCGCGAGGAATCGACGCAATACCTTGACCTGATGCCGGACGGCACGCAGCGGCAGTACTCGATCATTCAGGAGTGCAAGTCGGTCATTACCTCGCCGTCGGGCGGGCAGCGGCTGCTGGACAAGGGCTTCTACAACATCAGTGGCCTCGCATGGTCCGGACGCGGCAAGATTGCGCGCGTTGATGTATCGATCGATGGCGGTCGCAACTGGAAGACCGCGCGCCTCGAGTCGCCGCTGCTGCCGAAGTGCCTGACCCGCTTCAATATCGACTGGGAATGGGACGGCAAGCCCTATATATTGCAGTCGCGCGCAGTCGACGAGACAGGCCATGTGCAACCTAAGATCGCTGAACTGCGCACGGTGCGCGGCCGTCGCTCGGTGTACCACAACAATGCGATCCAGTCCTGGCAGGTGTCGTCGGCTGGCGAGGTGATGAATGTTCAGGTCTCCTAAGCTGTTCGCGCTATGCCTGTTGCTGGCGCTGCCGGCCGCGCATGCGGAAAAGTTTGCGCGCATCGGTCGTGCGGCCACGCCGTCCGAGATCGCCGCGTGGGATACCGACGTGCGACCCGATTTCAAGGGACTGCCGGCCGGTTCGGGCAGCGTTGCGCAGGGAGAGGCGCTCTGGATTGCGCGTTGTGCGTCATGCCATGGCGATTTTGCCGAGTCGCCCAGGGTGTTCCCGCCGCTGATTGGCGGCACCACGCCCGCCGATGTCGAGCGCGGCCGTGTCGCCGGCCTGTGGGCTGCGAGCGAGAACCAGAAGACCACGATGATGAAGCTGGCGACCGTGTCGACGCTGTGGGATTACATACGCCGCGCGATGCCGTATGAAGCGCCCAAGAGCCTGAAGGTCGACGAGGTCTACGCGCTGACCGCTTTCCTGCTGAATCTCGCCGATCTGGTGCCGGCCAATTTCACGCTCAGCGACAGCAACATCGCCGACGTGCAGAAGCGTATGCCCAATCGCGACGGCAACACCAGCGCGCACGGCATGCTTGAGCTACGCGGCAAACCCGACGTCAGCGGCTCGGTTTGCATGCGCGATTGCCCGGCAGATCTCGACAAGCTGGTGCCGCTGCCGTCCATCGTCAATGGATTGAACGGTAACCTGGCCGAACAGAACCGCACCTACGGCTCCATCCGCGGCATCGACACCCGGCGCAGGCCCTAGCCTGCGAAGCTTCCGCAACGGTGGCAAAATCCATGCAATTCGAATAAAGCGGAGACAAGGATTGGACAAGAGCAGGCGAGACGCGATGCGCGTCGCCACCGCGCTGTCGCTGGCCTTCGGCAGCGGCCTGCTGAAGCCTTCCGAGGTGTTCGGCGCCGAGCGCTGGGGCAGCGACTGGAACGGTGCTGTTTACAGCGCGCGCAGTCTCGAAGCCTTCGTGCGCGCGATGCGGGGCGACACCACGACGCCGAACGAACCACGCACGGTCACGCGCTCCGAGCGGGTGAACATACCCGGCCTGGCCGAGGCGAAGGAGGGCGACATCCTGATCGATGCGCCCGAGCTAGCGGAGAACGGCACCAACGTGCCGGTGACTGCGCGCAGCAATATTCCCGGCACCGACTTCATTGCGCTGATCGCCGACCTGAACCCCTATCCGGTCTGCGTCGGCTTCAATGTGTTAGCCGACAATGACCCCGGTTTTTCTGTTCGCATCAAGGTCGCCAAGAGCTCGAACCTGGTCGTGATCGTTCGCGCGCAAGACAAGTTTTACTTTGCATTGCGCGACATAACGGTCATGATCGGCGGGTGCCTGGGTTAAGGAGAAGACGATGGGCGAGCCCATGCGCGTGCGCGCAGTGCAGAGCGGCGAATGGACCGAGGTCAGGATACTGATGAAGCACATCATGCTGTCGCGCCTGACCTGGGACAAGACCGGCAAGCTGATTCGCGCGCATTTCATTCAGACCGTACGCGGTACCTGCAATGGCAGGCTGGTGCTGCACGTGAACTTCGGCGGCTCGGTGGCGCGCGATCCTTATTTTTCTTTCAAGTTCAAGGGTGGCCAGCCCGGCGACAAGGTGGCGATCACCTGGGTCGACACGGAAAATGACACGCGGACCGACGAAGCGATCGTTGGTTGAGGCCGCGGTGACGCGAACAACTGCGCAGCTTGTGATCGCTTAAGGTAAGCTCATATGCGTTTTCTTGATTTTGCGAAATAAGGATGTTATATAGACACACTGAAAACGGATTTGGTTTGCAAAGCCAAATGCCAAGTCGCAAAAAAGAACAAAGGCGGGAGTAATAAAAGCGCAACGACCCCGGTCCCAGAAATCAGGGCGAATGCGTCAGCGACATGGGCCATATGTCGCGTAGTCAGAAAAAAACTGATGAGAAATCATTGGCTTAACTTGCAGTGAAACCAGAAAGAGGAGAGTAAAACCATGGCAATCAGTTTCAACCTGAACGGCTCGACGGTTTCCGTCCAGGCCGAGCCGGACACCCCGCTGCTGTGGGTGATTCGTGACGAAGTCGGCCTGACCGGCACCAAGTTCGGTTGCGGCAAGGCACTGTGCGGTGCCTGCACCGTCCACGTGAATGGCTCCGCCATCCGTTCCTGCCAGACCCCGGTGTCGTCCGTCGCGGGTAAGAATGTTGCGACCGTCGAATCGCTCTCCAGCGATAACTCGCACCCGCTGCAGAAAGCCTGGATCAAGCACCAGGTGCCGCAGTGCGGCTACTGCCAATCGGGCCAGCTGATGAGCGCATCGGCGCTGCTGGCAAAGAACAAGAACCCCAGCGACGCCGAAATCGACGCAGCGATGAGCGGAAACCTGTGCCGTTGCGGCACCTACAACCGCATTCGCGCTGCCGTCAAGGATGCAGCCGCTGAAATGCGCAAGGCTTAATGGGTTAGAGGAGATATTTCAAATGACAACAACTCGTCGTGAATTCCTGAAATCGTCCGCGACCACCGCGGGCGTTGCCGTGCTCGGCATGTATGTGCCGGGCTTCGGTGGCAAGGAGGCGAATGCAGCAGGCTCGCTGCACACCCCGAACGTCTGGGTGCACATCGCCGACAACAATGAAGTGACCCTGATCTCGCACATGTCCGAGATGGGCCAGGGCGTGCACACCGCGCTGCCGGCACTGATCGCTGAAGAGCTCAACGTCGACGTCACCAAGGTGAAGGTTGCGACCGCACCGGCTGATCCGGCCTACGTGAACGGCCTGCTGGGCGCGCAGATCACCGGCGGCTCGACCGCGATCCGCGATGCATGGGAAAAGCTGCGTATCGGCGGCGCGCAAGTGCGCACCATGCTGGTCCAGGCTGCAGCGCAGAAGTGGAATGTTGATGCAGCGTCGCTGAAGGCAGAGAACGGCGTCGTGTCCGGTGGCGGCAAGTCCGCGACCTACGGCGAACTGGCTTCGGCTGCATCGGCTATCCCGGTGCCGAAAGAAGTCAAGCTAAAGGATCCGGCTCAGTTCACCATCGTTGGCAAAGCTGTCCCGCGTCTGGATACCCCGGCCAAGGTCAACGGTACCGCCGAGTTCGGTATCGACGCCAAGGTCCCGGGCATGGTCTACGCATCGGTCGAAATGTCGCCGGTCATCGGCGGTCAGCCGAAGAGCTTCGACGACTCCGCCGTCAAGGGCAAGCCGGGCGTGATCGGCACCTACAAGATCAACGGCGGCGTTGCTGTCGTGGCCGACACCTACTGGCACGCTTACAGCGCACGCAAGGCGCTGAAAGTTGATTGGGACCTGGGCGCGGGCGCCAAGCTCGACACCAAGACCGTGTGGGCGACCACCGCTGACGCTGACAAGACCGTTGCGCCGATCAAGGTGCGTCCGGACGTCGGCAATGCAGACGCAGCGCTGAAGGGCGCGGCCAAAGTGCTGAAGGCTGAGTACCGCACCCAGCTCGTCGGCCACCAGCCGCTCGAGCCGATGAACATGATCGCGAACGTTCAGGGCGACAAGTGCGAACTGATCGGACCGACCCAGTTCCAGCAAGGCGCGCAAGGCATGGCTGCTGCAGCCATCGGCCTGAAGCCGGAGAACGTCACCGTCCGTACCACCTACCTCGGTGGTGGCTTCGGTCGTCGTATCGTTACCGACTTCGTGGTGCAGGCTGCTGAAGTGTCGAAGGCTTGCGGCCGTCCGGTCAAGGTTCTGTGGTCGCGTGAAGACGACATGAAGAACGACTGGTACCGTCCGCTGTCGATCAACCGCGTCGAGGCAGGTCTGGATGCGTCGGGCAAGCCGATCGCGTACAAGCATCAGCTGAATTCGCAGTCGATCACCCAGGTGCTGTTCGGTCTGCCGAAGAACACGCTGGATCCGTTCATGGTCGAGGCCGCTGTCGCTCCGTACGAGATCGCCAACACCTCGCACGACCTGATCATCCATGACACCGGCTTCCGCGTCGGTTACCTGCGCGCCGTGTCGCACACGATGAACTGCTTCGCCAACGAGTCCTTCATGGACGAGCTGGCGCATGCTGCAGGCAAGGATCCGGTCAAGTACCGCATGGAGCTGCTCGAGAAAGAGCCGCGCTTCGCGAAAGTGCTGAAGATCGCTACCGAGAAGGCTGGTTACGGCAAGAAACTGCCGGCAGGCCGCGCGTTTGGTGTCGCGCTGATGGAAGGCTACGGCACCTACATGGCGCAAGTGGCTGAAGTGTCGGTCAGCGGCGGCGATATCAAGGTTCACAAGGTCACTGTCGCTTGCGACTGCGGCCGCATGGTGAACCCGGGCATCGTTCGTCAGCAGCTCGAGTCCGGTATCGTCTACGGTCTGTCGCACGCACTGTACAGCGACATCACCCTGACCAACGGCCGTGTTGACCAGAACAACTTCAACGACTTCCGTATCCTGCGCAGCAACGAGTCGCCGCAAATCGACATCACGCTGGTCGAGAGCACCGAAAAGCCGGGTGGCACGGGTGAACCGTCCACGTCGCTGATCGGACCGGCAGTCGGCAACGCCATCTTCAACGCAACCGGCAAGCGCCTGCGCAGCATGCCGTTCGTGAAGGCACTCAAGTCCGCGTAAGCGGCACGATTGCCTGATGGCTGAAATGCCCCCCTCGTAAAAAAGGGGGGCATTTTTTTCTGTAGTGCGCGCAGTGTATAGATTGAGCGTTGGAAGACGATGGACAGCATCGACCTGGAAGTACTGAAGACCTGCAGCGAATGGATCGCCGCGGGCAAGCAATGTGAACTGGTGACCGTCATCCGGACCTGGGGCTCGAGCCCGCGTCCCGAAGGCGCGACGCTGGGCATCTGCGAGGACGGCCGTGTGGTCGGCTCGGTGTCCGGCGGTTGCATTGAAGACGACCTGATAGATCGCGCGCACAAGAGCGGCATCACGCGCACCAAGCCAGAGATAGTCACCTATGGCATCACCGCCGATGAGGCGCACCGCTTCGGCCTGCCGTGCGGCGGGACCATACAGCTGGCGATCGAGCCTTTGTCGGCGCAGAGCCGGATTCCCGAATTGATAGAACGTCTCGCGCAGGGCGAACTGGTTGCGCGCCGTGTTGACCTGCAGAGCGGCGATGTGACGCTGGGGCCGGCAAAGCCCGGCATGATGCTGCAGGTTTCCGAAGCGGCGCTGACCACGATCCACGGCCCGCGCTGGCGGCTGCTGATCATTGGCGCCGGCCAGTTGTCGCGCTTCCTGGCGCAGATCGCGGTCGGCATGGATTACGCGGTGACCGTCTGCGATCCGCGCGAAGAATATCGCGACGGCTGGTCGGTCGAAGGCGTGCAGGTGGTGCATGCGATGCCGGACGACCTCGTGATGGAAATGCGGCTCGACAGCCGTTCGGCGGTGGTCGCGCTCACGCATGATCCGAAGCTGGACGATCTTGCGCTGATGGAGGCGCTGAAGGCGAACGCTTTCTACGTTGGCGCGATCGGCTCGCGTTCGAACGACCAGAAGCGCCGCGAGCGCCTGCTCGACTTCGACCTGACGCCGGAGCAGCTGGGCAAGCTGCATGGTCCTATCGGTATCTTCATCGGCAGCAAGACGCCGTCCGAGATCGCGATCTCGATTCTGGCCGAGATGACTGCGGTGAAAAACGGCATTGCACTGCCCGAGATCATGCAGGTGCGCACGGCGAAGGAAGCGGCGCAGCAGGATGCCAGCCCGGACGCCTGCCTGCTGGACGAGGGACCACGCGTCGTATAATTATTCACAGTGTTTCACTGTCTCGCGGCCGGGTGTCCCCACCATCCGGCCGTTATTTTTTAGCCCCATGCACAATAAATCGCTGAGACCCGACACGCCCTGTGTCGCGGTTTGCTCCACCACTTTCGACGATATCTGCCGCGGCTGCGGCCGCACAGTGGCCGAGGTCGCCGACTGGGTGTTCATGAACGATGAGCAGAAAGAAAAGGTCTGGCAGCGGATCCTGGCCGAGGGGTATCCGAGACGGAACAGCTGATGCCGGCGTTCTTTATCGTACTTCTGGTCATATCGAACATCTTCATGACCTTCGCGTGGTATGCGCACTTGCGCGATCTGTCCGACAAACCCTGGTGGATTGCGGTGCTGGTCAGCTGGGGCATCGCCTTCTTCGAATACATGCTGCAAGTGCCGGGTAACCGGATAGGTTTCCGTCATTTCACGCTCGGCCAGCTGAAGATCACGCAGGAGGTGATCACGCTGGCGGTATTCATTCCGTTCGCCGTGTTCTATATGGGACAGCCGCTGAAGCTCGATTTTCTGTGGGCCGGGCTGTGCCTGATGGGCGCGGTGTATTTCGTGTTCCGCACCTGAAAATCTGAAGCCGGAACGGCGCTTGCCGTTCAAGAACTCCGGACGCTGCCGCGACTCGAATCTGCACCATCGCACGTGCAGGGCAGAGTCATGAAGAAACCGCTGCAAGCCGCACCATGGCTGACGATGACGCGCATGGCCAGCGGCCTGCTGCTGATCATGGCGCTTGTGTTCCTGATCGCGCTTGCCTTGTCGACGCGGCATCCCGGCTGGGGTTTTGTCGCCGCGTTTGCCGAGGCGGCGCTGGTCGGCGGGCTGGCCGACTGGTTTGCGGTGACCGCCTTGTTCCGGCATCCGCTCGGCCTGCCGATACCGCATACCGCGATCATTCCCTCCAACAAGCGCCGGCTGGCCGAAGGCGTCGCCGACTTCCTGCAAAAGAACTTCCTGACGCGCGACGTGCTCGCGGCGGACATGGCCCAGCTGGATTTCGTCGGCATGGCCGCCGAATGGCTGGCCGCGCCGGAAAAGCGACGCTGGCTCGCGCAGCGCATCGCCGATACCGCAGCCGGCCATTTGTCGGTCGGCCCCCTGATCGCCGACGGGCTCAGGCTGTGGGTCGCACAGCAAAAGCATCAGCAATGCTTCGACCGCGCCATCGCGTGGGCGCAGCAGATGCTCGACCAGCATCATGCCGACATCTATCAGCGCGTCAGCGAGAAAAGCCCGCGCTGGATGCCGCGCCGTATCAATGACGAGTTCTACCTGCGGCTGATGGATGGCGTGACCGAGCTGCTTGATGAGATACTGGCACCCAACAGCGCCGCCCGTGCAAGCTTCGATGCCATGCTGCGCGAGCAAATTGCGCGGCTGGCGGCAGGCCAGCACGATGACGCGATCCGGCAGCAATGGAACAGCGCGGCGCGCGGCGGCCTGCTGGCCGGGCGGATCGAAGCCGAGCTGGCAGCGCTGACGGCGCGGCTGGCCACCGATGCGGCGTTGCAGGCTGCCGTGAACCGCTGGCTGCAGCGGCAGGCGGTCGTGCTGCTGGTGCGCCGGCGCGTGCAAATCGTCGGGCTGGTCAAGCGGGTGATCCTTGACTGGGATGCCGATACGGTGGCCGCGCGGATGGAAGCCCAGGTCGGGCGTGACTTGCAGTTCATCCGCATTAACGGCACGCTGGTCGGCGGCCTGGTGGGGCTTGCCCTTCATGCAATATCCGGCCGGATCTGAAGCCCGCAGCCGCCGCTGCGGTTTGTCACAAGCGCGTCATAAACCGGGAATAAAGTTTCACCTATATCCATGAAGCCCCCAAGGCTTTTTACCTACTCAAGCACCCCGAGGCCGTGTCCACCATGAGCGTACCAATGACGGATGCCGGGCCGACCGCAACCGCGCGTCCCGGCATTCCTCCCTCCTCTCCCGCCAGTGCCGCCAAATGGCAGGATTTTCTTTTTCATAAGCTGACGCTGGCCTTTGCCGCGCTGGTGCTGCTGATCCTTGCCGGCATCATCGGCTCGCTGATCGTTGGCGCATGGCCTGCGCTGGAACACTTCGGGCCGGCGTTCATTACCCGCGTCGAGTGGGATCCGGTCAATGATGAATACGGCGCGCTGATCGCCATTGCCGGCACGGTCATCACCTCGCTGATCGCGCTGCTGATCGCCTTCCCGGTCAGCTTCGGCATCGCACTGTTCCTGACCGAGATTTGCCCGGTCTGGCTCAAGCGTCCGCTCGGCACGGCGGTGGAACTGCTGGCTGGCGTGCCCAGCATCATTTACGGCATGTGGGGCCTGTTCGTGTTCGCACCGCTGTTCGCGGACCATGTGCAGCCGCTGCTGGCTGCGACGCTGGGCAAGCTGCCCGTCATAGGCGCGCTGTTCAACGGCCCGATGATGGGCATCGGCATGCTGACCGCCGGCCTGATCCTGTCTGTGATGATCATTCCCTTCATCGCGTCGGTCATGCGCGATGTGTTCGAAACCTGTCCCGGGGTGCTGAAAGAGTCCGCTTATGCGCTCGGCTGCACGCGCTGGGAAGTGGTGCGCAAGATCGTTCTGCCTTACACCCGCATCGGCGTGGTCGGCGGCGTGATGCTGGGCCTCGGCCGCGCGCTGGGCGAAACGATGGCGGTGACCTTCGTGATCGGTAATGCGCACCAGCTGTCCTGGTCGCTGTTCGCGCCGGGTAACAGTATCGCGTCGACGCTGGCCAATGAATTTGCCGAGGCCGAGGCAGGACTGCACATGTCGTCGCTGTACGCGCTCGGCCTGATCCTGTTCGTCATCACCTTCATCGTGCTGGCTGCCGCGAAAGTGCTGCTGGTACGCATGGCCCGCAACGAAGGAGCAAAATAATGCGCGCCGAAGACACATTCAAGTCGAATAATCCCATCTATCTGCGCCGCCTGCTGTGGCACCGCATCGGCATCCTGCTCTCGGTCGGCGCGATGGCATTCGGCATCGCCTTCCTGCTATGGATTCTGGCGGTGCTGTTCATCGATGGCCTCGGTGCCATCACTGGCGCCATGTTCACGCAGTCCACGCCGGCGCCCGGCAGTGAAGGCGGCGGCCTGATGAACGCGATTGTCGGCAGCCTGCTGATGGTCGGTTCGGCAACCCTGATCAGCACGCCGGTCGGCATCTTCGCCGGCGTCTACCTTGCCGAGTACGGGCAGGAAAGCAAGTTCGCGCAGACAACGCGCTTCGTCACCGACATCATGCTGTCAGCACCGTCGATCGTGATCGGTCTGTTCGTGTATGCGCTGGTGGTGGCGAACGCCAGGCACTTTTCCGGCTGGGCCGGCAGCATCGCGATTTCACTGATCGCTATTCCAGTGGTGGTTCGCACCACGGACAACATGCTGCAGCTGGTGCCGACCGGCCTGCGCGAAGCAGCGTTTGCACTCGGTGCGCCGCGCTGGAAGGTGGCGATGATGGTGCGACTGCGCGCCGTGAAGGCAGGTGTCGTGACCGGCGTGCTGCTGGCCGTGGCCCGCATCTCCGGCGAGACCGCGCCGCTGCTGTTCACTGCGCTGTCCAACCAGTTCTACAGCGCCGACATGAACCGGCCGATGGCCAACTTGCCGGTGGTGATCTTCCAGTTCGCGATGAGCCCCTATGACAACTGGAAATCGCTGGCCTGGGGTGGTGCGCTGCTGATTACGGTCAGCGTGCTGGGACTGAATATTTTGTCGCGCTCGCTGGTACGCCAGGGCAAGACCAACTGACGAGAAATCATATGACGACTGCAACCCTGACTGAAGCAACGGCGGCCACCAGCGGCCAGAAAGCCGTGCTCCAGGTAAGAAACCTGGACTTTTACTACGGCACCTTCCAGGGGCTGAAGCAAATCAACCTCGACATCGTCGAGGGCAAGGTGACGGCCTTCATCGGGCCGTCCGGCTGCGGCAAATCTACGCTGCTGCGCACCTTCAACCGCATGTATGACCTGTATCCGGGGCAGCGCGCGGTGGGTGAGATCATCTACAACCACCACAACATCCTCGACAAGGACGTGGACGTCAACGTGCTCCGCGCGAAGGTCGGCATGGTGTTCCAGAAGCCGACACCGTTCCCGATGTCGATCTACGAGAACATCGCCTTCGGCGTGCGCCTGTACGAAAACCTGTCGAAGGGCGAGATGGACGAGCGCGTCGAGTGGGCGCTGAACAAGGCCGCGCTGTGGGGCGAGGTGAAGGACAAGCTGAACAAGAGCGGCCTGTCGCTGTCCGGCGGACAGCAACAGCGCCTGTGCATCGCGCGCGGCGTCGCAGTCAAGCCCGACGTGCTGCTGCTGGATGAGCCGACCTCGGCGCTGGACCCGATCTCGACGGTAAAGATCGAGGAACTGATCAGCGAGCTGAAAGAGGACTACACGATCGCGATCGTCACGCACAACATGCAGCAGGCTGCGCGCTGCTCTGATTACACTGCGTACATGTACCTGGGCGAACTGGTCGAATTCGGCGAGACCGACAAGATCTTCCTGAACCCGGTGAAGAAAGAAACGCAAGACTACATTACCGGCCGTTTCGGATAAAAGAACCTTCAAGGAGATACACATGCCCAACGAACATTTGTCGCGCCAGTATGAGATGGATCTCGAGGCGATCCGCTCCCGCGTGCTGCAGATGGGCGGCCTCGTGGAGAAGCAGTTTTACGATGCGATGCTCTGCTTCCGCCAGCTCGACTCGAAAGAAGCCGAGCGCATCATTGCGGCCGACGTCGAGGTAAACCAGATGGAAGTGGCGATGGACGACGCGTGCAGCCACCTGATCGTCAAGCGCCAGCCGGCCGCCAACGACCTGCGCACGGTGATGGCCACCATCAAGGTGATCACCGACCTCGAGCGCGTCGGCGACGAAGCGACCAAGATAGCGCGCGCGGCGCGTTCGATGCACCAGCGCGGCATGGCGCCGATCGCGCACGAGGACACCGTGCGCGTCATGGCCGAGCATGCGGGCAAACTGCTGCATGACTCGCTGGACGCTTTCGCGCGGCTCGACGAGAAGCTAGCGACCCGGCTGATCATCGAGGACGAGAAAGTCGACAATGAATTCCGTCTCGTAATGCGCAATGTGATCACCTTCATGATGGAAGATCCGCGCACGATCTCGGCGTCGCTGGACACGCTATGGGTGGCGAAAGCGATCGAGCGCATCGGCGACCATGCGAAGAACATTGCCGAATATGTGGTGTACATCGTCGAGGGCAAGGACATCCGTCACACCGACTACGCAGCCCAGCAGGGCGCTGCCGGGTAAGCGGCCTGAACTGAATGGCAACTGCACAACCCACGATACTGATCGTCGAAGACGAGCTCGCGATCGTCGAGCTGGTCACGTTTGCGCTGAAGGGCGCCGGCTGGGCAGTCGATGCAGTACATGACACCGCGAGCGCCTGGGAATACCTCCAGCACAAGCGTCCGCAGCTGATGCTACTCGACTGGATGCTGCCGGATCAATCCGGCATACGACTGCTGTCGCGCATACGCGGCGACCGCAATTTCGGCACGCTGCCCGTCATCATGCTGACCGCCAAGAGCATGGAAGAGGACAAGGTGCAGGGGCTGGAGCAGGGCGCCGACGATTACATCACCAAGCCCTTTTCGCCACGCGAGCTGAACGCGCGCATCAAGGCGCTGATCCGGCGCAAGATACCGGAGCACTCGGAACTCGAAATGTCTGCCGGCCCGCTGACGGTGGACCCAGTCAGCTGCCGCGTCAGCGTGGAAGGCCGGCAGATCGACATAGGCCATGCCGAGTTCAAGCTGCTGCGCTTCCTGATCGCGCATCCCGAGCGGGTGTTCACCCGCAGCCAGCTGCTGGACAAGGTCTGGGGCGACCATGCGGTGCTGGAAGAGCGCACGGTGGATGTGCATGTGCTCCGGCTGCGCAAGGCGCTGGGGGCGGCGGACGGAATGATCAAGACCGTACGCAGCGTCGGGTATATGTTGTCGGAGAAATAGGCGGCTGGCGTACAATCGCGGTGGGTTTCGTCTTCGGCGCTACCCACCATTCGCGCACAACCCTATGACACCCCAAGCCCTGTTCTGGATCCCCGTCGCCGTCCGCTTCGCGATGGTGTTCGCCGCCGGCTTCGCTGCCTGGTATGTGTGGAACCTGACCGCCGGCATCGCGTTGGCCTTCCTCATACTGATCGTGATGGTGCTGACGCAGCTGTTCTACATGTATCGGCTGTCACTGTGGCTGGACAACCCCGAAGAGGTCAGGCTCGACGACGGCTGGGGCTCGTGGACCGAGATTTTCGCGAAACTGTACCGGATGCGTCGCGAAGACCAGAAGAACCGGGCCGAACTGGCCGAATGGCTGTCGCGCTTCCGGCAGGCGATGAGCCAGCTGCCGGACGGCGTGGTGATCATGGACGACGTGCTGTTCCTCGAATGGTGCAATCCGGTCGCCGAGCAGCATCTGGGCCTGTCGCTGGCCAAGGACAAGGGCATGCGGGTGACCAACCTGATCCGTAGCCCGGAATTCATTGATTACATCATCCTGGGCCGCTACGACGAGCCGCTGACGCTGACCGTCGGCGAGCGCAAGCTGGTCGTGCGCCTGATCCCCTTCGAAAACCGACGCCAGATCCTGGTGTCGCAGGACGTGACCAACTTCGAGCGGCTCGACCAGATGCGGCGCGATTTCATCGCGAACGCGTCGCACGAGCTGCGCACGCCGCTGACCGTGATCAACGGCTTCCTCGAAATCGCCGCGTCCGAGCCGGATCTGGACCTGGCCACGCGGATGAAGCACATGAAGCTGATGACCGAGCAGGGGCAGCGCATGCAGCACCTGGTGGAGGACATGCTGGTGCTGACCCGGCTGGAGTCCATCGATTATCCGGTGCGCGAAGAAGTGGTCGACATGCAGCGGCTGCTCGAACAGGTCGAAGACGAGGCGCTGGCGCTGTCCGGCGGCCGGCACCAGATCGGCGTCGCGTTCGACGGCCCCGACCTGAAAGGCAGCGCCGAGGAGCTGCGCAGCGCGATCGGCAATCTGGTGTCGAACGCGGTGCGCTACACCCCCGACGGCGGCCGCATCATGATCGAGTGGGCCGATGGTGAGCAGGGGCCGCGCTGTATCGTCTCCGACACCGGCATCGGCATCAGCCCGGAGCACATCTCCCGTCTGACCGAGCGCTTCTACCGCGTCGACAAGGGTCGTTCGCGCGACACCAAGGGTACCGGCCTCGGGCTGGCGATCGTCAAGCACGTGCTGATGCGGCACGATGCGCAGCTGCAGATCGACTCCGAAGCCGGCAAGGGCAGCCGCTTCATAATCCAGTTCCCGCGCAGTCTGGCGGCGCTGCACGAGAACTGATGCCGCTCACTCAGATTCTTTCCTGCTGCACCCGTTTCGCCAGCGCGTCGCGTTCTTCCTTGCGCTCGCTGTAGCGATCGACCAGATACGGAGAAATATCGCGCGTGAGCAGCGTGAATTTCATCAGTTCTTCCATCACGTCGACCACGCGGTCATAGTAGGGCGACGGTTTCATGCGACCGGCCTCGTCGAATTCCTCATAGGCCTTGGCTACCGACGACTGATTCGGAATCGTGAGCATGCGCATCCAGCGGCCCAGTACGCGCATCTGGTTCACCGCATTGAACGATTGCGAGCCGCCACAGACCTGCATCACGGCCAGCGTCTTGCCCTGCGTGGGGCGTATCGCGCCCAGCGCCAGCGGTATCCAGTCGATCTGCGCCTTCATGATGCCTGTCATTGCGCCATGCCGCTCCGGCGACGACCACACCATGCCCTCGGCCCACTGGCACAGCGCGCGCAGCTCGGCGACCTTAGGATGGGTGTCGGCCGCGTCATCGGGCAATGGCAATCCGGACGGGTTGAAGAACTTCGTTTCTGCGCCCATGCGGCGCAGCAGTCGTCCCGCTTCCTCGGCCAGCAGGCGGCTGAACGAGCGCTGCCTCAGCGAGCCGTACAGCAGCAGGATGCGCGGCGCATGGACGAAGCGCTTGCCTGCGAACAGTGCCGCTTCGTCGATTGGCCGGAAACAGGCGTCGTCGATATTGGAGAGGTCATTGTCATGCATGCTTGCCGGGCTCCGCTTGAGGTTGGCATTCATACCAGCCGCGCGTGCGGTTCACGATGCGCACCACGACCAGCATCACCGGCACCTCGATCAGCACGCCGACCACGGTCGCCAGTGCCGCTCCGGACTCGAAACCGAACAGGCTGATCGCTGCCGCGACGGCCAGTTCGAAGAAATTCGACGCGCCGATCAGCGCCGACGGGCAGGCGACTTCGTGCGATTCGCCGACACGGCGATTGAGCCAGTAGGCGAGCGCCGAGTTGAAGAAGACCTGGATCAGGATAGGCACCGCGAGCAGCGCGATCACCAGCGGCTGGCGGATGATGGCCTCGCCCTGGAACGCGAACAGCAGCACCAGCGTCGCCAGCAGGGCCGCGATCGACCACGAGCCGATGCGCTGCATCGTCGCGTCGAACGCCTGCTGTCCCTTTGAAAGCAGCCGGCGGCGCCACAGCTGCGCGAGGATCACCGGGATCACGATGTACAGCACGACCGAGGTCAGCAGCGTATCCCACGGCACGATGATGGACGACATGCCCAGCAGCAGTGCGACGATGGGCGCGAACGCGAACACCATGATGGTGTCGTTTAGTGCGACCTGCGACAGCGTGAACAACGGGTCGCCATTGGTCAGCCGGCTCCAGACGAAGACCATCGCGGTGCAGGGCGCGGCGGCCAGCAGGATCAGGCCGGCCACATAACTGTCCAGCTGATCGGCCGGCAGCCAGGGCGCGAACACCT
>JACCDS011187353.1_pt1 | contig 50103 bp, 42 predicted proteins | sample 7446441 | NCBI WGS metagenome assembly JACCDS01 (sample SAMN15323445, study PRJNA562643) | freshwater metagenome | isolation source: river surface water | place: USA:Blue River Watershed | collected 2017-08-17 | reverse complement strand
TCTCGGATGTGTATGTTGAGTCCTATCAGTTATCTACCATGGACTTCAATCCATTATATGATCAAATCGAAAAATTTACGGCTTTTTTAGAAGAAAATAAGCGCTTCATTCGAGACAAAAAGATCATTGATCGCAAAACAAATGATAATCAGTTATCGCTTTTCGAATAACTAGGTGATTAAATTTAATAGTTCGCGCAAATCCAATATCTGATTTTCACAGGTTTGTACCTCGCCGCGCAGATTCAAATGAATTCCTTGAATACCTACATTAGCTGCTGCTTGAATATCGATGAGCGGATGATCTCCCACCATTAATGCCTCCTCAGGTGCGACTCCCGCGGATTTCAGCGCATAATCAAAGAAACCACGTGCTGGCTTTTTATGCCCTGTAATATCGGATGTAATGATTTCTTGAAAAAAATGCCGCATTCCAGCACCTTCAATTTTAACCCATTGAATATCATTAAATCCATTTGTCAATACATAAATGGGATACTTTTGGGCCAAAATCTCAATCACCTCAAATGCCCCAGGTATCAAATTAGTTTTGCGTGGAGTCCTAACTAAATAGGCATCTGAAAATTCCAAAGCAGGCCCACTTACTCCTAACGCATTAAAAAAACGAACAAAACGAGTTTCACGAAGTGTTTCTTGCGAGATCTGACCTAATTGATATGCCTCCCAAAGTGAATCATTGATTTGCTGAAATGTATCCCACATGAAATCTGAATCAACCGCTGGAAGATTAAATTCCACAAATAATTCAGTTAAAACTTCACGCGCATTTCGATCATGATCCCATAGTGTGTGATCCCAATCAAAAAATATGGCTTTAGGGGTAAATTTCATCGAACAAAGGTAATAATAAGCTACCTTTGCGCCTATTAAAATCCAAAAGCTATGGAGCATCAATTACAACTAAAAAGACCATTGGCCTTTTTTGACTTAGAAACTACGGGAATTATGGTCAATCGCGACCGAATCGTGGAAATATCAATTGCAAAAGCAAATGTCGATGGAACAGTAGATATCAAAACGAGACGTGTTAACCCTGGCATTCCGATTCCGTTGGAGGCGTCTTTGGTACATGGTATTTATGATGCTGATGTAAAAGATGAGCCTAATTTTAAGCAAGTTGCGAAGTCGCTAGCTGCCTTTTTAGAAGGATGTGATTTAGCTGGCTTTAATTCCAATCGTTTCGATGTTCCCATGTTGGTGGAAGAATTTCTTCGCAACGATGTGGATTTCGATATGAAAAACAGAAAATTGGTGGATGCCCAACGAATTTTTCACATGATGGAGCCTCGGAATTTGACAGCAGCTTTCCGTTTTTATTGCGATAAAGAATTGGTTGGAGCACACGGTGCGGAAGCGGATGTTCTCGCAACTTTGGAAGTATTAAATGCGCAGGTAAAGCGCTATGCAAATACAAGCATGAAAGATGCGGAGGGTAAGGAATATTTCCCGATTCAGAATGATGTCAACAAATTACATGAATTAAGTGCGTCGAACTCCATTGATTATGCAAATCGCATGGTTTATAACAAGGATAAGGTGGCTGTTTTTAATTTTGGAAAATATATTGGTCGGCCGATTTTAGAGGTTCTAAAATCAGATCCTTCTTATTTCGATTGGATGATGAAAGGAGATTTCCCCATGGACACCAAGCGTAAATTGACCGAAATTAAATTACAAGGTTTTCAACGTTAGGGGCTGTAAAATTCAGTTTAATTCGTATTTTTGCCTCGCATAAATGCATTTAAATAACTACTATGCAATCGATTCCAGAAGTATTACGCACGATTCCACTAACCCATTACATCCTTGTAAGCTCCGCATTATTCTGCATTGGAATTCTAGGAGTATTGACCCGCAGAAATGCGATCATTGTTTTCATGGCTGTCGAGCTGATGTTAAACGCAGTTAATTTATTATTAGCAGCCTTTTCATCTTATTATTCAGATCCAGCAGGTCAAATTTTTGTCTTTTTCATTATGGCAGTTGCCGCGGCGGAAGTTGCTGTAGGCCTTGCCATTATTGTCATGATTTACCGAAACATTCAAAGTATTGATATCGGTGTGCTTAATAAATTGAAAAACTAATAACAGCACGCATTCAATCAGCCTTACTTATGTCATTATTCTATTTAATTCCCCTGTTACCCTTTATTGGCTTTGTCATTAATGGATTTGCATTCCCTAAATTAAATAAGCAAGTAGCCGGCATCATTGGCACAATTCCTCCGGTAGTTGCCTTCGCCTTATCCTTGCAATTATTTTTGAATTTTGACGGCCAAGCGCAAATTTATACGTTGGCCGAATGGATTAAAGTAGGTGAATTATCTATCCCATTTGCTTTTCAAGTTGATCAATTATCACTCTTGATGCTCCTAATTATCACGGGGGTTGGGACTTTGATTCATATATACTCCATGGGCTATATGGCACATGATGCTGGTTTAGGTAAATTCTTTGCCTTTTTGAACCTATTTATCTTCTTCATGTTGATTCTCGTTTTAGGTTCAAATTTCACAGTTTTGTTCATTGGCTGGGAAGGTGTTGGTTTGTGTTCATATCTATTGATCGGATTCTGGAATCAGAAAAATAGCTATGGGGATGCGGCGCGCAAGGCATTTATCATGAATCGAATTGGTGACTTGGGATTCTTGGTGGGTATTTTCTTGTTGATTCAAAACTTTGGCACAACGGATTATTCCGCGATTTTTACCTCCATCAATGAGGGTAATGTACCCGAAAATGTAGGGTTAATTGCTTTCTGTTTATTTATTGGTGCCATGGGTAAATCAGCCCAAATTCCATTATATACGTGGTTACCAGATGCGATGGCCGGGCCAACTCCCGTTTCGGCATTGATTCACGCGGCTACGATGGTGACAGCGGGTATTTACATGGTCATCCGTGCGAATGTATTGTTCGAATTAAGCCCAGAGGTTTTACACTTTGTAGGCTGGATAGGCTTAGCAACGGCATTATTAGGTGCCTCTATAGGTTTATTCCAAAATGATATTAAGAAAGTATTGGCCTACTCAACGGTATCCCAATTGGGCTATATGTTTATGGGTCTAGGCGCTTCCGCCTACACCGCTTCATTTTTTCATGTAATGACTCATGCGTTCTTTAAAGCCTTGTTATTCTTAGGTGCAGGTTCCGTCATTCATGCCATGTCAGATGAGCAAGATATTCGCAAAATGGGTGGATTGAAAAGCCAGATGCCAATTACTTATATCACCTTTTTATTAGGAACGATTGCCATTGCTGGTATTCCTCCCTTTGCAGGTTTCTTCTCTAAAGATGAAATTTTAGCAAGCTTATATCATCATGATCCAATCATGTGGGGTTTAGCTATTTTAGGTTCCGCATTAACATCATTTTACATGTTCCGTGTCTTTATTTTAACCTTCTTTGGTGAATTTAGAGGCACCCAAAAACAAGCAGATCATTTACATGAATCGCCTTGGACCATGACCTTACCCTTGGTTATTTTAGCGATATTCTCTGTGGGTGGTGGGATCATCAACTTACCTCATTTTGCGGGAGGCAATGAATTTTTAGCCCACTGGTTAGCTCCACTACTTCCTGCAGCTGGTGAAGCAGCTGAAGTTAATTTCTTGAGTTTAGAAGGTGGCGCTCCATTACTGGCGGCTTTTTTACCTGCTGCTTTGGCCATTTATATATTTGGCATGCAGAAATCCATTCCTGGTTCCGATGAATCAGTTTCAGGTATTCAAAAAGTGATTTATAATAAGTTTTACATCGATGAATTTTATGACATGATTATTGTTCGTCCGATTAGCTTGCTAAGTAACTTCTTGCATCAAATTTTCGAATTTTTAGTTTTGGATTTAATCGTCGAAGGTGTAGGCAAAGTTGTTCAATACGCTTCCTCCGAATTCAGACGTATACAAACTGGAAACGTAGGTTACTACATTTTCATGATCGTTATTTCCATAACAGTCATTTTATTTTTGGGTCTAAAGACTTGGATTTTATAATCTTTAATCGACGCTAAAGGCATGTATTTACTTTTTATTCTATTATTTCCACTTGTATTAGGTAGCTTTTTGTTGCTTGCTAAACCTAAAAATGCATTTATCCTTTCCTTGGCTGGCTCGATCATTGAAGCGATTGCGGTCGCCTATGTATTAATCCAATCCAATGTGGCACCTAGTACACTGGCCATTTCCATTCCTTGGATTCCGGAAGCTGGTCTTTCATTTTCACTTTGGGTAGATGGGATTAACGGGATATTAATTGGATTAACAGGCTTATTGATTCCATTTATTATTGGAAGTACTGCAAATACAGAAAAGGCGAATAACCCAATTTATCAGGGATTAATCTTAGCCATGCAGACAGCCTTGTTGGGTTCGTTTTTAGCCAAAGATGCATTCCTATTTTACTTTTTCTTCGAAGCCTCCTTATTACCGATCTACTTTTTATCTGCCCAATTTGGTGGTGAAAATCGGATTGCTATCACCTTTAAGTTTTTTGTGTATACTTTATTTGGATCCCTATTCTTACTAATTGGGTTAATCTATGTTTATTTACGTACACCAGGAGGAGTAGGATCATCAGATATCGATGTATTAATTGAAACGGCACGGACTTTACCAGCTGCCTCTCAAAATTATTTATTCCTAGCATTCTTCATCGCATTTGCCATCAAAATGCCCATCTTCCCATTTCATACATGGCAGCCTGATACATACACAACTTCGCCTGCCCAAGGCAGCATGTTGCTAGGAGGTATCATGTTGAAAATGGGTACTTACGGTGTAATTAGACTAGTCTTGCCCATGTTCCCTTTGGGTATGATAACCTGGGGCACGACCGTAACTGTTTTATCGGTTATTGGAATACTTTATGGCTCGATTATTGCGATCCAACAAAAAGATGCGAAGCGCTTAATCGCTTATTCATCTTTTGCACACGTTGGCCTGATGTCCGCAGGTATTTTAACTGGAAGTTTAGCAGGAATTCAAGGGGCACTTTATCAAATGCTTTCTCATGGTATCAATATCGTGGGCCTATTTTTTGTCATCGAGATTATTGAACGTAGAACAAAAACACGTGAATTAGCCCAACTAGGAGGAATAACTCAAGCTTCGTTTGTACTAAGTGTTGCCTTTGTTGTCCTGAGCTTAGGTTCCGTAGCCTTACCGTTAACAAACGGATTTATCGGCGAATTCCTATTATTAAAAAGTGTTTTTGATCAAGATATGTGGACTGGAATTATTGCCGGGATCACCATTATTTTAGGTGCAGTTTATACCCTGCGCTTGATTCAAAAAAGTATGTTCGGAAATGTTTCGCGCATCACAAAAGACTTTGAAGATTTAACATCAGCAGAAAAATTGGTCTTGGTACCGCTTGTAATTCTTGTGCTTTTGGGTGGAATATCCCCCCAAGCTATACTCGCGTACAGTGCTGAAAGCGTTGAAAAATTAACGCAATTACTTAACTAAGATCTATAACGCAACTATTATGACGGCTATTATTGCTTTATCAATTTTTGGAATTAGTAATCTATTTTTAGGTTTTTGGCTTTCAAGAAAAACCATTCAGACAGCCACTCTTGGATTTTTGGCAATCAGTATGGGCTTAACTGTTGCGGATTGGAATCATGAATTTCTATGGTTCGGCAATATGTTTCGGTCAACGAATACTTCCATTAATTTCAGCATTATTATACAATTAGCGGCGTTCTTTGTCGTTGCTTTTTCTAATGCATTTGGTCAAGATGACGAACACACACATCCCGCTGAATACTACGCCATCATGCTTTTTTCAGTTATTGGTGCGATTTTGATGGTTTCATTCGACCATTTGATCATGTTGTTCGTTGGCCTAGAAATCCTATCCGTTTCCATGTATGTATTGACGGGCTCCGACAAACGTAATCTGCGTTCGAATGAAGCTGCGATTAAATATTTACTCATGGGCGCATTTGCAACGGGTATTTTATTATTTGGTATAACATTAGTTTACGGCGCAACCCGATCGTTTTATGTATCTAATATTGCTAATGCAATTGCAAGTACACCGAAAGAATCTATGCCAACTTTCCTTTATGCAGGAATTTTGTTAATGTTAGTGGGCATGTTATTCAAAGTTTCGGCTGCTCCATTCCATTTTTGGACGCCAGATGTTTATGACGGAGCGCCAACCATCTTTACGATGTTTATGTCGACAGTCGTAAAAACAGCTGGATTTGCTGCCTTATTCCATGTGTTTTCTGGCATGTTTGGAGGATTGTATAATACATGGGCACTTCCCGTATATTTTATAAGTATGTTCACCTTAGTTGTTGGAAATGTGACGGCGGTATACCAACAGAGCATGAAGCGAATGCTTGCTTATTCCAGTATATCGCATGCTGGATATATGTTAATGACTGTTTCCGCAAACCAATCTTCGACAACATCTACCATATTATATTACTCTTTGGCTTATACCTTAGCAACGGTAACAGCCTTTGCGATTTTCAAAATCGTTTCGGAATATCAAACAGGTCGTGTGGAGAAACCAGAAAATTTTCAAGCATTTGAAGGTTTAGCCAAACAAAATCCTTTATTAGCATTTTGCTTAAGCGTTTCTCTTTTGTCTTTAGCTGGTATTCCTTTAACTGGTGGCTTTTGGGGGAAATTCTTTGTGTTTGCAGATACGTTCCACCGCAACATAACCTATTCAATCATTGTCGCTATATTGATGTCGGCTGTAGGAATTTATTATTACTTCAAAGGAATCATTGCGGCATACTTTAAGTCAAGCGAATTGGAAACCATCCAAATCCCTACACTGTACAAGATAGCCCTAGTTTTGAGCACATTAGGAACGCTAGTTTTAGGACTTTATCCAACCATTGTCAAAACATTATTTTAAGCAGCTATTGATTTGAAGAAGGAATCAAGCCTATTTAATCGCAAAGATTTAATCGCATATTTTATCATTGCGGGAATTGGGGCTATGATTCAATTGATGGCTGGAGGTTTGCTGAAGGATTGGTTTCGAATGTCCTACGAATCGACCATTTTACCTGCCTATTTCGTGTCATTGATCGTGGGCTTTGTGCTTACCAAATTATTTGCATTTAACGCACGTCAGACCAAACAGACACGACGTGAAATGGTTAAATTTTTAATGGTTGCCACATTTTCGGGGTTTGTAACCTGGTTTTTCAGTGTCATGCCATATGCCTTTATCGCGCGACATTATCCAGACTTTTTTATTCAAATACCCTATTCGATCAAGCGTGTAAATATTACACAGGTGGGTACGACTGTGAATGGCATGGGATTTAGTTTTGTATCAAACTATGTTTTACACAAATCCTTCACCTTCAAAAGCAGCGGTTTTTATGACCGTTTCAAGGATTTAATCAAGTAAATCGACACTAAATTTCGAAAATTAACCCCTATTACTTAAGTAAAACTTAATTTTCTTAAGAACTAAAGTGGCTGATACGCAAATTCAAGGCCTATTTTCAAAAAAAACACCTCAAAACTTAAAAAAATCTTAAAATTTTAAGCATTTCTTTGTGTATTACAATTTTTCCTGCTACTTTTGGGACTCAAACCTTAAAATATTACAAAAATGAAAAAAGTATTCGCTTTAGCTTTCGTTGCTGGTATGGTAACTTTAGCATCTTGTGGTGAGAAAAAAACTGAAGCTGCTGCTGATTCAGTTGCTGTTGATACTGCTGCTGCTGCACCAGTTGATTCTGCTGCTGCTGACACTGCTGCTGCTGACACTGCTGCTGCTAAATAATTTTAGCCAAGCTACAGAAAAGAGTCCTTCACTTGTGGAGGACTTTTTTTATGCCCACGAATGACGAAAAGCAAAAAAATAGAATCATTCTTCGATCACTTCCCACCAGAAGTGGCTGAGTATTGTTTTCAATTATGGCAAGATCATCCATTCGACTTCATTGTATCCAAAGCGCGTGATTCCAAACTTGGTGATTTTCGATTTTCGCCAACAAAAGGATATCAAATTACGGTGAATCACAACCTCAATCCCTACGCTTTTTTAGTTACTTACATCCACGAAGTAGCGCATCGCGTCACCTACGACATTCATAAAAATAAAGTTAATCCTCACGGCAATGAGTGGAAACGAAATTTCTACGAACTATTCGAGCCCATTCTAGATGAGGAATTACTCCCTCCAGCGCTTGTACTCGTATTAAAAGATTATTTGCAGAATCCAGCCGCGACCTCAAACGGATATGCCCCCTTAGTTTCCATTCTAGCGACTTTTGATAAACAACCTGCTTCCGGTATTCGACTCGTGGACTTAGAAGAGGGAAAAGTGTTCCAACTAAAAAACCTGATCTTGATCAAAGGGAAACTTCGCAGAACCCGCTACATTTGTCAAGATACTCAATCAAGAAAAAACTATTTAGTTGCCAAAAACGCATATGTACAACCGCAAGAACCTTTGGCGTAAATACCAATTAATTGGCATTTTACTCGTTGGACTACCTCTTGCTACCTTGGCACAAAGCATCCTCAAGCAAGGCACATGGCACCGAATTGCAATCGCACAATCAGGATTTTATCGGATCGATCAATCATGGCTGAGTAAACATCAGATATCCGGAGATCCGCGAAAATTCGGATTATATTCATCTCCATCCGGCATGCTTTCGCAGGATCCAGCCAACGCAACTGCGTCTAATCTTACACCCGTACCGATAGCTATTGAAGGTGAGGCAAATGGACAATGGGATCCTGGGGACCAACTTTTATTTTGGGGAGATTCACCACACAAGCTAACATATGATGTAAAAACCTTGACTTGGAACCAAGAAACACACGCATATTCCGATTCAAGTTATTATTTCCTGCGTACAGATGACCCGAAGCCATTACGTATAAATAGCTTGGAACCAACCAAAGGCACTGGAAATCCATTAAACTTTGCTCAAACACTATCTCGATACGAGCCTGAAAAGTATAACCTCATCCAATCCGGACGAACATGGCTCGGTGATGCATTTTACGGATCAGGGAATTTAGCCCTACAATACGCACTCAAAGATGCTATAATTGACAAAAAGGTAAATTTAAAAGCGCGCTTTTATTCCGGTGGAACTGCACCTGGAAAATTCACGATAAATATCCCCGGAAATTCACCCATCCCGCTCGAAATACCAGCTATCTCAAGAAATCGCTATGATCAAAAAGCATTTTCTAAAGATTTGAATCAAACGATTGAATTAGGTTCCTCTACCGATCAATGGAATTGGTCAATTAATTATCAATCAACATCAGGCACTGGATATTTAGACTATGTCCAGTTAACTTATTCGCGTAAATTCAATCCAGAAAATGACCTTCCCCTGTATTTATTCTCCAATACGCGCGACACAACTGTTAATCTACAAATTCCAAACTTGCAATCTTCGAGTATCATTTGGCTTAAAAATGGAGAAAATTTGTGGCAGCAATTAAAAAAAACGGGCCCAGAGATGGAAATTCGAATTTCACCTGGCAGCCGTTTGGCCATTGGAAATTCATCGAAAGCCCTTAATCCAACCTATGTATCACGCGTGGCGAATCAAGATATTTTAGACCAGGACCCCCAACTAAAACTAATCATTATTACGAGTCCTCTGTTAATGTCCGCGGCCTCAAAACTAGCAAAATTTAAAACCAGCATTCAAAAAATACCGAGTCAAGTTGTTTCCACCAGCCAGATTTACCAGGAATTTTCAGGAGGAAAACAAGATGTGAGTGCGATCAGAAACTACTTAAAGGCATTATCTCGGCAAACCGACCTACGCTATGTAATATTATTGGGAGATGCATCAATCGATTATAAAGGTAAATCGACCGTGGCCAGTGCATTAGAAAAAAACTGCTATGTGCCTACGTATCAAAGCCTTGAATCCATGGAGCCCTTATTGAGTTATTCATCGGATGATTATTTTGGAATAATTGATGCCAATGCGGGAGATTGGGAAATCACGCAACCCAATATGCAATTAGCCGTCGGACGTATACCCGCGAAAAATCCGGATGAGGCCAACATGTTTGTCCAAAAATTAATGGATTATCAAAGTAAGCCATCACCGAGTTTAACTCGTCCCTATCGATTTAGTTGGGTCGCAGACGACGGCGATTTTTCGATTCACATGCAAGATGCAGAGGATTTTTCCACGAGCCTGCAAAATGGAAACTTCGCATTTGACTACCAAAAGACATATTTGGATCAGTACCCCATGGAATCAGCCAATGGCCAATTCACCTCAGCGGCAGCAAAAAAACAAGTTTTGGCGTTATTTTCACAAGAAGCAGATTTTATTCATTTTGTGGGACATGGATCAGAAAGTGGCTGGACGGATGAAAAGATTTTAACCAATAATGATTTAGTTGGACTTCGAAATAGCAATCATCTTCCCATACTCCTAACGGCAACTTGTCAATTTGGTCGCTTCGATGACCCGAATCAATTGTCTGGTGGCGAAATTGCCCTATTATCCCCACAAGGTGGCGCAATCGCACTGATGAGTACTACAAGACCTGTATTTCAAAGTAGTAATTATGTGTTTGGAAAAGCATTTTACAATTATTTATTGACCCATGTTCAGGCCTCTTCATACCGGCTAGGTGATTTATTTAAAGATGCGAAGAATGCAAGCAAAACAGGGGTCATCAATCGAAATTTAAGTTTATTGGGCGATCCAAGTAGTCCGCTTCCTTGGCAAACAACTGGAGTAACCATTAGTCCGACAGGCGCAAATTGGTCAGCCAAAACAGATAATCAGGAAGATGGTCAGGCGACTGCATTTTATTATGCTGAAAATTCCGCTGCAAAAACATTGGGAACGAAGGGAAATGCATTTACTTATGTTGTTCCGGGTGAACTAATTGGTAAAACAGCGCATTCAGTCAAACAGGGAATTGCTACCATTACCTCGAACAATATCCCGGTATCCGGAAAAAATCTGGGGCTAAAACTGGTGGGCCAAACGAAATCGGGAAAATCTGTATCGGGCTATCAAGTCGTTCAAAAAAAATCGGATGATCTAGTTGGCACCCAACCACCTAAAATTCAAATCTCATTTCCTGACGAGCCAAACATTAATTCGTTTTCAGCCAATCCATCCATAGTTATTCGGATATCGGATGACCAAGGATTGCGATGGAAAGGCCCCCAAAATGAAAATTCCTACCTAACATTGAATGACACCTTACAAATTCCGATTCTTGCCTTTTGGGAACCCGAAGTAGATACACCAAATCAAGGAAGCCTTCGTTATACATTTCCTAAACTCAAAGCTGGGAATTATAAAGTGCGGGTGAATTGTTGGGATATAAACAATAATGCGAGTACGCAATCGTTTACTTTCACAGTGGGAGACAGCCCTGAGGCAAACGTGCCATGGAAGCTATATCCAAATCCAGCTCAGCTGATGATGACTTATCGCATGCCTTATAGTCGGGTGTGGAGTTCAGATCGATACGAGTTAACGATGTACAATTTACTAGGCGAGCGGGTTTATAATCAAAAAGGAGACTTGAATCAGGTTACGAGTCAGGAGGCAGGATTTGAATTCCCAGTGGATAAACTTGGCGCAGGTACAACAGGATTTGTATGGATAAAAATCATTGACAATGAAGGTAAAATCATTGAAACCGTTAAATCTAAAATATTGACCCTAAAATAAATTTTGACAAAGATTTTTTTTAAATCTCAAACTTTTACCTTAAAAATAACTATTTTTGAATCTAGCTTTAATGCTAAGAGACTCTCTTATAAATTTAATACAATGACAACGAATAATTCGATCATCCAAAAAGTAGTATTTACTTTAGTTGCTGTTTCAATTAGCACACTATCCTTTGGACAATTACCAACAAACGTTTTGGGCCAAACTAACGCGGGTCGCGTTCCTACACCGACGATGTTGTTTTTAAATGTTTCTCCAGATGCTCGTTCAGCAGGTATGGGTGATGCAGGTGTTGCCATTTCATCAGATGTAAACGCGATTTACTGGAATCCCGCTAAATTAGCTACAGCAGATAAAGATCTAGGTTTTGCTATTTCATACACTCCATGGTTACGTAATTTAGTTAACGACATGGCGTTGTATAACATCGCTGGATACAAGAAAACATCGAAAGATCAAGCATTCGGATTTTCAATCAACTACTTCGATCAAGGTTTATTTCAAGCAACTACGGCGAATGGAACTAGTGCAGGTAACTTCAATTCAAAAGAATACGCTTTAACTGTTGCTCACGCTCGTAAATTATCAAATGCGCTTTCTTTAGGCGTAAACTTAAAATACATTAACTCTAATTTAACAGGTGGTTATGTTGCTCAAGGCTCACAAATGAAGCCGGCGCAAACAGTTGCTGCTGACTTAGCATTATACTGGAATTCGGTTTCAGAGAAAAACTGGAATTTGACTTACGGTTTAGTTTTGTCTAACATCTCAGGTAAAGTTTCTTATGGTGGTTTGGATAAAAACTTCATCCCAACTAACCTACGTGTTGGTGTTGCAGCAGCTAAAAACATCGATGAGAAAAACAAGTTGACATTGACTTTGGATTTAAACAAATTAATGGTTCCAACACCACAATCAGTTGATGCAAATGGAAATGTAACAGGTACTGACCCTAACAACACAACAGCAATTGGTGGAATTTTCGGATCATTATTTGATGCTCCAGACGGATTCGGCGAAGAATTAAAAGAAGTAACTGCTTCTTTAGGTGCTGAATATCTTTACAATAACACGTTCGCGATTCGTGGTGGATATTTCAACGAAAGCGCTATGAAAGGCGATCGTAAATATTTCACGATGGGTGTAGGATTTAAATTAGACCAAAAATATGGTTTTGATTTCGCTTACTTAGTTCCAACAGGATCAAGCAGCCCATTAGCTAACACATTACGTATTTCATTATTGGCTGCTATCAACCAAGAAAGAAAATAATCTAACGACTTTCGTTTAGCAAATGACATCTCTCGAGATGTCATTTGTGTTTTAAGCCTATACCTAACAAAAGCATGCTTGATCGGACATTGGCTCCTCCTGCCTACCCCATTGAATGGATTCAATTTCCATCCACCAATACGTTTACAACAAAACTAGGAGTTTCAATTCATTCGATCTCTTTAGGAGAACAACCCGTTTTCAAATTCGAATATACGATTCAAGCTGGAGCAAGTGAAGCTCAAAAAGCAGGCGTTGCAAGTTTAACCGCTATGCTGATGAAGCGTGGAACAAAACAGCATACGGCACAAGAATTAAATCAGAAATTTGATTTTTTCGGAGCTTTCTGGGAAGTGCAATCGAGCCTTGATCATGCCACCTTTACGGTCTATGGATTAACGAAACACTTTGAATCACTCATGCCCTTGGTTTTTGAAATCATTCAAAACGCCTCCTTTCCCGAAGAAGAGTTTGAGAAAGAAATGGCAATTGAGATTCAAAAGAATAAATTAAATTGGCAAAAAACCGCATTTAGTGCGAGTCAAATATTTCGAGCTCAACTTTTCCCATCTGATCCTTATGGGCGTGTCAGTAATGTGGCAAGTCTTCAAGAAATAACGCGGGAAGACCTAGTGAATTTCCACCGCACTTATTGGTTAGGCCAACAACCTACTATTTTTCTTTCGGGGCAAATTAGCCCGGATGCCATCGCTTGCGTTGCCTCTTATATTGACAAATCTAGTAAGCCAACCATCACGACAATCGAACGACAATCCATTGTTTCGACACCTGCGATAAGTACGCATGAGTCACGCGAAAATGCCTTACAATGTTCGATTCGGATGGGCCAAGTAAGTATGAATCGTCAGAATCCTGACTACTATAAATTCAGCGTTTTAAATACAATTTTGGGAGGATTTTTCGGCTCTCGTTTACAAAAAAACATCCGAGAAGAAAAAGGATTTACTTATGGAATTTCGTCTTCTATTGTCCCCTTAAAACGAGCAGGATATTGGGCTGTAGGCACAGACGTAAATAAAGAAAATGCTTCGGAAACTTGTAGTGAAATCCGGAGAGAAATTCAGGTATTACAAACAAATTTAGTTCCTTCAGATGAACTAGAAATTGTCAAAAGTTATTTGATGGGGAGCTTTACCGGAGAGCTGACACAGGCATTTGATATTGCCGACAAACTCAAAGTGATTTATTTAGAGGGATTGCCAATTGATTTTTACGATCACTTCCAGCATCAAATCATGGCTTGTACCTCGAAAGATTTGAGAGAACTAGCTAATCAATACCTAGACCCCTCAAATCTTCACGAAGTTATAGTAGGCGCAATTTAGAATCGCGCTAATTCACGGAATTCATTCACACGACCTTCTAAATCTTGATCGGTGATTTCCAACAAACGTTCCGTACCGAATTTCTCCACACAGAAGGATGCCATGGCTGATCCATAAACGATCGCTTTACGCATATTCTCAAATGAGATATCATCCGTTTTCGCTAGGTAGCCAATAAAGCCCCCTACAAATGTATCCCCAGCACCCGTTGGGTCAAATACTTCCTCCAACGGTAAAGCAGGGCAATAAAACATATTAGAACCTTGGAACAAAAGAGCACCATGTTCTCCCTTTTTGATGATAAGCGTTTTAGGTCCCATCGCCATGATTAATTTCGCAGCAGTACGCAATGAATATTGCTCTGATAATTGGCGAGCCTCTTCGTCATTAATACAAAGTACATCAACCATATTCAAAACTCGCTTCAGATCATCCATCGCAACATCCATCCAGAAATTCATGGTATCCATCACCACCAATTTTGGACGCTTTGAAAGACCTTCAATCGCTTCGATTTGAACTTGAGGCGTTAAGTTACCTAACATCAAATATTCGCAATCTTGATAGCTAGCAGGAATCACTGGCTTAAAATCAGCCAATACATTTAGATCGGTCACCAACGTATCCCGAGAATTCATGTTGTTGTGGTATTTACCTGCCCAGAAAAAAGATTTCTCTCCTTCCTTAATTTGAAGACCATCTAGGTTAATCCCTTTGGATTCCAACGTATCCATGTAAGCTTGTGGAAAGTCATCGCCGACAACAGCCACCACGTTGACTTTGGGTTGAAAAAATGCAGCAGACAATGCAATGTATGTACATGATCCACCAATAATTTTATCAGTTTTGCCGTAAGGCGTTTCTAGCGCATCAAACGCTACAGTTCCAATTGTTAATAAACTCATATGGGGTGATTTTAGCCTACTTTAGCACACCGACTAAACGGCTGATTGGGGTTAAAAAATAAACGATAAGTAATATATGTTTTGTCATTTGTCGCACCTAATTGTGAAACAAATCGTAACATTTTCGGATTAAAATCCCCGACCCAGTTCATGTCCATGGTCGTATAAGGATAAAAAGGATTTTCACGCGCAGCCGTACGGAAACGCAATGCAATAGCGGATTCGACTCCTTTGCCTTGGTGTTCAGGAACAACACCGAAAATCAATCCACACGTACGCGTTAGCGTACCGCGTAGCTTTAATAAAACGAATTTAATCATCCCCCAAACATTTAATTTACCATTCAAATGTTTAACGATTTGATTCAAATCTGGAATCACAATAAAAAAGGCGACCGGTTCTCCAGCCGGACCGTAAGCAAACCAAAGCAGCTGTTCGTCTATAATCGGTTTCATTTTCTGAACCAACTTTTGTGCCTGTTCGGAGGACATGGCCGAAACACCTGGAAACTTAGACCACGCCGCATTGAAGATGATTCGAAAATCTTCTGCGTATTTAGGCAGATTCGACTTCTCAATATGTTTAAACGTATAATCCGGATTTTGATAAATCCGTTCTGCTTTTTCTTCGATTCCCGCGGTCACATTCGCTCCCGTAATAGAGGACACAAAAACATGCTGCTTAAAGTAATCCTGAAAGCCATATGCTTCAAAATATGGAATGTAATAAGGTTTCGTCCAAGGCATTTTATACGTTGGCTCATATTCCCAACCCTGCACCATCAAACCCCAAAAACTATCGCGTTCCCCAAAATTGATGGGGCCGTCCATTCCTTCTAATCCTTTGGAAATCAACCAATCTTTGCAGGCATCAAATAACATAAATGCTGCCGCCTGATCCTCGATGCACTCGAAAAATCCCATCCCACCCACAGGCACTTCTTCCGTTGACTTCGAATAAAATGCGGCCACACGACCGATCGTTTTTCCGTCGTTGTCAACTAATATCCAACGAATTGCTTCGCCTTGTTTGAATTGCGTATTTTTTTTCGGATCAAATATCGACTCAATATCATTATCTAACGGACGAATCCAATTCGGATCTGTCGCGTATAGGCCAACCGCCATTCTCAAAAATTCCTGTTTAAGAGCTCTATTGTCCCCTATTTCCTTTAAAATCATATTGGCGAAAGCATTTTTTGACCAAAAACATACAAAGATAATACAATTCGCAAGCCCCTCATTTGTTTGGTGAATTAAAAGAATCCGATTAATTTTAATTCCTTATACAGAACCCACATCCGGTATTCATGCAGCCACTTAAAATATACAACACCCTAAGTCGAGAAAAAGAAGTCTTCGAAGCGATCAATGCGCCACATGTGGGATTGTATGTCTGTGGACCGACCGTCTATAATTATGCCCATTTAGGGAATATTAGAACGTTCACATCCTTCGATATTCTTCATCGCTATTTGAAAAAAATCGGATATAAGGTGCGCTATGTACGTAACATTACGGACGTTGGTCACCTCGTTGGCGATGGCGATGAAGGTGAAGATAAAATTGGCAAAATGGCCAAGCTAGAGAAGTTGGAGCCAATGGAAATCGTACAGCGATACACGAATGACTTCCACGATGTACTGCAAAAATTCAATTTATTGCCTCCTAGCATTGAGCCAACGGCCACAGGACATATCGTAGAGCAAATTGAAACAACCAAATCTCTGCTTGACAAAGGCATGGCTTACGAGTCCAATGGCTCCATCTATTTCGATATCGACGCTTACAATAAACAAGGAGGCGATTACGGTAAATTATCGGGACGTATTTTAGATGATTTATTGACCGAAACGCGTGATTTAGATGGCGTAGGCGAAAAACGCAGCCCGCTCGATTTTGCACTTTGGAAAAAAGCATCTCCTGAACATATCATGCGCTGGCCTTCCCCATGGGGAGACGGATTTCCTGGTTGGCACCTCGAATGTACCTGCATGAGTCACAAGTATTTAGGTGACACTTTTGACATACACGGAGGAGGCATGGACTTAAAATTCCCGCACCACGAATGCGAAATCGCGCAAGCAAAAGCAGCGCATGGGCGCGCACCCGTACGCTATTGGATGCATACAAACATGCTGACAGTCAATGGCCAAAAGATGAGTAAATCCCTTGGTAATTCATTTCTACCAAACGAATTAATTACAGGGAATCACCCGCTTTTGGAACAGCCTTACAGCCCCATGACAGTCCGATTCTTCATGTTACAATCGCAATACCGAAGTACGCTTGACTTCTCAAATGAGGCCTTAAAAGCGGCTCAAAAAGGATACAAACGAATGGCGAATGGGCTTCGCATCATTAAAACGATGACGTATCCTTCAGATGTAAACGAATCTGTGGATAGTGCGGTTTTAGCTGAAATTCATGCCGACATACAAGGTTGCTACGACGGCATGAACGATGACTTAAATACGGCCGTAACAATTGCCAGCCTATTTTCGTTATTAAAGAAGATTAATCAATTGTATACGGGCCAGCTTAATTTTGAGCAAGTAGGTCAAGCCGGATTTGAGGCATTAAAAACGAATTACATCAGCTTTATGGAAGATGTGCTCGGTTTGCTAGAAGAGTTCCCTGAAAACCAGGACCAACTTATCAAAGGCATGTTGCAATTATATCAAGACTTTAAGGCCAACCGCCAGTATGACAAAGTGGATGAGATTCGTGCCAGTTTCAAATCCATGGGCTTATTAATTAAAGACATGAAAACCCGCATCGACTGGGGATACGAAGAATAATTATGTTTAGAGATTTAACACCCAAAGTTCGTTTACTGATTCTCATTAACGTCGGCATGTTTCTTGCCAAATCGTTTTTGCCCGATGAATATTTAAGCCTACATTATTTTGGCGCCAAAGATTTCTATCCATTTCAGTTGGTGACCTACATGTTTGTCCACGGAAGTTTTATGCATCTATTAGGCAACATGTTTGGGCTTTACATGTTTGGATCTTTACTCGAACGAATTTGGGGAGCGCAACGATTCTTATTCTTCTATTTTTTCTGCGGTATAGGGGCTGGATTGCTCTATGTCGGAATCCAACATTTTGTAGATTTTGCTGATATCCGCCGAGCTACAGAGGTCGTTCTTAGTAACCCCAGTTCTTTCAATTTAATGGATTATGCACAGCATTATGCTGTGATCGGATCTCCACAAGGTGTTGCCTTGAATATTGAATGGGTTCATGCCAATTATGACGAATATATCAATCGCAGTATACTTGGAGGGGCCTCAGGATCTATATTTGGCATATTAATGGCGTTCGGGTACCTATTTCCAAATTCAGAAATGTTTTTGTTCCCCTTGCCAATCCCTATTAAAGCCAAATACTTTGTGAGCTTTTATGGCTTATACGAACTCTATCAAGGGATCCAACAATACGAAGGAGATAATGTAGCCCATTTCGCACACATTGGCGGAATGGTATTTGCCGTGATTCTATTGAAAATTTGGGGGACTAAACGGAATAATTTCTATTGATATGCGGAGCATTTGGCACGATATGAAAGCAATTTTCCAACAACCCAATCAGGGCTTGATGCAAATTATCGTGATCAATGTGGGACTTTATATCGCATTTATGCTGACTAAAGTAGTCCTGATACTCGCTGGCAAACCGGATTTATTTGAGGGATTTTTAGAACAGATTAGCCTTTCTTCTTCGTTTTCAGAATTCAGCCATAAACCATGGACGTTCCTTAGTTATTTCTTTGTCCATGTGGACCTCATGCACGTGGTTTTCAATATGTTATTTTTGTATTGGTTTGGACAGATTCTACAAGATTTTTTAGGTCAAACAAAAACGATTCAAATCTATTTTATGGGAGGTTTAGCTGGTGCGGTGGCATATATCATCACATTAAACACCATCCCATTTTTCATGAAACAAGGCCCGATGTTTTTGATGGGTGCGTCAGCAGGTGTTTACGCCATCGTCACTGCAGCTGCAACCATGAGGCCAAATTACACGGTTCATTTATTTTTAATTGGCCCAGTCGCCATCAAATACATCTCTGCATTTTACGTGGTATGGTCGGTGCTAGAAAGCGTCGGATCCAATGGTGGCGGCAATATCGCACATTTAGGAGGTGCCCTCGTGGGAGTTCTTTTTGCTCTTTATAGCAAACGTGCTCAAGCGCCTACGCAGCGACTAGAAAAAGTATTGACATATGTAACGGTCGCGGCTCAAAAATCCGTTGGCATCGCCAGCTCAGAAGTCGTTGAAGAAGAGGAACTTAATCAGATTTTGGACAAAATTTCTAAATCAGGTTTTGATAGTTTGAGTAAATTAGAAAAGAAGAGATTGTTTCAGGCGAGTCAAAAAAACGAGTAAGGCTGAAAAACATTTTTACCTTTGTGTGGTTAATCTTTCACTTGAATAAAATATTATCGTGTCAACCCAATTCCCAGCCGGGCCTTTACTGAGCAAGATTCAATCCCCAGCGGATTTGCGCAAGCTTCCCGCGGATCAGCTTCCCGCTGTTTGCCAGGAATTGAGACAATTCATTATCGATCATGTTTCTGTCAATGGTGGCCACTTCGGTGCATCACTAGGAGTCACGGAATTAACCGTAGCGTTACATTATGTCTTCAATACGCCTGATGACCAATTGGTTTGGGACGTAGGACACCAAGCCTATGGGCATAAAATATTAACGGGCCGACAATCCGTATTTCATACTAATCGCCTTTTTGGTGGAATTAGCGGATTTCCAAAACGCTCCGAAAGTCCATATGATGCGTTTGGCGTAGGACACTCGTCCACGTCTATTTCAGCAGCATTGGGGATGGCTGTAGGATCGCGATATAAAAAAGAATTTAATCGTCAACACATCGCGGTCATCGGTGATGGATCTATGACAGCAGGAATGGCCTTCGAAGCCATGAATCATGCTGGCGATATTCCCAATAATATGTTGATCATTTTGAATGACAACTGCATGGCGATCGACCCGAATGTCGGCGCTTTAAAGGAATACTTAACTGACATTACCACTTCACATACTTATAATAAGGTCAAAGATGACGTTTGGAATTTGCTTGGGAAAATGTCCAAATTTGGCAAGTCAGCCCAAGAAATCGTTTCTAAAATTGAAAATGGCTTAAAGGCTACGTTGCTCAAACAAAGTAATTTATTTGAGTCGTTGAATTTACGCTATTTCGGCCCGATCGATGGTCATGATGTAGATAATCTGGCAACGATCTTGCGTGATCTTAAAGATATCCCTGGCCCGAAAATATTACATTGCATTACTACCAAAGGGAAAGGTTATTCATTAGCCGAAAAGGACCAGACCCTTTGGCATGCACCAGGTAAATTCGATAAACTGACTGGCGAAATCCATAAAAAGACCTTCGATAATCCGCAGCCACCGAAATATCAAGAGGTATTTGGTAACACTTTATTAGAATTAGCAGAGAAAAACGACAAAATTATGGGGATCACCCCAGCGATGCCGTCAGGTTCTTCGATGAATATCATGATGCGCGCTATGCCAGATCGCGCTTTTGATGTGGGCATCGCAGAACAACATGCTGTTACTTTTTCTGCCGGATTAGCCACTCAAGGTTTAACCGTGTTTTGTAATATCTATAGCTCATTTATGCAACGTGGATATGACCAAGTCATCCACGATGTCTGCATTCAAAAACTACCAGTCATTTTTTGCTTAGATCGGGCAGGACTAGCAGGTGCAGATGGAGCAACTCACCACGGAAATTTGGATTTAGCGTTTATGCGATGCATCCCAAATATGATCGTGGCTGCTCCGCGCAACGAACAAGAATTGCGTAATATGATGTATACGGCCCAACTAGATTCATTTAAGGATTTAGGAATGGCAATGACTATTCGTTATCCACGTGGCGAAGGCGTGATGCCCGTTTGGCGCACAGATTTCGAGCGCTTAGAAATTGGAAAAGGCCATCAAGTTTTACCAGGAAAACAGGTCGCTGTATTATCCATTGGACATATTGGTAATGAAGCGGAAAAAGCATGCCAATCCTTACGTGCACAAGGTTTAGAACCAGCATTGTTTGACATGCGCTTTGTAAAACCATTAGATGAAGCTCTATTACATGATGTTTTCAAGTCATACCCCTCAGTTGTCACCGTTGAAGATGCTTCGATTGTAGGTGGATTCGGTTCGGCAATCGCTGAATTCATGGTGGACAACCAATATTCAAATAAATTAATCCGCTTAGGAATTCCTGACTCCCTAATTGAACACGGAGAACAAGCTGAATTATATCACCTTTGCGGAATCGATTCTACAGGAATTGCACAAAAAATAGCTGAACTATATCAAGCTAATCCAGCCCAAAAGGTCCTTCGGTCTGTGACCCACTAAATTCAGGCATGCTGATTTTTAATCAATTAGCACTTTTCAAAGAAATTATACCTACCTTTGCACCTTAAATTCTCCGACTAAGGGGAATTTTAATTCATTCAACGCCTACATTTTTATGCAAAGCATTCGTAACATTGCCATTATTGCCCACGTTGACCACGGTAAAACGACTCTTGTGGACAAAATTATTCATGCCTCTAAAATCTTTCGTGAGAACCAAGAATTTGGAGATTTGATCCTAGATAATAACGACTTAGAGCGTGAACGCGGTATTACGATTACGTCCAAAAACGTATCCGTTCGTTACAATGGGGTAAAAATTAATATCATTGACACACCTGGTCACGCCGACTTTGGCGGTGAGGTAGAACGCGTTCTACGTATGGCAGACGGTGTTATCTTGTTGGTAGATGCCTTCGAAGGCCCGATGCCACAAACACGTTTCGTTCTTTCAAAGGCGATTGCTTTGGGCTTGAAACCAATTGTCATTGTTAATAAAGTAGATAAAGAAAACTGTCGTCCTGACGAGGTACACGAAAGTGTATTTGATTTGATGTTCAACTTAGAGGCTACGGAAGATCAATTAGATTTCCCATGTATCTATGGTTCTTCAAAACAAGGTTGGATGAGTACTGATTGGAAAAAGCCAACAGATAATATTATTCCATTGTTGGATGCGATCATCGAGCATATCCCAGCTTCTAAAGTTCAAGAGGGTACACCACAAATGCAGATTACGTCGTTAGACTATTCTTCGTTCGTTGGCCGTATCGCCATTGGTCGTTTAGAGCGTGGAACGTTGACAGAGGGGATGCAAATCTCACTTTGCAAGGCTGATGGCACTACGAAGAAAATGCGTATCAAGGAACTTCAAGTATTCGAAGGTCTTGGTAAAGTAAAAGTTGAAAAAGTTGAATGTGGTGAAATTTGCGCAGTAACGGGTATTGAAGATTTCGAAATTGGCGATACAATCGCTGATGCAGAAAATCCAGAGGCTTTAGCACGTATTGCAATTGATGAGCCAACGATGAACATGTTGTTCACCATTAACAACTCACCATTCTTTGGTAAAGAAGGTAAATTAGTAACATCTCGTCACATCCGTGATCGTCTGTATAAAGAGACTGAGAAAAACTTAGCCTTGAAAGTAGTACCTACTGAAAGCGAAGATAAGTTCTTAGTGTTTGGCCGTGGTATCCTCCACTTGTCGGTATTAATCGAAACGATGCGTCGTGAAGGTTATGAATTACAAGTAGGTCAGCCGCAGGTTATTTTCAAAGAAGGTGAAAACGGTGAGCGTTTAGAGCCAATCGAATCTTTAGTTGTAGACGTACCTGCGGAAGTTGCTGGTAAAGTAATCGAATTAGCAACTCAAGGAAAAGGTGAATTATTGATCATGGAACCGAAAGGTGACTTGCAACACTTAGAATTCAACATTCCATCACGTGGATTGATTGGTTTACGTTCGAAAGTGTTAACAGCTACCTTTGGAGAAGCAATCATGGCCCACCGTTTCATTGCTTACGAAGAATTTAAAGGAGCTATCCCAGGACGTATCAACGGTTCATTGATCTCGATGAATACAGGTCCAGCGATTCCATATGCAATCGACAAATTACAAGACAGAGGGGTGTTCTTCATCGATCCAGGTGAAGAAGTTTACACAGGGATGGTTGTAGGTGAGCACAATCGCCAAAACGACATCGAAGTGAACCTTCAAGCAGCGAAGCAATTGACAAACATGCGTGCCTCAGGTACAGATTCAAATACCAAAATTGCTCCCAAATTAAACTTCTCATTAGAAGAGTGTATGGAATTTATCCAAAAGGATGAATACTTAGAAATCACTCCAAAATCATTACGTATGCGTAAGATCTTCTTAGATCCGAACGAGCGTAAACGTAACGAGAAAAAACCTAGCTAATTCAAATCAGGCTGCCTCCCAAGGGCAGCCTTTTTTTTGAAGTATACAGCCGAACCTTCGCTTAAAAAAGTAATCCCGCGCGAAGGCAAACCTCGCAATTGACCCAAGCGGTAGGCACTCGGCCTACGAACAAAATACCAATGCGCATGGGGCCAGTGGGCCAGCCATCGCAAATCTGGAAATGTTTTGGAAGGCTCGATAATCAAATGAGTGTAGATTGGAGAAATGGGCCTGCAAGGCTTTTGGGCAACATAAAAGATTTGCCCATCATAGCTCCAAGCTACTGGCAAATCATGTGAAACAGTATCTTGAACATGCACTCTCGTTAACATAGGTATTACATTCGCCTGTACCCAAGCTGGCTTCATATTCCCATAAAGAATGGCATGCGCACCCGAAACCTGAACAGCAATCGCGCGTCCCTGATGCACACTTAAATACATCCCATGCGAGGGTTCCCATAAGCACCTGGAAACAAAAAATACGATCATTGTGGAAATCATAAAATAAATCAAAAAGAGCTTCCGATATCGCCACCAAGCAGCTGCCAAGCAGACCAGAACATAGTATCCAATCAACTCCCAAAAATCAAACTGCAAAAAAGAAATAACCGGATGAAAATAGTCCGCAACAAAAAATAAAAGACCGTGAAAGGCTTGGAAACAAAGCGCCAATAAACTGCCTAGCCAAGCAAATGCAAATGGACTCAAAGCCAAAAATATAAATCCGATAGCCAGGGTGATGCTCGAAAGCAGAATCAATACCGGATTCAACAGAAAGAAATATACGGGATGGGGAAATTGATGAAAATAATACAAGACCAAAGGCCAGGTAAGCACCTGAGCTGCCAGCGCCACGCAAGTAACTTCCCACACCTGATTGATAATCCAAATTGAACTTGAGTACCATGTTTTAATTTCTTCTTGAAACAGGATCAATCCTAGAACAGCAGCATAGGACAATTGAAACCCAGCAAGAAACAAGAATTGAGGGTCCCAAATGACAAGGACCAAACAAGAGAAAGCTAAGGTATTGACAGGGCGCTGAGGCTGACGAAATGATTTTGCACCCAATAACACAGAAAACATCCAAGCAGACCGTAAGACGGGTCCCGAGAAACCTGTCATGCCTGCGTAAGCCCACAAAAAAACCATGATCAATAAAAAATGTGCCCAACGCCAGCGTCGTAAAAACCCAAAAATAAACGCCAAACCGAGATACAAGAAGCCCACATGCAAGCCCGATACAGATAAAATATGTATTGCTCCTAAGGAGGCATAGCGTTGCATCGTTTCAAAATCGATTGTTGACGACACCCCCAAAAACATCGCCTCCGCAACATCTCGATTAACTCCCGCCGGAATAGCACGTTGGATTGCTTTTCTAAAATATCTTTGACAGGACATCAGCCAATCAAAGGAATTATCCACAGAAGATAATCGCTCCCATTGGCCTTTTTTGGCATATATTTGACCGCTTACCCCCTTTTGCGCATAATAAGCAGGCCAATTCATACCCCCCGGAAAAATGGGTGGAGCTATTGGATTCAGATAACCCGTAACTGCGTATTTTTCACCCGGTTGAGGTGGTCGTCCCGACTTCTCAAAATAGACCTTCCAAAATCCAGAAGCTGGTATCCATGCCCCTTGATCGCGTAAGGCAATTGCTCGGCCAAGCACAGACCAAGTACTGGCTTTTTCGACGGGCTGGCCTTGTACTTGAATAATACTGGAACGAGATTCCGTGTCAGGCGATAACGCACATGATGTGTCTACTTGGTCAAAGCGAAAAATACTGAGTGTGATGAAAACGAGCGCGATAAAAAATTCGGATTGAAAAAATCCGATACCTATTCCGAAACATGCCAAAGGCGCCCATGCCCAAACAGGGCAATAACGCGCTAATAGTGTCCCTAAGACCCAATAAATCAATAAACGAACATAGGGAAACGGACTAAAAAAAGAATACACATCCTTAGGTGAAAAGGCCTAAAGGTAGAATTTTTTGATAGCGATTTGTTCCTCCACTTGATCAGGAACTAGATATTTTATGGATTGCCCCTTCTTAATACAGGAGCGAATGTAGGTTGCCGATATCTGTAAAACGGGAGCATCAATCCGTTTGACCTGTTTATGACTCCACAAATCACTCGTTGGCTCCTCCCCCCTTGCATATACGAAAAGGCCATAATAATCAAGTATTTGGAAGTAGTTTTTCCAGCTCTTAAACTGTTCCAGATTATCGCCCCCTAGAATGACAGAAAACGAATACGTTGGATGTCGCTCTGACAGATGGGTGAGCGTGTCAATCGTATAAGATGGTTTGCTCAGGTGAAACTCGATATCGCAACTTTTGAATTTGAAATTATCTTCGATTGCGCGTTCAACCATATCGAGTCGATCAAATTCATGCAACAAGCTATGACTCTTTTTATGCGGATTTTGGGGCGAGACTACAAACCAAATTTGGTCCATATCTGATTGATTAAGCACGGCTTGCGCAATCATCAAATGACCATGATGAATGGGGTTAAATGAACCGAAAAATAGGCCAATTTTCATTTATTTTGTCAATTCATCAAATAGTCTTTGGGCTTCCTTCACTGCAATGTCTAGCTCATCGTTCACTAAAATAACATCGAATTTATCTTGAAATGCCCATTCAAACTTCATTTTAAATATCCGTTTTGATAGCGACTCTTCCGTCTCAGTTCCCCGGGAACGGAGACGCTCCTCCAAAATTTCAAGCGAAGGGACTTTTACAAAAACTGCTAATGCACGTTCTTTATAATAATTTTTCAACGCCAATCCTCCTTTTACATCCACGTCAAAAATCACATGCTTACCTGAAGCCCAAATACGCTCGATCTCCGATTTTAGCGTACCGTAATAGGCTCCGGGATACACTTCTTCCCACTCCACAAAGGCATCTTCGTTAATCTTTTGGCGAAACTCATCAGGCGTTAAAAAATAATAATCTTGCCCATCCGTTTCTGCACGGCCACGTTTATCCCGTGTACATGCTGAAATGGAAAATCCAAGATTGGGATTATTCGCCAGTAATTGTTTTACGATTGTTGTTTTTCCTGAACCTGAAGGTGCAGAGAATATAATTAATTTACCTTCCAAGGTGTTTCGCTTTGATTTAAGCTAACAAAATAAGGGAATTAAGATGGAAATAAGGATTAAAACCAAAAAAAGTTTTGACTTAATCCGAGTGAATAAATCTGTGGGACATGAGACCGAACATGTATCCTTGATCGCTTTTTTCAATGACAACTCAAGGGCATAACCTTCTTGACAAGGTAAACATTGGTCTTTATTAGCCAAAAATCGAGCCTCTTCCTCTGCTGTTGCTTCTTTATCCAAAATTCGCTGGATTAGCTGAAGGCACTCTTTCTGATGGGTACAATTCGTTTTCATTCCTAGATAGTCTGCATGTGGCGACCTTTGCGTAACAAACACTCAGGTCTAATTAGTTCATTTCATTCGTGACAAAGTGTCAGACGTAGCCTTTGGTTTTGGCATAATTTGATAAAGCTACTTTGAGTAAAGCGCGAGCGCGATGTAATCGAGAACGAACCGTCCCAATGGGAATATTCAGAATTCTCGCCATTTCTTCATAACTAAATTCCTCTAAGTCACACAAAATGATAATCATTCGAAAGTCTACAGGAAGTGCTTGAATCGCGGCTGTAATTTCATCCCCAAGCATCTCATTGACGGTCTCCGCCTGCAAATCAGCTTGAAAAGCAGGCTCAGAATCCTCGTCACCTGTGATGGATTGCTCCACCCACTCAAACTCGACTTTGGAAGGACCGCGGGACTTCTTGCGATAATCGTTGATGAAATTATTCTTGAGAATTCGGAATAACCAGGCTTTGGCATAAGTCCCTGGCTCAAATGAATGAATAAAACGATACGCTTTCATGCAGGTATCTTGAACTAAGTCCTGCGCCTCATCTTCATCATTCGTTAATTTTAATGCGAAATTATACATCGCATCCATATGTGGGAAAAATTCCTGCTGAAAAATGGCATGCGCCCGTTCAGGTGAAATTTTCGAATCTACTACTGGAATATCCATATGCTAGGCATTTAGGCAAAATTTTGCGTATGCCCCTACCTACAATTCCGTATCCAAAAAAAAATAAGGTATTTCTCTGCCAAAAAGACTTATTGGCCCCGATTAAAAAACTCTAATAACCCAAAGACTAGCATACCTAGCAAGGCGGAACTGAATGCCCGCAATAAACTTAAGCCCAACAAAGCAAAATCACTTGCTTCAAACATAAACAAAATCAAATGGTGCGAAACAAGCATTAGACCTACATATGGGAAAAACCACAACCACTTCATTTCAGCTAAAGAGATTTCCGAACGCTCATCATAGCCATTTGCAGGAGTTAAAATCCGAAAAAAAGTAGGACGCAACAAAGAAACCAAAACCGTCCCAAATGCATGTAATCCATGCGTATTATAAAAGACATCAATAATCCAACCGCTAAAAAAGGCAACCACAAGCAAAAGCGGAGTCGCTGTCCGCATCGGCGCCTTAATAATGACCCAAAGATAGATAAAACAAAAAGCGACATTGGCCAATGCAATATCACGCAAAAATAAAACTTGCAAAGCCATCGCTGCCATTGCTCCCAAAAACCACTTCACCGACAAGCTTGCGTTCATGCTATTCCGTTTTAGGTTTATTTTGTTCCAATTTGGCTTGCTGGTACGCCAATCGATTCTTAATCACATATACATATTGCAACGTAGAAAACTGCGTCAGCAACATTACTTTAATATCATGAAACGTATCATCTTTTTCCTTGCCCACTTTGGCAACGATACCAATAGGCACATTAGGCGGAAATACGGCATTATAATCAGAGGTTACCACCGTATCACCCTTCGTCACTTTTTTGTATTTCGAAACATCCATTAATTCGCCCACCTCCGCTTGATAACCCGACCATTTCATATAACCCAATTCCCCCGAAGATTTTAATTTGGCAGAAACGGTGTTACTCGTATGCAAAACTGAAACAATTAATGAGAGATTTTGGGTACTTGACATTACTTTACCAACAATCCCTGTAGATGAAATCACCGCCATACCAGGCTTGATTCCATCAGCTAAACCTTTATCAATAGTTAAATAGTTTTGGGATAATTGTGTTGTCTGATCAATCACCTTACATGCAATGGCCTGATACCGATTTAGCATGGCTGCACTTGCAAAATACGGAATCTTACCGGTGGGCTGTTGTTGACTGCGCAATTGCAAAATTTGGGTATGCAAACGTGCGTTTTCTGCCGATAATTGGGCATTTACAATACGCAACTGGTGATACTTTTTAACCTCTTGTGTCGTTGATAAAATAGAGGCCGCCCACTGATTTGTGGTGTTAAAATAAAGCGTATGCTGATAGGTGTTGTAACTAAAAATAGCCCAAAGATTCACAATTTCCAACACCAAAAACAGGAGGAACGTCCGCTGTCTCAGTAGGAATTGGAACAATTGGTTCATGCCAAACGCGATTAAAAATGGGAGGAAAAACTAGGTAATTAAAACGGGCTTATATTTTTCCAAGTTTTTCAAGATCTCACCCGTACCACGTACAACCGCCTTCAAAGGATCGTCGGCCACGTGCACCTTTAATTGAGTTTTCTTCTCGATACGTTTATCCAAGCCATGTAACATCGCACCACCACCGGCTAAATGAATACCATTATGGAAAATGTCACCCGAAAGTTCGGCTGGAGCACGTTGCAAGGTTTCCATGATGGCAACCTCAATCTTTGTAATCGAACTATCTAAGGCATATGCAATCTCAGAATAGTTGATTAAAATTTCCTTAGGAATACCTGTCATTTGATCACGTCCACGAATTTCAAAATCAGCTGGCGGATTCTCTAATTCTGGTAAAGCCGCACCTACTTGAATTTTAATTTGTTCGGCAGAACGCTCACCGATCACCAACTTATGTTCACGTAATAAATAATCTTTAATGTCACGTGTGAATTCATCACCTGCAACACGAATCGAATTTTCAACAACGATTCCACTTAATGAGATAATCGCAACCTCAGTTGTACCACCTCCAATATCAACAACTAATGAGCCATTCGGCTGTTCAATATCTATACCAATACCAATTGCTGCTGCAATCGGCTCATGTACCATGTAAACCTCACGAGCACCTGCGTGCTCAGCTGAATCCTTAACCGCACGTTTCTCAACCTCGGTAATACCTGATGGAATACAAATAACCATGCGCAAAGCCGGCGTAAAAAAGGAATTCCCCTTATCCATCATCTTGATCAAACCACGCATCATTAACTCCGCCGCGGTAAAGTCCGCAATTACGCCATCCTTTAAAGGACGAATCGTCTTAATGTTATCGTTGGTTTTCTCATGCATCATCATCGCCTGACGACCTACAGCCAATACTTTATTGGTGTTACGATCGAGGGCAATAATCGATGGCTCATCGACAACCACTTGGTCTTTGTGAATAATTAAGGTATTTGCTGTTCCTAAATCGATTGCAATGTCCTTCGTAAGGAAATTAAATAGTCCCATGGTGTTTCAAAAAAAGGGCGTCTATGCGCCTCCTAATTTCATAAAAAACAAATTTACAGATAAAAAATGACCTAATTATTTATTTTATTTCAAATTTCTGCCAACTCTAAAAATAATTATAAAAAACAGACTAGCATAGATTTCCAAACATCCAAAATTGGCCAATTGCAGCTTATCGGTATATTACAATAAAATACACAGAAAATGATTTGCCATTTTAGCCAAAAAATTAAGCAAAATAATTTGGAATTATTATCTGATTTATTAGTTTTGTCCAAGTTTTGTAAATCAAACTAGTGTTAAAAGCCAATAATTAGGTATTATATGGAAGATTACAATAAGATCATCGAGTCCCTTGGGGTCAAATTTATCAAGGCTCGCAACATTAGAATATTACAACCTATTCGCATCAAAAATTACTATGATGTAGAAAACTCGCTCTTGATTTTGTACAAAGGAGAGGTTTCTTTTGGTGAAGAGGATACCCCCGTTGAGGAAGGCGACATGCTGTTTATACCTGGCGGAAAGATGGTCAGCGTAACTTACGGAAACGCAGAAAAACCAAAGGCGGTCAACAATGAAGAATTCATGACGCACCGTGAAATGTACTTTGATCTGAATATGGATTCTTCCCTAATCGGCTCACACAACAATTCATTTGGTATGGTCGCTTTTGAAGCGAAAGTATTTGATTCCGTAAACTTCTTTACATCCCTTGATATTCCTCCCTTCTTAATTAAGAAAGACGAGAAACTTGCGCAAACAATCAAAGAGATTTTGCTCGAAGACATGTCAGACGAAATCGGAAAAGGGCGTATCATTAAAATCAAAACGGAAGAAATTGTTATCGAAGTCATTCGTTACATTATCCAAAACCGTTTATTCGTTGAGCAACTTGCAACCAATAGTACCTATTTCAAAGATCCTCGTTTGATTGACATTTTTGCTTACATCAAAGATCATATCGGCGGCGATTTATCGAATAAGGTTTTGGCGAATGTGGCCAACGTATCCGAAGATTACGTAGGTCAATATTTCAAAATGTTGACAGGAATCAACCCACAAGATTATATTGAATACCAACGTATGGAAGCGGCAGTTGGCCTTCTTCGTACAACCAAAAAATCGATCCGTGCGATTGGTTCTGAGGTAGGGTATAAAGACACGGCTTATTTCTGCCGTCGTTTCAAAATGATGTTTGGTATTCCAGCAGGAAAAATGAGACGCCGCGAATCATTAATGAATATCTAAGCGTTCTGCTTTATAAGAAAAAAGGCCCGATTTTCGTCGGGCCTTTTTTTGTATTATAATAAGTATTTCAACTTCACTAACTCACGCTCAGTTAAGTAGCGCCAGCTTCCGCGAGGCAAATCCTTTTTAGTTAGGCCAGCAAACGTAGTACGATCTAGCTTCGTTACTTCATAACCTAAGTGTTCAAAGATACGACGTACAATGCGGTTTTTACCGGAGTGAATTTTCACGCCAATAACATAACCGTCGGGTGTCACTTTTGCCAAATCATCTACTTTAATTTCACCATCTTCTAAGTTTAAGCCTGCTTTGATTTTTTCAAAGTCCTCATCTGTAAGTGGCTTATCCAATTCCGCTTGATAAATCTTCTCTATCTCATTCGATGGGTGCGTCAATTTATCTGCTAATTCGCCATCGTTTGTCAATAAAATTAAACCCGTTGTATTTCGGTCCAAACGACCAACTGGATAAATACGCGATTCGCCCGCATTTTTCACTAATTCCATAACAGTCTTACGATCTTGAGGATCTTCCGTTGTAGTTAAGAAATCTTTAGGCTTATTTAATAAAACATAGGCTGGCTTCTCGCGGTTTAATCGGCGATTGCCATATTTAACTACGTCCGTTGGCATAACCTGGTAACCCATTTCAGTAACTACCTTGTTATTCACTTTAATTTCTCCTGCTTCAATCAACTTATCTGCATCACGACGTGAGCAAATTCCTGCATTGGCAATGAAACGATTCAAACGAACTTCATCTCCTCTTCTTTCTGTTTGCGCAATTTTCTTTTGAATTTTGGCAGGAGCACGTTCTTTATAACGATCTAATTTATATTGTGGTGTAAAGGCAGGGGCCTCGTCATGACGATTTCTGCTTTTAAACGTTTCGCGTTGTGAAAATTTCGCTTTGCGTCCACCTTCTTCTCGGGGAGCAAATGAACGTCGCTCTTCTCTTGGTTCAAAACTTGGGCGTTCTTCGCGCTCAGGACGAGGCTCAAAATCACCGCCATCGCGACGATAAGGCTTTGGTGTACTTTCCCCTCCATCAAAATCTTGACGAGGTGCACGAGGTGTAAACGGTTTGCCGTTATATGCCCGACGCTCACCTTCTTCACGTGGTGCACGAGGTGTGTACGAACGATCACTAGATTCTTCACGGTTATATGGACGACGTTCGTCACCTTCTGCACGTGGTGCGCGTGGTGTGTACGGACGATCGCTAGATCCTTCACGATTATACGGACGACGATCGCCACCTTCTGCACGTGGTGCTCGAGGCGTGTATGGACGATCGCTAGATCCTTCGCGGTTATATGGACGTCGTTCGCCACCTTCTGCACGTGGTGCTCGAGGCGTGTATGGACGATCACTAGATCCTTCGCGGTTATATGGACGACGATCTCCACCTTCTGTACGTGGTGCACGAGGCGTGTATGGACGATCGCTAGATCCTTCGCGGTTATATGGGCGACGTTCGCCACCTTCTACACGTGGTGCACGAGGCGTGTACGGACGATCGCTAGATCCTTCGCGGTTGTATGGACGACGTTCGCCACCTTCTGCGCGTGGTGCACGAGGCGTGTACGGACGATCGCTAGATCCTTCACGGTTATATGGTTTACGTTCTCCTCGAGACTCGCTGCGCGGGCCTGTTGAACTATCTCCAAAATTTCTTGATGATGATCTACTATCAGATCTAGATGCGGATGCGTTACGCGGTGCATCTGAACGACGATTGTCGTCCTTTTGAATTCTTTTTCTCATAAAATATACAACATCACTGCTGGATTACACGGGGATTTATTTCCCTAACTAATTGATAATTTCTACAAAGGTACATGAAAATTATGAGCATAGCTTATTACATTTGAAAGTTCTTACATCCACTATGCCTCGATTGAATCCAAAATTAAGCTGGCCTTTCATTTTTATGCTGATTATTTCGATCGGCTCAGGATGCGGTATTATTCAATCTGTCACCCAAAAAGGACAATCCTATTTCGAGCGCGGCGAATACGATTTTGCGATTCAAACGCTTAAGCCATTAGCCGCAAAAAACGAGCTTGATAATCAATCTGCCTATATAATCGGTGAATCTTACCGACTCTCTAATCGGATCAGTAGCGCACTACCCTATCTCGAAAAAGCCTTACAAGCAGGTATACCTGACGATCTATTAGCCTACCACATTGCCATGGCAGCTAAGTCAACTGGCGACTATTCAAAAGCCAAATCTTATTTAGAAAAATTTTTACTCTCAAAACCTAGTCGGCCTAATCAAATAAAGGCTGAAATGGAATTAGAAAACTTAAGTAAAATACCCGAATTAATTACGCAGAAAAGCCTAGTTCAAGTTTATCCAATCACTGGAAATACAGCGCAAACAGAATTTGCTCCTGTGATACAAGGGGCCAACTTATTATTCACCAGTTCAAGCAAACCACTCATTTACAAAAATAATGGCTTGCCATTTTTAGGCTTGGTAACAGCTCCTTTGAAATCAGACCTGGAGATTGGGACACCGGTGTTGTATAGCCAACAAATCTATCTGGAAAATGCCAATGACGGAACGCCTGCTTTCACCCATGATGGCAGAAAAATGGTTTTTGCTCGTGGTAATACGGGCAAAAAAGATGCTTCGCCAGACGTGGATTTATTCATTTCATCCAAGATAGGTGATTCCTGGTCTACCCCCGAACGTCTCGCGATTTCGGACTCCATTGCCTGGGATGGCAGCCCTTGCTTTTCAAGTGATGACCGAACCTTGTATTTCAGTTCAAACCGTAGAGGTGGCAAAGGAGGACTCGATTTATATCGGGTAAATATTGATAATTCTGGAAGATTTGGCCGACCAATCAACATGGGATCCACTATAAATACCCCTGGAGATGAGGTCTTTCCCCAAGTAAGCGATGCAGGCAAATTATATTTTGCTTCGGATGGGCACCCTTCGATCGGCGGATTAGATTTATATGTTGCCAGCCGAAACGAAAATGAAATCGTGGTGCAGCACCTAGGTACACCTATCAATTCGATTGGAGATGATTTCGCGATTTGTTTCGCTGATTCTACGTCAGGCTATTTTAGCTCCAACCGCCCAGGAGGAAAAGGGGATGATGATATTTATTTTTTCAAATCACCTCAAGCTGAAAATGCCTGGTGGGGAATTGAAAACCCACAAAAACAGAAAGATGCTCCAAGTAACAAGAGCGTAGCTTATCATTTAAAAACACGCGTGGTTAATTTAGAAGGTCAAGCAATCGCCGGTGCCAGCATTAGCATCAAACGCGACAATGAAGAAGCGCAGGTATTCAGCTCCGACAAACAGGGGTATTTGCCTATTTTTGACTTATTAGAAACGGATGAACTAAACTTCAAGGGATCTAAAGAATCATACCTGACTGTAAGGAACGATTTCTCGATGCAAGGACGAACCATCCCTCCTAGCAAACTGATCAAGGAACAAACGGATACAACCTATACGTTTGAACTAGCAATGGATCAGCCCGAAGTAGGCCAAGAAATTTCCCAATTATATGGCATTCACTCTATTTACTACAATGTGAACAAGTCAGACATCCGACCAGATGCTGCAACGGAATTGGATAAAGTAGTTTACTTTTTGAATGATAATCCACAAATCAGTTTGGAATTAGGGGCACATACGGATGCTCGATCAAATAAAACGTATAATCAAAAACTGTCTCAAGCTAGAGCAGAGTCGGCGGTCAACTATATATTGGCTAAAGGCATTAAACCTTCTCGTATAACTCCCAAAGGGTATGGAGAAAGTCAATTGCTCAATGGATGTGTGGATGGGGTGGATTGTCCAGAGGAGATGCACCAACAAAACCGTCGGACGGAATTTAGAATTACCCAAATTAAAATCGATTAACATGACTCAGTACTTATTACAGAATGCACAGATTGTCAACGAGGGAAAAATTAGTTCGGGAGATCTCCGAATTAAGAATGGTCGAATTGATCAAATTGCTTCGCAAATCAGTGCTACACCGGCTGATGTTGTGATTGATTTGACGGGAAAACATATTTTTCCAGGCATGATTGATGATCAGGTTCATTTTCGCGAACCTGGTTTAACACACAAAGCGACCATTGCAAGTGAGGCTCGTGCAGCTGTTGCTGGAGGTGTTACGTCATTTATGGAAATGCCTAATACGGTCCCCAACGCATTGACTCAGGAATTATTAGCGGACAAATACCATATCGCCCACGAAAACTCGTTGGCCAATTACTCTTTTTTTATGGGAGCGGCAAATGACAATTTGGAGGAAGTACTGAAGACGAACAAGCATAATGTATGCGGAATTAAAGTGTTTATGGGTTCGAGCACGGGAAACATGTTAGTAGACAACATGAAAACGCTCGAAAACTTATTTGGGAGCAGTGATATGTTGATTGCGACACATTGCGAAGATGAAGCAACGGTGCGTGCCCGTTTGGAATTATTTAGAGCAAAATATCCGGAGGATGCGCCCTCATTTATTCACCCATTAATTCGAAATGAAGAGGCTTGTTATTTGTCTTCTTCGATGGCCGTGGAATTAGCTAAAAAATCAAATACCCGTTTACATATTCTGCATATTAGCACGGCAGAAGAGCTGGCATTATTTGAAACGGGAAAGGCGGTCAAAGACAAGCGCATTACTTCCGAAGCCTGTGTGCACCATTTGTGGTTTGATGCAGCGGATTATGAGACACTAGGGGACCTCATTAAATGTAATCCGGCAATTAAAGAAGCCAGACATCGTCAGGCGATCCGCGCAGCTTTGCAATCGGGTGCGATTGATGTTATTGCGACAGACCATGCACCACATACGTGGGAGGAAAAACAACAAGGCTATTGGAAATCTCCATCAGGTTTACCGTTAGTACAGCACCCATTATTGATGTTATTAGAAATGTCAACGGAAGGCGTATTAAGTTTGGAGCAAATCGCAGAGAAGACGGCACACAATTTAGCCGAATGTTTTCAAATAACTGACCGAGGATATATTCGAGAAGGCTATTGGGCGGATTTAGCTATTGTGGATTTACAGTCTCCACATACCGTATCCAAGTCAAATTTAGAATACCAATGCGCTTGGTCGCCATTGGAAGGCCATACGTTCCCACATAGCATTAGCCACACATTCGTGTCGGGACATCTAGCTTACCAAGGAGGCAAGTTTGACTTATCTAAAAAAGGAGAACGCTTATTGTTTACGCGCTAAGATTATAAAATCTCGTCGAAAAAGACACGCATGTAAAAGCCAAGTGATTGATTGCGTAATTCACCAGGTTCCGTAGAAATATTGATTAAGCCAGTTTGGTAAGTTAATCCGAACGAAACAAAGTTTTGGGTCACAATTCCGATGCCCAACTTAACGCCCATGTCTACCCGACGAATATCCCGCGAAAAACTCTCGCCATTAGTCGTTGTCGTGGCGTAAAATCCTGATGTTGTTTGAGCCCGCTTTTCGTAAGTTGAATTATCCCAAAGGCCAATTCCTAAGTAAGGACCACCCCAAATAGAGTAACCACTTCCGAATTCGGAAAGGCTGCCTAACTTGATTTCGAAGTTTGGACTGACATCTAAGTATTGAGTTGTAATACTGCGTTTTGTATACGCTGAATCAGAAAAAATAGTCTTGCCACTAAATCCCCGTTGAGATAAATTCAATTGAGGGCTAAAGCTGACGCGAGAAGTAATTGGATATTGAATTCCAAGGCCTAATTCCAACGAAGGTTTAAAGTAATATGATTCGTTTGAAACGCCGCTGCCAACAAATCTAGCCGATTTTGCCTCCAGATGAAAAATCTTTTTAGGCTTGTATTTTTGAGCCGAAACTTGGCCAACGAATGCAAAAATGGCAACTGTAAGTAGGGTAATTTGACGTAACATAAGAATACCTTTGGAAATAATCTTCAATTTTAACCCATATTTATGTAATCACCAACTAATTTTGATTAATGGGTACATTATATGCAAAATAAAGAAAGTGGCTTATTGGCTTTTTATTCACCAGATGGCATCGAAGCTGGACTGGATGAAGCTGGTCGCGGATGCTTAGCTGGTCCGGTTGTGGCGGCGGCCGTCATTTTACCCAAAGACTTTAACCACCCTTTATTGACCGACTCGAAAAAACTGACGGCAAGGCAGCGTGAAACATTGATCGATGTGATAAAAAATCAAGCCATCGCATATGCCATTGCTGAAGTTGACCATGCAAAAATCGACGAAATCAATATTTACAAAGCGAGTGTTTTAGCCATGCATAAGGCCGTAGAGAAACTAGCCATTCGCCCAGATCATTTGTTGGTGGACGGAAATCGGTTCATCGAGTATCCATTTATTCCACATACCTGCATCGTCAAAGGAGACTCTAAATTTTTCTCCATAGCGGCTGCATCAATTTTGGCTAAAACCTATCGAGATCATTGGATGAAAGAGGCTGCGGAACAATTTCCGGGATATGGATGGGAACGAAATGCGGGGTATCCGACGATTGAACATCGAAAAGCCGTGCTTCGTATGGGGCCTACCCCAATCCACCGAAAAACCTTTCGCGTGGAAATAAAAGAAAAAGCCTAAATTGGGTCCTAATTAAATTGATACATGCGTTCGATGGCCTCGAGACTCCACGTTACTTGGATACTTTGCGCCCTACTTTTTGTAGGTTGTATTCCACTTTTAGGCCAAACAAAATCACTTTATCGGACGGATGATCAGCTTACGAAACGTCAAGCGAATGCAACCGCATTTAGTAAATTACGCGATAGCTTATATCAAAAAAGCCAGGCTCAGGCGAAAATAAGAGGCATTCGCCTCAGCGATGATTTAGGGTTGGGTCGAAGAATCGTGTTCCAACAATTCAATGAGGTCGGGGAGGCCATGTATTTAACGCATCATTCCAATCGATTTGCCGGACAAATGACCCGTACGGATCAGCTTTATCAAGGAGGATCGCTAGGTGTCTCACTCAATGGCGGTTCGGACACCTTGTCTGGATGGCTAGGTATTTGGGACGGTGGAACTCCGCTGCTTACCCATCAAGAATTCACGGGTCGAATTAGCTCACAAGAAACGAGCTTATCATCAGATTTACATAGCACACACGTTGCAGGCACATTAATTTCTTCCGGCATAAATAATACGGCTCGAGGGATGGCATTTGGGGCAAATCTGAAAGCATGGGATTACAATAATGACAATGCTGAAATTAGTGCGGCATCCTTAAAATTATTACTAAGTAATCACTCCTATGGATACCAGGCAGGCTGGGTATATGATTCAACTAAATCCAAATGGCAGTGGTGGGGAAATGATGCCGTAAGTGCGCAAGAAGATTACAAATTTGGATTTTATGATAGCAATGCGCAGGCTTTAGACCGGATTGCCTACAATGCCCCCATGTACCTAATTACGAAATCCGCAGGTAACAGTCGGAATGAAAACGGTCCAGCCGCTGGCACCTATTACTTTCTTCGAAATACAAGAGATTCCTCTGCCATTTCTCGCGCTAAAAATGACGGATATGATATCATTTCAACTACGGGGACCGCAAAAAACATACTAACAGTAGGCGCAGCTGAACTAATTAATCAGATTCCGACATATGGAAGTGAAGTCCAATTAAGTGAATTTTCGAGTTGGGGACCGACCGACGACGGCCGGATCAAACCAGATGTCGTAGGCATTGGAACCAATATACTTTCTACCTCCAATACTGGAAATGCGGCGTACACTTCACTGAGTGGAACATCCATGGCCTCACCTCAAGTGGCTGGATCCCTGTTTTTAATACAACAATTATACAATCGTCTAAATAAAGGAGCGTTCATGCGAGCTGCAACCCTTAAAGGATTAGCCATTCACACGGCTACAGATATGGGGATAGCGGGTCCAGATTACCAAAGCGGTTGGGGATTAATCAATATCGAAAAAGCAGGAAAAGTTGTCCAAAATAAAAATGGGTCGCATCGAATTACGGAAGGAACACTTGCAAACAACGCAAAACAAACGATTCCGCTCATCGCCTCAGGCAAAGGAGATCTCGAAGTGACACTTTCTTGGACCGATCCAGAAGGAGTAGCACTTTCGATATCAGCAGAAAACCTAAATAATAGAAGCCCCAGGTTAGTCAACGACCTGGATATCCAAATACAAAGTAGCCAAGGCACCTTCCTCCCTTATGTACTCGACCCTGAAAACCCCGCAAATCAGGCTAAAACGGGCAATAATTTCCGAGATAATGTTGAAAAAATACGCGTCATCGGCGCAATCCCTGGCGAGACCTATAACCTAATACTTTCACACAAAGGAAGCTTAAAGTTAGATAAACAGGATTTTAGCTTATTGATTTCTGGCATCGGAGGAACTGCCTATTGCGCTTCGGCACCTAACACCAATCTGAATAGTATTTCAAAAACGAAATTCGGATCGGTCGAATTTAGCGCAACAAACACAAGTGATTTTACGCAAACTAGAATTTCGACTGAACAAGGATCTCTTCTCGACTGTCAAATTGACTTTTCAAATGCACAATCAAAAGACGTCATTCTGGTAGCAGACTGGAATCAAGACGGTGATTTCGATGATGCCGAAGAGACGATTAAGTCATTTCAAGCCAATTCCACGTTTCGCGAAAACTTATCAATCTCCCAGCTAGCTACCGCCGGCAATTATTACCGTTTGCGACTCATTTCGAGCACGAATGGACGACCGAGTACCTGCGGCAATTACACCAGTGGAGAAACCAATGACTTCCTACTCGAAATCACTCAGGCTTCCAAAGACATCGCCGCGATCTCACTCAATAGCTCAACAGGATACAATTGTGCTACCACATCGAGCACAACCATGCAAGCGAAAATTAAAAACGTAGGCAGCAAAACTCAATCCCAAATACCTATCCGCGTCAGCGTTCAACTCAATCAAGTTGAGATCGGCCAGCTAACTGGTACCGTTGTCAGCCTTGCTGCCGGTAAAGAAACCAGCATTTCAGTCAGTGGGCCCGTATCCCTTTTACCTGGAAAAAACTACCAATTCGTCTTGCAATCAAATTTGGCCGATGATCAATTTGCCGCCAATAACGAAATCTCCATTCAAGTAAAAACGGAAAATCCGGAGGCACCTACGGCCACAGGTATTAACTGTCTTGGATCAACATCCGTAACCTTGAGTGCTTATAGTGGAAATCCCCTTTGGTATGCTAATAACACGCTGGTAGGTATCGGTTTAAAATTAAATACAATTCCAGGTCGAGATTACTTTGTGTCTTCGGGTGATTTTTCAGGCAAACTTGGACCAGCAACAAAAGCAGCTTTCGGCACAGGTACATATTTTGACAATTTCGGCCCTGCACCAATTTTAGAAATAAAAACACCCCTAGTCCTAACCACGGCACGCGTGTATGTGGGCACATCAGGCACCATTACTTTCTCCGTTCAAAATAAAGACACGGGCGAATTAATTTATTCAGTCGCAAAAGACCTCATTGCCACACGCACCCAAAGCAATTTCAGCAGGTTAAACGGTCAATTAACGGACGACAAAAACGATCCAGGTCAACTAATCGAGCTCAACCTCCCCTTCCCTAAACCTGGGAATTACCTGATTACACAAAGCTGCAGTAACGGTGCCAGTATCTTCCGGAGTAATCGTTCACTTGCAGATACAGTCAATGCACCTTCCAACTTAGGTTACCCATATACGATTCCGTATATCGTATCTATGACGGGTGCTTTATTCAATGAAGCTCCAATCACGACGGGATATTACTATTTGTATGACATGAAATTTAGCTCACTTGGCTGCCCAAGTCCACGAGTAAAAGTCCCGCTAAGCACGTTAGAATCACCCGTAATTAGCTTGGATCAAACCGGAACTAAAACAATTTGTAATGGGGCCAGCCTTGCGATTAATGCCATCACAAAAGACAAAGCAGATTTAATTTGGCAATATAACGGCACAGCCTCGGGCCAAACGGGATCCAGTATCACGGCATCAAAAAGTGGCTTCTATCAGGTATCAGCTAGTTATGGAGGCGTTTGCCCCACATTATCAAACACGGTTTTGTTAAATATAACTAATCCATTATCCCCACTAATTTCCTACACCGATGGCTATTTAAATTCGACCGAAGGAGGCAACATGCAATGGTATTTAGATGAAACCAAAATTGCTGGTGCTACTGAATCGAAATTTATGCCTACCAAGTCCGGTGCTTATAAAATACAATTAGTGGATATCAATGGGTGTTTGGCCACATCGGATAAGATTTTTGTCAGCATACTTGGGCAAGAATTAGAGAATCCATTCACGCAAATCACCGCTTTCCCAAATCCGGCGCAGGGTGGAATTCAACTTGGAATTCCAGATAAATGGAAAACCATTTCCGGTAGTATCGAAATTATAGACTTAACTGGGAAACGCTGGATTGAAAAACCGCTGAATTCTGACATAATTGATTTACGCAACATTCCAGCAGGAACTTACTTCATCCAATTTCAGGGATTGGCGGGTCAAAAACCCATCAAATTCATTAAATTTTAACTAGATAACGTCCAGATGTTCGACTAGACAATATCTCATTTAAAATTTTAGGCGCCTCCGATAACGAAATTTCAGTCGTTAGTTCATCCAAAGAAATGGACCATTTATTAGCCAACAAATTCCAAATTTCCTGCTTGCGCGATAGCGGCGCATCAGCAGAATAGATTCCTATTAATCGTGCTCCGCGTAGAATAAACGGGTACACTTGTAACGGTAACTCAACGCCCAAAGCCATTCCGCATGCCGCAACCGTACCGTCGAATTGCATACTTTTTAACAGTTTCACAAGTACATCACCACCCAGCACATCGATAGCTCCCGCGAATTGCATGGAATATAATGCGCGAGGCTTTTCTGCCAAAAAATCTTGTCGGCGTATAATTCGCTTCGCCCCTAATCCCATCAATATGTCATCCAATTCAGGTTTCCCGCACATGGCAACCACATTGAAATTAAGTTGCGAGAGAAGTTTTACGGCAATCATTCCAACGCCGCCAGTAGCTCCAGTCACAATAATTTCTCCGGAATCTGGTGTAAGTCCGTTCGCAATTAAGGCGTGTATGGCTAAACCTGCAGTGAGGCCTGCGGTCCCTAATTGCATCGATGTACGCACATTTAGGCCTTTTGGCATGGATATTACCCAATCACCAGGAACAGCAATATATTCAGCAAGTCCGCCATGGCTATTCATACCTAGATCAAATCCGGTCACCAACACTTCATCCCCCGCTTGAAAAATACCTCGTTGGTCCGAAACCACCATCCCCGCAGCATCAATGCCAGGAATATGCGGAAAGTCACGGGTGATTCCACGATGACCACTGGCCGACAACGCATCTTTGTAATTGAGGGAAGAGTAATGTACTCGAATGAGCACTTCTTGGTTGCCTAAAGTAGTTGAAGGCAACGTTTGTAGGGTTGTTTTAACTTCCCCATCGGACGTTTCTGCCGTCCAAAGTGCTTGAAAATGATCCATGCTCCTTATTTTTTCGCCCAAATGAAAACCATTCGCGGCGACGTTTTTTCGTCGAATTGTGCCAGGGAATAATCCCCCATCAAATCTACTAAACTTAAACCAGACTGAGCCGCATAGGCTATAAAGTCCTGTTTAGCAATCAATTCGACCTTTTCCTCAAAATGGAAATCCCTTCCTAAATCAGAAAATTCAATCGATTTATGTAAAAAGCCATTCGACTCCCAGCGCTTAATCGAGAATTTGATCCCGCCACGCAACACCTCTTCCTCACGTACCAAATGTGCTAAAACATAGGTTGGATTAAAAAAGTCCATCACTAAAATTCCGCCAGACTTTAGCGCACCCGAAAAAGTTTGAAAGGCAGATAAATTATCTGCGGCCTCATCAAAATAACCAAAGCTTGTAAAGAAATTAAATACAACATCATAAGCACCCTGCTTAGGTACTGGCACGCGAATATCGTGCACAAAAAAGCTCAGATTGCCGGATGCTAAGGTATTCGCCTCTTGAATATTTTGAGGGGACAAATCGAAGGCGTCTACTTGTAGCCCCATTTGTTCAAGCGTTTTGGCATGCCGTCCTTTCCCACAGGCCGCGTCGAGCACAAGTGCTCCAGGATTTATTTGTAATCGCTGTTGCAAAGCTTGAATAAACGAAGCTGCCTCCGCGTCATCGCGCTCTGAATATAAAATATGGTAATAGGGGGAATCAAACCAGGCGCTAAACCAATCCTGTTCTTTTTCCATTATTTACGAATCGTAACGTTAGCCAAAAAATCTTGATAGGCAAATTGAATTCCTTGAGATAATTCAATGTGATGCTTCCAGCCTAGGCCGTGCAATTTACTCACATCCATTAATTTTCGTGGGGTGCCATCTGGACGATTGGTATCCCATTTGATCTCGCCTGTAAAGCCAACGATCTCTTGAACTGTTTCTGCTAATTCTTTAATAGTTACATCAACACCGGTACCGATATTTACAAGTTCAGATTCGTTATAGGTTTCCATCAGGAATAAACATGCCTCCGCTAAATCGTCCGCATATAAAAATTCTCGCATCGGAGAGCCTGTACCCCATAATTCCATCGATTGATCACCGCGTTCTTTGGCTTCATGAAACTTACGAATCATTGCCGGCAAAACATGTGAATTTTGTAAATCGTAATTGTCATTCGGGCCATATAAATTCGTCGGCATCACTGAAATGAAATTACATCCATATTGTGCCCGATAAGCCTCGCACATTTTGATTCCAGCAATTTTAGCAATCGCATAAGGCTCGTTGGTAGATTCTAACAACCCGGTTAACAAATATGATTCTTTGAGTGGTTGAGGTGCTAATTTTGGATAAATACATGAAGAGCCAAGAAACATCAATTTGGTTACTTGATTCAGATAAGCGGCATGAATGACGTTATTTTGAATCGCCAAATTTTCATAAAGGAAGTCGGCGCGATACGTATTATTCGCTACAATTCCCCCTACTTTGGCGGCAGCTAAAAAGACGTAAGCTGGTCTTTCAGTTGCGAAAAAATCCGATACCGCTTGTTGGCTTCGCAAATCTAACTCCTTCGAGGTCTTTAAAACCAGGTTGGTATATCCGTTTTTTTGCAGGGCACGAACGATTGCGGAACCGACCATACCCCGGTGACCTGCGACATAAATTTTAGCTTGCTTTTCCAATGCGTATTTTGATTATTTGGCTTCTCGTAATAAAAAACGTTACAAAAATACACAAACTACCCGAGTGAAACATTTAAATTCCTATTTTTGGGAAATTTTTTTGAACGTTCTACGTTCAATACCTATGAAGTTTAACGGATTGCTTTTCTGTCTTTTATCGTGCATTTGCTTCCTGAGTGAGGCACAAGACAAATCCATATTTTCAAACAACAAACCGTTAACGGACACGTCGAAAAAATCAAGTGGATTCTTTGGTGGTCGGCTTAGCACCGGTCTAGAAGATGGGCTAGAATCAGCCAAAAAAATCAAAAATGAGAGTCAGGCTATTTGGGAAGATGTAAGCTTAAAAGCGAGTATGACGGCACGCCGTTTGAAAAAGAAAGTAATTCCTAAGGATGAATATGAAGGGACTAAAACGGAGCGGCGCGTAGGCATATATGGAAATGGCGGGCGGGCAACGCAGGAGGAATTCAATGTAGTCAAATACGTGGAAGATGAAGCAGTTAGCCGGTATGTACAAGAAATTTGGTGGTATGATCCGGGGCAATCGCGCATCGTGAATACGCCGATGAAAGAAAACCAACGGGCTCAAATTTGCCACGGACCTTACAAGAAAATTGTGAATCAAGTAATTGTAGAGGAAGGCTACTTTTACATGGGTGCCAAAGATGGGCGCTGGGAAACCTATGATGCAGAAGGCTTATTGTTGACAAAAAATTATTTTGAGCGTGGATTTCCAGCTGGATCTGAAATTATTTATTTTGACGCGGCAAAACAAAAAATTAAAGAGGTAGTTCCTTTTGTGTATGGTAAGTCGACAGGACAATATTTATTGTTTTACCCATCTGGAAATGTGGCGTTAGAAGGCAAATTAGATGATGGTGTCCGAGTGGGCAGATGGCGTGAATTTTACGAATTTGGTACGGGGGGACGACTGAAAAAGGAGTTGCGATATGGCAAAGATAAGTTTGAAAATATAGAACCTATCCTGGTACAGGAACGCGACGAAAAAGGGAAAATAACGAATCAAACAAAAATTAAATTCGACTGATGCGTCTAGTAATCATTTTATTGATTTCAATTGTGAGCTTCTGGCAAGCACAGGCTTCTTCATGTCCTAGCATCATCCATACATTTCATATTTCTACGCAAACGGAGCATCATTCTAAACCGGTAAATCCAAAACAAGAGAATCAGGAAGAAGATGACTTGGCCGACGAGGATGAAGATTTTTCAGATGAGTCATATGTATCTTGGGACTACAATCTTATCCCTTTTAATTTAGAATTAAATACGATTGCAAATTTTTACCTGGTGGGCAAATCAAACGCACACATTAATCCAATTTCAACTCCTCCAGACAGCTTGTGTTAAACCGATTAATTTTTCATTAATTAAATCTACACAAGTAAATGAATCAATATATAAATTCCTTTTTTAAAGGTGATTGGAAATCGGGTATAGCGGTCTTTTTAGTCGCATTACCCCTATGTTTAGGAATTGCGCTCGCCTCAGGAGCCCCACTATTAGCCGGTTTAGTTGCTGGAATCATTGGAGGAACAATCGTGTCACTACTTTCAGGATCTGAATTATCAGTGAGTGGCCCGGCTGCTGGTTTAACTATAATCGTGGCAACGGCCATCACTGATTTGGGATCTTTCCCAGGATTCTTAGTTGCAGTCATCATTGCTGGAATTATCCAAATCGCCCTCGGTTTATTGAAACTGGGCAAAATAGGTGGATTCTTCCCTTCATCGGTCATTCGTGGCATGTTAGTTGCCATTGGAATTGTTATTATTTTAAAACAAATCCCACATGCCATTGGCGATGATTTAGACTTTATTGGGGAATTTGAATTTGACCAAAAAGATGGTCAAAATACCTTCTCTGAAATCCTTGCTTCTTTCTCAACGATCAAACTAGGTGCTGTAATCATTTCAATTTTCGGACTAATCATTCTTTTTTCATGGACTTCCCTAGGCAATACTTTCCGTTGGCTTAATGCCCTTCCAGCCTCACTTTTTGTGGTAATTGCTGGTGTAGGAATCAATGAGTTATTAGGCCTCTATGCTCCCGCGTGGTTTTTAGGGGATTCGAAAGACCACATGGTTAACCTGCCCATATTTGCATCAAGTAGCGACATTTGGCATGGATTAGTTTCCCCAGATTGGAGTTTTATCTCGAATCCTAAAATATACTCCATCGCGATAACCTTGGCTATTGTCGCTTCCTTAGAATCTTTGCTTTCGTTAGAGGCAACCGAATCTTTGGACCCATTAAAGCGAATTGCATCGCCAGATAGAGAGTTATTGGCGCAAGGAATAGGGAATGTAAGCAGCGGTTTGCTTGGTGGAATTCCAATCACTTCAGTGATTGTTAGATCTTCAACCAACATTTATGCGGGTGGAAAAACGCGAATGTCGGGATTCTTTCATGGCATATTACTATTAGTTGCCGTACTTGCCTTACCCATTTACTTGAATAAAATACCTCTTGCCTGCTTAGCCAGCATTTTGCTTTACACAGGATATAAATTGGCCCACCCGAAGGAATTCAAAAAAGTCATCGCTGAAGGCTGGAAACAATGGGTCCCCTTTTTGGTAACAGTTGCCGTGGTCGTAGGAGTTGATTTACTTTGGGGAATTTTCATCGGGACATTAGTAGGTTTGATTTTTGTGATTATCACGAATTATTCCTCGGTCTACACTGTGTTCATTAATGGCAATGAAATATTAATAAAATTTCAAAAAGACGTAACATTCCTGCACAAAATGTCCTTGAAAGAGAACCTAAGAAAAATACCAGCAGGATCAGAAGTGTTTATCGATACAACCAAAGTGCATTTTATGGATCACGATATTCACTTATTAATTCAGGAATTTATAAGTACAGCAAACGAACGCGGCATTGAAGTCGACCTCAAAAAGAAATAAAAATGAAAGAATATAAAAAATTACTATTAAGTAATAAAGCTTGGGCTAGTGAGCGTCTCGAGTTAGATCCCACCTATTTTGACAATTTGTCAAAGGATCAAAATCCGCTTTTTCTGTGGATAGGCTGCGCAGATAGCCGAGTCCCAGCTGAGGAAATCACGCATGCAGATCCAGGTGACATTTTCGTTCACCGAAATGTGGCCAATATGGTGGTGCATACAGACATCAATCTTTTATCTGTGTTACAATATGCGGTAGAAGTATTAGAAGTGAAGCACATTATCGTTTGTGGACACTACAATTGTGGAGGGGTTAAGGCCGCGATGACTAACCATGATTTTGGACTAATAAATAAATGGCTGCGCAACATCAAGGAAGTGTACGAGAAACACTACATTGATTTGCATGAAATCTCTGATGAGACAGCACGATTTAACCGGCTTGTAGAGCTAAATGTGGAGGAGCAGATTCAGAATTTGGCCAAAACAACTATTGTTCAAAAAGCTTGGGAAAAAAGGCAATTTCCACATTTGCACGGCTGGGTATTTGATATCCACCACGGAAATATTAAAGAAATCATTAATATAAACGCAGGCGAATGGACTAGTCCTGTTTTCCATTACGATTTTTAACAAAAAAAGGGGGCCGCGTTTTGGCCCCCTTTTTACTTATATCTACGACAAACTATACCGTCGTTTTAATTTTCAACTCATCCAATTGTGCTTGCGCCAACGGCGATGGTGAATCAATCATGACATCTCGACCCGCATTGTTTTTAGGGAAAGCGATGTAATCACGAATCGATTCCGTTCCACCAAATAACGAGCACAAACGATCGAAACCAAATGCCAGTCCACCATGTGGAGGAGCGCCATATTCAAAAGCATCTAATAAGAATCCGAATTGCGCCTGCGCCTCTTCCGCCGTGAAACCTAATACTTTAAACATCTTCGACTGCAATTCTTTCTGGAAGATTCGGATAGAACCTCCACCCACTTCCACGCCATTCACAACCAAGTCATAAGCGTTCGCACGAACTTTACCCAATTCCCCAGCTTCCATTAACGCGATATCCTCAGGCTTTGGACTGGTGAATGGATGGTGCATCGCGAACCAACGGTCTTCTTCTTCGCCATATTCCAACAATGGAAAATCAACCACCCAATGCACTTTATAATTATTCGGATCACGCAATCCCATGCGATTACCCATCTCCAAACGCAATTCGTTTAACTGCTTACGCACTTTATCTCCATCTCCCGAAAGAATCAAGATTAAATCCCCCGGCGCTGCATCAAATGCACTAGCCCAAGTCGCCAAATCAGCTTCTGAATAAAATTTATCTACAGATGATTTCACGATACCATCCGGCTGAACGCGTGCATAAATTAAGCCTTTCGCTCCGATCTGTGGCCGACGAACAAAATCAGTTAATTCATCTAATTGCTTACGAGTGTACTCCGCAGCACCTTTGACACATATTCCCACAACCGTATTCGCCGCATCAAAAACCTGAAAATCTTTTCCTGAAGTTAAATCTATGCCCTCACCTTTCAACTCGACAAACTTCATATCAAAACGAATATCTGGCTTATCTGAACCATAATATTTCATCGCATCCGCATATGTCATGCGTGGCACCTCACCAATATCTAAACCCTTCACTGTCGAAAACAAATGACGGATCAAACCTTCAAACATATTCAAAATATCCTCCTGCTCCACAAATGACATTTCACAGTCAATCTGTGTAAACTCCGGCTGACGATCCGCACGTAAATCCTCATCCCGGAAACACTTCACAATTTGATAGTAACGATCAAAACCGGAAACCATCAATAACTGCTTAAATGTTTGCGGAGATTGTGGCAAAGCATAAAATTCACCTGGATTCATACGAGAAGGCACCACAAAATCACGCGCTCCTTCAGGAGTTGACTTAATCAACACAGGTGTTTCTACCTCTATAAAATCTTGCTTATCTAAGTAATTACGTACTTCACGACCCACTTGATGGCGCAAACGTAAACTCTCGCGAATCGGGTTACGACGTAAATCCAAATAACGATATTTCATTCGAATATCATCCCCGCCATCTGTCTCATCTTCAATCAAAAATGGAGGTAATTTCGCGGGATTTAACACCCGAATTTCAGTCACTTTTATTTCAATATCACCCGTTGGCAACTTATCATTCTTTGCCAAACGCTCCACGACAACGCCCTTTGCCTCTACCACGAATTCGCGTCCTAAACCACGTGCAATTTGTAAGGCCTCAGGTGTCGATTTGCCTTCTTCTAGCATCAATTGCGTGATCCCATAACGGTCACGTAAATCAACCCAAATCATCCCTCCTTTATCGCGCGTCTTTTGAATCCAACCACATAAAGTGACCGTTTGACCTACATGGTCCATCCGCAATTCGCCGTTCGTGTGTGTACGTAGCATAGTTTAATTTAAAAATTCGTGCAAAATTACAGAAAATGAAATGGAGTGTAAAACATTTACCCGTTTATTCTTATTTAGTTAATTTAGGGCTTCAAAAATAATCTAGTGGC
>JACCDS011847750.1_pt1 | contig 50190 bp, 46 predicted proteins | sample 7446441 | NCBI WGS metagenome assembly JACCDS01 (sample SAMN15323445, study PRJNA562643) | freshwater metagenome | isolation source: river surface water | place: USA:Blue River Watershed | collected 2017-08-17 | reverse complement strand
TCTCCATGTTCTCTTTGAAGCTGGTGACACCCTGCGTCACCTCTTCTTTCTTGCCGCCGGTGCCGCGTGTCGAGATCATCGCCGCATGGCGGAATTGATCGTCCATCTTCAGCTCGGATTTGTTATCCGCGCGCCAGAGCCCATAGGTCACGAACCAGGTATGCAGCAGGCCCGGATGGTACGGGTCCTTGATGTTCTCCTGCATCAGTTTCCAGTTACCCGGAATGCGCTGGCGGTTATAGCCAAGGATGGTCAGCTTGCGACCATTGAACAGGCGATCAAAGTAGGACAGGATGTCCGGACCGAGATAGTCCTCGAACGGCTCGACATCGTGGTCAAACGATGCGAAGACCACGCCGCCACGGGTGGCGACTTTCAACTTGGTGAGGCCGTGGTCTTCGACCTTGAATTCCTTTGGCATGCCGCCGTTCACCTTGCCATCCTGCTTGACGCCGCGACGGAAAGGCACGCCCTGCAAATCGCCCTTGAGTGAGTAATTCCACTGGTGATAAGGGCAGACCAGCTCCTTCTTGTTGCCGTGTCGTTCTCGGCAGAACTGCATGCCACGGTGCGCGCAGACGTTCTCGACGACGTGAATAACTCCATCCATATCGCGCGTCATCACGACCGAACGTTCGCCGATCACGGTGCGCTTGAAGTCGCCCGGGTTTGGCACTTCGGCTTCCAGGCCGATGTAACACCAGTGACCTTTGTAGAACAAACGGTCGAGTTCTTTCTTGTAGATACCTTCGTCGGTATAAGCCCAGAACGGGATACGGCTCGATCCCTCGGCTTCCCAGACGCGCGCCTGCTTAAAGACTTCCGGCGTATTGCCCATGTGGTTCTCCCTGCCTGATTTTTATTTGGCGACGCGAACGACGATCTCGCCCAGTCCGTCGATATGGCCGCGCATCACATCGCCCGGCACGACGGCGTTCACCCCTTCGGGCGTGCCGGTCATGATCACGTCACCTGGCGCCAGCGTTTCATAGCGCGACAGATAGGCAATGGATTCAGCGACCGACCAGATCAGCTTGGCAATATCGGACGACTGGCGCGGCTGGTCATTGACCGTGAGCGAGATCGTGGCTGACGACGGATGGCCAATCTGCGCTGCCGGATACACCGAACCGATCGGTGCCGAACCCGCGAAGGCCTTGCCGAATTCCCACGGGCGGCCCTTATCACGTGCTTCGAGCTGCAGGTCGCGACGCGTCATGTCGAGGCCAACTGCATAGCCATGCACATGCTGCAGCGCCTCGGACACAGGGATGTCTTTGCCGCCTTTGCCTATCGTGACCACCAGTTCGATCTCGTGATGGAAATTGGCTGTCATCGGCGGATAGGGGATCTCGATAGGCTGCTCGCCTACCTGAACCACGGCGCAAGCCGGCTTCATGAAGAAGAACGGCGGATCACGGTCCGGGTCCTTGCCCATCTCGCGCGCATGCGCTGCGTAGTTACGGCCTACGCAGAAGACGCGGTTGACCGGGAATACTTCATCGCTGCCTGCGATGAGCAGTGTATAGGTCGGTGCGACGGGAACGGCATATTTCATGATGATTCCTGTAAGTTGAGATATCAGAGACGCCCTTCGCGCCACAGCCCCAGCGACTGCAGCGCGGGACGGTCGGAATAGCTGAACAGCGTGGTGTCTCGTTTGGCGAGAAACTTCAGCGGCTGCCAGGACGGCACGACGAATATGTCATCATGCTGCAGCTGCCATTCGGTATCGCCGACCGACACGGTCGCTTCGCCTTCGAGGCACACATATACCGTGCCATCGGTGCAGCGATAAGAACGGGTTTCGAAGCCGGCTGGCAGACGCTGCGCAAATGCGCCAATCGTTGGCATCGGCGACGCACCGGTGGCTGGGTTCACGAAGCGCAGCTTGTGGCCAAGATGCGGGTCGGGCGTGCCGGCCGCAATTGTGTCCAGCGATTCCATCGTGCGCGCGAACGGGTACACGAAGACACGAGTCGGCTCCGACGGCTGCTGGTAGAAGTCTACCGGCAGCATGTTGTTGCCATAGCGGGCCAGAGCGTCACCTTCGGGGCGAACGGTATCTTGCGATGCGCTCTTGCCGTGTTCAGCGAAGCCCGCGTCATAGAAGCGCACGGTCGGGATGTCGAGGCCATCGAGCCAGACCACCGGCTGGTCGCCGAGATTACCGTGATCATGGAAGGTCCACGATGGCGTGATGATGAAGTCGCCGCGGCGCATCGTCGTGCGTTCGCCGTCGACAGCGGTGTATGCGCCTTCGCCATCCATCACCAGCCGCAGTGCTGATTGTGTGTGGCGGTGTGCTGGCGCGACTTCACCGGGCAGGATCAGCTGCAGGCCGGCATACAGCGATTGTGTAATCGCAGACTGCCCCGGCAGCCCCGGGTTCTCAAGGATCAGCACGCGACGCTCGGCCTGTTCGGCCGTGATTAGCTGTCCGGCCTCCATCACTTGTTCGCGCAGGTTCGCATAGCGCCACAGCGTAGGCCTTGCAGGACTGTTCGGGTGCTTCGGCACCAGCGCCCCCAGCACTTCCCACAACGGAGTCATGTGATCTTTGGCGATTCGGTCGTAATACTGCTGGCGTGAATTACTCTGGTGAGTACGGGCTTCTGCGGTACTGGTCGTTTCCTGCATGGTGTCTCCTTCAGGTGCCGCTGGCGTAGAACGCGTCGGCATATACGTATTTTTCTTCGATGCCACGTTGCTTCAGCAGCGTGGCCGTGGCTTCCACCATCGGTGGGGCGCCACAGACATACGCGCGCCATCCTTGAAAATCTTTGATGTCATGGGCGATCGCATCGGTGACCAGGCCAATACGATGGTCTGCTCCCGGTTCGTCATCGGTGGTGACGACGATCTCAAGCTTCAGCGAAGGCAATGCCGCCTGCAATGCTCGCAGTGGCTCCAGCCCGTAGATATCCTGCGGCGAGCGCACACCGAAATACAGATGAATCGGGTTACTCATGCCGGCCTCGATGACGCCGCGCAGGATAGAGAGAATCGGTGCTAGTCCTGTGCCACCGGCCACGCACAGCATCGGCCCTTCGTGCCGCGTGCGCAGATAGGCAGTACCCAGCGGGCCGCTGACGCGCACTGCGTCGCCCACTTTCAATTCATTGAACAGGTACCCGGTAACGCGACCATCTGGCACTAGGCGCACGTGAAATTCGAGTTCGCCATCCGTGCACAGGCTGGCCATCGAATACGGACGGATATGGTCGGGCGTGAATTGCAGCGTCGCGTACTGACCCGGTGAGAACGACAGCGGCTTGGCTGGTTTCAGGCGTATGACCTTGATGTCATGGGTCGCGTCTTCGATCGCCGTGATACTGGCCTTGATGATGCGGGCGGGGTGGGTGACGATTTCGTCCGGCTCGGGAATCTCGATCGTGCAGCTGTCGGTCAGCACGCTGGTGCAGGCGAGCACGTAGTCACCTTCACCGGGATTAGTGATCTTGGCTTCGCGGCCGGTCTCGATCACGCTGCCGCTGACCACCTTGCAGCGGCAAGTGCCGCAGCGGCCCGCCATGCAGCTGTACGAGATAGGCACGTCGTTCGCACGCAGCGTCTCAAGCAGATTGGCTCCGGCCTGCACTTGCAGTACGCGATCCAGCGGATGGACGACAAGTTCCATGGTCTACAGCAGTTCTTTTTCGAATGTGGAGCCGAGTATAGGAAGGCGACCAAAATTAATATATAGAATTGCCTAAATTGTCTGAATTTATATTCTGAATATTACTTTCGTGTGCCCGCCATGGACCTGAAGGATATCGATCTCAATCTGCTGGTGATATTTCAGCAACTGCTGCAAGAGCGGCGCGTGTCGGCCGTAGCAGTCAATCTGGGCCTGACCCAGCCGACGGTCAGCAATGCGCTGAACCGTCTTCGTAAACAACTAGGCGATGAGCTGTTCCTGCGCACTTCCAAGGGCATGGAGCCGACGGCATATGCAATGCAGTTAGCCGAGCCTATCGCCTATGCGCTGTCATCGATTCACGAGACGCTGAACCAACGCACGCGATTTGACCCGACGAACGGCCAGCGCAAGTTCAATATCGGCATGAATGACATCGGAGAAATTTACTTCTTGCCGGCGTTGATGAGGCTGCTGGCCGAGATCGCGCCAGGGACTTCCTTAGCAACGATCCGCACGACCGGTGCCAACTTGGCCGATGACATGGAAGCTGGCCGGGTCGACCTGGCAGTCGGTTGGCTGCCGCACCTGAAGTCAGGCTTCTTCCAGCGCCGGCTGTTCGTGCATGGCCATGTTTGTATGTTTAGAAGCGGACATCTGCTGGACAAGAAGGCGCCCTTGACCAGGGAAGAGTTTGAAGCAGCCGACCATGTGGTGGTGTCTGCTGCGGGAACAGGGCATGCGACCGTTGATGCATCGATCGATAAGCTAGGCGTCAAGCGCAAGGCGGTGCTGACGGTTCCACACTTCGTTGCGGTTGGCCATATCCTGTCGACCACGGACATGATCGCTACCGTACCTGAGCGATTTGCCCGGCATTGCACGGAGCCCTTCGGGCTGCGTTACGTTGACTTGCCGCTGAAGTTACCGGAAATCGGTGTAAACCTGTTCTGGCATTCTCGGTTTCATAAGGAGCCTGGTAACCAGTGGCTGCGCAGTGTGATATTTGATCATTTCAGTGATTGAAGCATAGCGGTGAAAGTCCAGCGGCCGAATTTTCCGGAGTTCGCCATGTTCAACATGCCGTATGAATTCGCTTGCTACAAAGATGTGACACAAACCGATGTGACCAATCTGCGATGTAGAGAGCCGGTAGGTCTTGGCGGTACTCCTCGGCAGCCGCGCCACTTCCGTAGACCAGCTCCGAACAGGGGCTCGGGAGACCCCAGACGCGGGCCATGCCACGCCGGCGCGTTCCCGAGTGGACTCGTAAAACCGGTCAACGCCGCCCGGGATCGATGGTTGCAATAGTCACGGCAATTTAAGCGCCAGAATGTACTCAGCCATCGCACGAGCGTCCGCGTCAGAGACATGAGGCTGTGGCGGCATGATGTCCTCTCCCCATACGCCCGAGCCCCCGGATTTGATTTTCGCGGCCAGCTTATTCACCGCCTTGGCGTCCCTGGCATATTTTGCCGCGACTTCGTCGAGCTTCGGGCCATACTTCCTTTTGTCGATCTGATGGCAAGCTGTGCAGTTATTTCGTTGCAGCAGAGTCTGAAGTTTTTCGGTGTCAGCGTACGCCGCTTTACCGATACAAATCAGGCTGGTGAATAAAAGCAGTGTGACAGCGCGTTGCATGGTGAGCTTTCAATTCTCAAAATAAAAATGAATATAAAAAGCGCGCCGCCTGACGGCAGCGCGCTCAAGCAGTTTGCAGCTTAGTTGGGTGTGACGCGGTAAATCATTCCGCTGCCTTCGTCTGCAACGTACAGATCACCATCCGGACCCAGTGTCACGTGACGGAAGCGTCCCGCGAACGTCGGCCAGAGCAGTTCTTCACGCTTGGCTGAACGGCCATCCTTGGAGATGTCCAGAATGTCGATGCGGTTGCCCGTCGGCGTGCCGTGGATGCCGATGCCCGCGTAGCCAACGGCCAGCCGGCCTTCCCACTCTTTCCACTTCTTGCCCACCAGCCAGGTGCTGCCGCACATGCCCTGGGACAGTCCATTGTTGTTCCAGGCGGGCTTCATCGCGTTCGGATAGGTCTTCGTGTCCGTCATCGGCATGAAGGCCGCGCGCTGCTTCGGATCCATTGCGCCCATTTGGTTGGGCGAGTATCCGCAGTAGTCGTCCGGGCAATCGTTCCGGCCGCCGACGTTAGGGCGCGGATCCCAGCCGCCATTACCGCCATTCACCAGTTTGGTCACTTCATCGCTGTGCCACGGGCCATTTTCAGAAACGAAGGGCTCGTTCGTGCCAGGGCGGAAGCTGATGCCTTGCGGGTTGCGATGGCCGTAGCTGAAGACACGCTTATCGAAGCCAGCGGGTGGATTGTTACCCGGGGCCGCTTTGCCATCACGATCGACACGCAGCACCTTGCCACCGATTTCGGTCGGATGCGTCGGACGTGCGCCGTTGTGGTTGTCGCCGGTCGTCACATACAGGAAGCCATCGCCCGGACTGAAGCGGATGCGTCCGCCGTTGTGTGCGCCCGGTCCGCCAAACGGGTGGTTGGATTTTTTCGGCTTGTAACCGATGTCATCAATGATATCGACGCGATCGGAAACGCCAGCCAGCGACGAGTCGACCTTCAGCCGCATCACGACATTGCTGTAGCCACCGTATTTGCGGTTGCTGCCTTGCGAGCTGGAGTAAACATAGATATAACGATTGGAAGCAAATTGCGGGTCTACCGCGACACCCTGCACGCCGGCTTGTCCGTCACAGAACAAGTCGTTGCCGACGAGCGAAAAGCCGCTGGTTCCGCCGATGCCGAGTAATGCATTCACCTTCCCGGAAGGCAGTCGAACAGACAGACCCCTGCACTTCTCTGTGAAGAACATCGTGCCATCCGGCAGAAACGCCATATCCCATGGCGAATCGGCTTTCTGGAAATTTTCAACTTTGACCTCTACTGCAGCGGCATTCATTGCCGGCAGCAGGCCCGAAGCTGCCAGAAGCGCAACCGGGACCCAGCGTCCCAACGCCGACGAATGAAAAACCTGTAATTTCTTCATTTCATCTCCTGATTTTCTTGAGGGTTAGATTTGCCAGCAGTTCGTCGCCGCCGGCAATTTTCAGACACAACATCATGTGCTCCACAACGAAACACATGCATCACTGAACTGCGACGATGCATTACGACCATCATCACAATTCGGTGACCTGACAAAAGCATGCATAAAAAATGCAGCTTTCAAAAAAAACGGCTGCAGATGCAGCCGTTACGCTCGTCGGAGTCGACGTGCAATGGAGAGGAAACTACCCGGAGTCGAGCATGAGTTGACTCGGTCTACGAGCAAACAAGCTGATCGCGGACTGAATTTATTCGATAAGCCGGATAGTCCAAATAAAGCTTAGGGAGAAATATGCTTCGAAAATATTGAAGATTGTAAATCCCCTAAAAGCTTTACGGGATTGAATGCCAGGACGCGCTCATTAAAAAATGAACGTCTGAGGATCTCTCTCTTTAGCTTTACGTATCTGCAAACCGAATCGCTCACATACGCCATCCGTAGCCCAGGTAAATCACCGGCGTATAACGCCGTTCTGCAACAGGGCTGTTAGCCTGCGCGTCGGACAGACGATTGATGCTGCCACCGAAGAAGAACGCACCATCGCTACTGGTACGGTAAAGGCCGGAGAGCCCAGCTGAAATACCGACGCCGGCACCGACATTACGTGGAAGCCCGTCCGGGGTTTCCGACGCTCGCATGCCCCAGTAGTAGGTATTCATCGCAGCGTTTTGCCAGGTCGCGCTGACCAGGCCGTTCAAACGGAATCCTTGTTCTGTTACCAGCGGGCGAATGAACTGCAACTGCGCAACCTGCCCTTTATTGCGACCGGTGATGTCGAAGCCATAGTCGAAATTCACGACACCAACAGGCGTGGTCCAGCGCAGGCTGGGGCCCGCGTCTACCGCGAATTCCCGGTCGGCCATGCCGGCTGTGCGCGGACTATCGCTTGCGTCGTAACCGAACCGCGGCTCGGCATACAAGCCGATACGCAGTGAACGATCATCCGACGTATATCCCCAAACGCCGGCTTTCAGGCCGGAGATATAAGCGCGATTTCCCCAACTGTATTGAACGACCGGCAGCGCCATGACGCGTAACTCGCTGCTGCCGGAGATTTTTGGAAACGCCCCGATACCGAGTCCGAGAAAATTGCTGGCTGAAGGAATTGGTTGTTGCGCCTGTTTTTCGGAAATGGACTGCGCTGTGCCATTCGGCATCGGGAGCAACCACGGGAGTAGTACGATCGCGGGCAGCTGGTATTTGAGGAGGTTCATGTTGTATCCCAAGTTTTTGTGCGGATCAAAGTCGTCGGCTGCGGCCCTGCGACAAGGACAATGGACATCGCAACTTGAGTACCAGTCTAATATTTTTCTGAAAATAATATCTTTGCAGGGTATTCGGATCTCCAGGCCAGGCCATCACCGAAAAACCGGGGCTGGCGGCAAAGCTGGATGACTGCTCATCGGGACATCAGCCATTGCGTCACGCCAAGCAGTGCCGCGCCGACTGCGCAACCGGCGGCCAGCGACACGGCAAAGCCGAAGCCCTGTCTCAGCATCCAGCCCAGCACGATGAAAAGCGGCAGTGTCGGCAGCACATACCAGAAGGTCTCGATCGACAGCCGTGCAATCTGCTGCGGGTCGCGTTGTTCAATCCACACCCAGGTAAATGTCAGCAGCGACACGATCGGCAGCGCGAGCAGCAAGGCGGCCAGTCCCGTGCTGCGCCGGGCGAGCTCGCTGGCACCGGTAATGACCAGCGCGGATATCAGGATCTTCAGCAAATAGAGCAAAGGCTTCTCCTCGTTGGTCCTTCCAAGTCCGTTGCGCGGAGTATGGCGTATCAGCGCTGTGCCGTAACGTCCGGTGTCTCGCCGAGCAAGCGCAGCCGAAACGGCTGTGTTGTATGGCTCTCATCAACGTCGATCAGTACCGCATCCGGATTGCGATCTCCGGGCACCACGACCCGCAGCAAGTTGGACAACGGCTTGCCTGCTGCATCACGAAGCGGCTGGTCGACGCGATACCGGTGCGTGTCGCCCTGCAGCAGTAGCACTGGCTTGCCCCAGCGAGCGACTTCATCCCTCAGTGCAGCAAGCCAGCGGGTGAAGCCCGAGGCCGGACCAGGATCGCCATAGAACGTATCGGCCTGCATCGTCAGTACGATCGCCATGTCGTTGCGCGCTTTCGCCGTCGCGAAGGTATCGCGCAGCCACGCAAGATTGGCTTCTTCGCGCGCCGCAAATTCCGACACGGACGGCAGTTCGGGCTGCCAGTTATTGTTCGAGCCGACCAGATGTAGCGTCGCAAAACTCACTCTGCCGTGCGCCCAGCGCAGGTTTTCCACGTGGCGTGAATGCAGTGCATCGGTACGCTGTGACTGCAGCGCGATCTTCTGCTTGCCATGGCTTTCGGGATGCGCAAAGAACAGGCTGCGGATTTTCTGCAGCCGTTCCAGCGGATCGTACCCGCCGGCGAGGTGCCGGTGACAGTCGGTCCATTCGTTATCGCCGGGCGTATAGATCAGCGGCTTGTCGAATTCGCCAAATAGTCCCTTCACCCGCAGGTACACGTCATCACTGCAGCGACTGCTACCGGTCTTGAAATCCCCCAGGTGCAGCGTGAAGGCCAGCGGCTGACGGTTCAGTCGCGCGGCCAGCGCAGCCAACTCATCCGGGGGGCCATAAGGCACATCACCTATCGCAGCAAACGTGAATGAGGCAGCGCCGACGGCCGTAGCAGCAAGGAGGGACGCGGCGGCTAGCGCAGCGTGCAGGAAAGTACGCATCGTGAGATCCGGAAAATACAGATGCGCCGATTGTACTGACGATAGCGCTAGATTTCAGATCAGTGCAGGCAGCCGCTTCCTGAAACGTCACCGGCGTGGGCGGGAACCTAAGGTAGCAATCTACTTTGGCTAGCCTTCACGACTGCTGCCATGGATGCGGTCTAATGTGTCGCGCATCATACTGGCCGCAACAACGTGGCCTGCCGCGATCGTCTCGTCAATCAGACTCTGGCGCAGTCCGGCTGACGGACCCGCACCCGCTTCCAGCAACAGCGTTAGTGCATCCAGCTGATTGTCCAGCGCCACCGCCTCGAGACAGCTGACATTGCCAACCGTACGCAGCGAGATATCCGCACCCTGCGAGAGCAGGACCCGCATCGCGTCGAGATGCGATCCGTGTGCGGCGATCATCAGTGCTGTGAATCCGTCCTTGTCCTGCAGATTCGGGTTGGCGTCGTGCTCCAGCAGGAGAGCCACAATGTCGGTGCGCTGAGTCGGTTGCATAAGAACCCGCATCAGTGGAGTAGTGCCATCAGGCAAACCCACATTGGGATTGGCTCCTGCTTCGAGCAGGCTGCGCAGGGAGTCAGCGACTTGCTGCTCGGCGGCGGCGCACAGTGGCAGGTCGCCGGAGGTGCCACGACTGGACAGCAAGTCGGGGTGTGCTTGAACCAGTGCTTTCACGCGCGCTGCGTCATCCCGCGTGATCCGATTAAATAACACCTCGAGTTGCGAGGCCGCTGGCAGCAGCGCGTACTCCCAGCCTTCCATCTTGTACGCTGCTTGCGCAAGACGCTCCCTGTCGCGTGGCGAGCATGACACCCGTGCCAGTGACGCAATGACATCCAGAGCTTGCGTAGATTTTGGTGCATGCCAGACGATGGGTTCCTCAAGCGTACCGCCGATCAGCGTCACGGTTTCTCCGCTGCGCAGGCCAGCGAAGAGGATCAGCTTCATCGGATCGACTTTTTGCATGTTGCGCTGGCAACGGTCAACATACGCAAACGCACCAGTCATTGCGTTGCCGGCAGAATTCACGCTGGTTAGTCGCGATCCGGCAAAGGCCAGCACATAAGCCCGATTCCACAATTCACTGCCGGGACGAATCTGCCGCCGTAGCGCACCGGATTCACAGCTAAAAAGATAAATGAACGGGAGGTCGCCCGATGATGCACCTGGCCTGCGTGGTCGAAAGTCCAGTTGGTGAAGGATTTTCTGGATCAGCTTCACTGTCGTAATATGCGATTTTCCGAGATGCGGCATTTCGGCGTAGTGCCGCGTAGTCAACCGGCCTCGCGCTGTGATCTTTGGGTAGTTACCTCCATGTACACAGAGCAGCAAGTGGCCATCTGGCTGCAGCGCCTTTGCGATTTTCCGAACTACCGTGGCCGCCTTCAGCCCTTCCGCCTCTACCGTTTCCGGCAACAGGCTGCTGCTTGACAGCAGCTTGTCGATAAAGCCCTTCGTCTCGGCGGATAGGTCTTTTCCATAAACTGTCAAAAACCGCGACTGCAGCGCCTGCAATCCCAGTGGTTGGGTCTCGCGCGGCACGCGGGAAGGGCGAGTCAGGGGTCTCATTGCTAAGGCATTCAATCGAGGGATGAAAGACTGCAGAGTGAAAGCAAGTTCTGCCTACGGGTGCGGTCACAGCACACTTGACCGATCCGTAACCTCCGCAACGGTAGAGTTCTGCAAGCCTCATTCCCAGATCGACCGTGCTGCCATAAAAAAACCGCCCGGATCGCGGGCGGCTTTACAGGAAGAGGCAGGTGGTCAGAAGGGAATGCCTTGTTCGACTTCGCGGCCGACGAGCCGCTTGTCCGGCACCGGATCCTCATGCATGGTCAGCGGCATACGGTGCTCGGAGGGACGATGCAGCATCCGCAGTTCATCGCCGACGATCTCGGTAGTGTGCCGCTCGATACCGTCCTTGCCGGTCCACTTGCGGGTCTGCAAATGGCCTTCGATATAAACCAGCGTACCTTTCTTCAGATGCTGGCCGGCGATCTCGGCCAGCCGCTTGTACAGCACCACGCGATGCCATTCGGTGGCCTCGCGCCGCGCGCCGGTCGACTTGTTTTTCCAGGCTTCGCTGGTGGCGATCGACAGGTGTGCGACCGGCTCGCCGCTGTTCATCGTGCGGATGTCAGGATCCTGGCCGAGGTGGCCAATCAGCAATGCCTTGTTCAGGGTTCCAGTCATGATGGGGTCCTTGGTTTTGAGTCAGCAGTGATCGGGACCGCGTCTGCAGCGCGCGTCTGCAGCGATGCGGGGAATCGGTAGGGGGAATCATGCATGCGCGTGCTGTTCGCTCTCCTGCCGGGCCTCAAGTGCCGCTTTGCGCGCATCCTTCGCCTGCGTAAATTCGTCGAGCGCGGCGAGATCCTGCAAAGCGTTCGCGGCCCGGTAAGCCGTAGCAAACGCCTTGTACAGCTCATCGACACCGGCCGACTGCTCGATCGCCTGCCGCAGATGAAGCCGCTGCGGCTCAGCGAGTCCGGTACGCACTGGCTCCGGCGCACCGCTGTCGAGCCATGCAAGCAACTCACGCCCGGTTTCGACATCGGGGCGCAAGATCATCCCGTCGAACAAGCGTGTACGGTCCTTGCCGACATGCGCGAGATGCTGGCTGTCGAGCTCCATGAAAATCGTGAACTCATACTCGATACCATCACGCATCACCGGCGCCAGGCCGATCTTGCGCACGATCTGCCGACCGGTGCGGTCGTCCTTCTCCTGCACATATTCCGTTTTTGCGCGCATCGTTGCGATCACATGGCAAGGACTCTGCAGAATCGCTTCAACCAGCGCATTGTGTTCCGGCGTGACCTGCCGCCAGGCCTGCCAGCTGTTACCGGACCGGTCCGCGATCTTGCCGTGCCGGTCGAGCGAGCCACCTTCGCCGCTCCACGCATGTGACAGGCTGTCGATGATGATAGTCTGCACGCCCGCTGCTTCGAGCGCATGGATCGCTTCGATATAGCGCGACGGTGTGAATGGCGGCTCCAGTCGCAGCACGTCATAGCCTTCCGGCAGCAGGTCAGCATACAGATCGCCGCTGCCGTGCTCGGTATCGATCATGCCGATCGGCCCGCTCAGGCCATGCGCCATCAGCAGCGCCGAATAGGTTTTGCCGCTGCCGGCCGGACCCGACATGCCGAGCCGCAGCTTGGCGCGACACTTGGTCGCGCGATGGATTTCAAAGGGTTTCATCAGGCAGTCTTCCTTGTTGGCAGAATTATTTTCAAACGCTTCGCGCGCGCCAACCTCGGCATGCCAGCGCATGCCGCCGTCGTCAGCCCACGCATTTCCGGGGTCGGCTTCCATCGCACCGATTCACTTTCACAAAACCGGAGAATGATTGGACAGACAACAGAAGCAAACGCTCAGTCGCGAAGGTGATTTTTGTCAGCGCTTGAGAACTTGCGAAGAAGAAGCGGAACAGGCGAGCAGAGCAGGAAGGGAGTTGGGGGAAGAACAGCAGGAAAGAGTGATAGGGACAGTGCGGCAGGACAGTGCCGACGCCATGGCCGGGCCAGAGAGGCCCGGCCATGGCGACTCATCAGGACGCTGTACGCTGTGCGATGAAGCCACCGAGACCGAAGATGGCGCCGGCAAAAGGACCACCACTGCTGCCGCGCACCGAAAACGTTCCGGCCATTTCGGGCGGCGCGCCATTGCTCACCGGACCATAGAAACGCGCACCGAGACTGCCGCTGGCGTCGCCATGCGTGACCGGGCCGCCTACCGTATTGGCCGACGCATTGACCGCTACCGTATTCGTGCTTTCGGCCGCCAGTTGCGGGCTGGGGTTCTGGTCTTCGTCGACGCGCAGGTTGAACAAGCGCAGGCGCGCGGTATGCGCGGCGAAGTCGACGTGAATCTCGACATCGGCCGCGATCGGATACGGCTCGGTCGCGCCGTCCGGGCTGTACCAGCCATGGGCAAGGCCCCGGTAGTTTGCACTGCCGCTGCCCGGCAGACTCTTCGGCGGCGTCGGTTCACCGAAAGCTACAACGCCGCGCCGCGCTTTATTGTGTTCGTCGCCCCCGCCCCATTCGACAATTGCGACCGTATCCTGCGTGATCCAGCCGGACAGATTGGCGTAGCCATAGTTCCAGTTCCACAGATTGCGGTAACCCTTGAAGCCGGCGAACGGAATGTTGTCCGGCGCCTGCGTCGCGCCATCCTCATGCAGTCGTCCGGCCTCAACCTGGTCTGGCTTGATCCCGCTGTTGCGCCAGTCACCGAGCCGCAGCCGCAGCCCGTTTTTAGCCGCCTCGAAACAGACCGTGTCGCCGTCCGCGCAATGATCCTGGGCCGGTTCGCGAGCGAAATAAATGTTGTTTGCGTAATTGGCCTGCGTACCGCCGCCCGTCGCGGGAGCGTTGTTCCAGAAGCTCGTGTCGGTGGCGGCCGGCAATGCAGCCAGCGTGGCCAGCCCGGTCGTTCCCGGTTGTATACGCCCGCGTTGTAGCCCAAAGTTTTCGAGAATCGCCGGCCGCTCCTGGCTGCCGTCCCACGACAAGCCGAGTCCGGACAATAAGAGGTTCACCGCTGTCACGGCGCCGCCGGCATCGCGCTTCATGCGTACGCTGGCCAGTCCCTTGTCGAAGGGCATGAGGCCATAGGCCGTTTGTGCGTCCGTGCCGCGATTGCCCGGCTGCGCCAGCAGATCATTGCTTGATGCAGCGATCACCTGCGTACCGGTGGCCGTCAGCCTGACCGTACCGATGCGACCGGTCTCGGTATCGCCGCTGCATGCCGATACGCCCGTCGGGCAGCCATTGCTGCTGCCGCCGCTGCCGAGGAAACGGTCGCCGCCGTCGCCGCCACCGCAGGCCGTGATCATGCACGCCAAGAGCGTGATGACGGCGCTGCGTCCTGTTGAAATTTTCATTGCTGCTCCCTGTCAGTGCGTTGGATGAAGCTGGATGAGGATTGCGCCGGATTGCACCGGCTTCGCAGCAGAACTTAGGGCAGGACAGAACGCGCTCATTGAGCGCTCACAAGCGTGCAGGGATCGCCGCGCGTCGGCGGCAGTAATGTTTGGCGGTGCACAAGCGGCGGCCGGCATCTGTGATGACGCCGCGTGGTGAATCAGGCAGGCACGGCGTCCAGCATCGAGGCGCGTGCGCCCTGCCACTCCCTGAACTGTTGTGCACGCATGGGTGCGCCGATCAGGTAGCCTTGGCCGAGGCCGCAGCCGCGGTCGCGCAGCAGGGTCATCGCCGCCGGTGTCTCGATGCCCTCAGCCACCACCTCGACGCCAAGCTTCTGGCCGAGCGTCAGCACGGTTTCGGCAATGGCCAGCGAGCGCGGGTCGCTGTCAATATTCGTAACGAACCCACGATCGACTTTCAGCTTGTCGATCGGCAGCTGCGCCAGCTGGCTCAGGCTGGAATAACCGGTACCGAAATCGTCCAGTGCGATGCGCAGCCCCATTGCTTTGAGCCACAGCAGCGTGCGCGTGGCTTCTTCGGCACGGCTCATCACGGTGCTCTCGGTGACTTCCAGTTCGAGCATGCCGGGATCGATCGTGCTGTCACCCATGGCGGCCATCAGGCGGTCGCGAAACTCGGCTGAACGAAACTGCACCGGCGACACATTGACCGCAATCCGGATCGCCGGCATGCCGTCGTTCATCCATTCGTCATGCTGGCGGCAGGCTTCGCGAATCACCCATTCGCCGATTTGGTGAATCAGCCCGCTTGCTTCCGCGGCCGCGATGAAGTCGCCGGGCATCAGTTCGCCGCCATCCGACTGCCGCCAGCGGATCAGTGCTTCGACTGCTTTCAGCCGGCCGCTGCGCATATCGACGATGGGCTGGTAAGCGAGATCGAAATCAGCTTTGTGCAGGCTGCGTCGCAGACGCTGCTCCAGTTCGAACACGCGCGCGGTATTGCGCCGGATCTCGTCTGAGAAATACTGGTAGTTGTTCCGGCCATTGGTCTTCGCGTGGTACATCGCTTCGTCGGCTTGCCGGATCAGCGTGTCGATCCCGGTGCCATCTCCCGGGTACAGGCTGATGCCGATGCTTGGCGACGTATGCAGTTCGAGCGCCTCGATCCGGTAGGGCTCGGACAGGCGCCGCAGCAAGTGTGACGCAATGGCATCGAGATGGTCCTCCGACTTCAGGTCGGTCAGCACCGCGACGAATTCATCGCCGCCGAGCCGGCCGACCAGGTCGCTGCTACGTACCGCGCCCTGCAGTCGTCGTGCGACTTCCTGCAGCATCAGGTCGCCGACCCGGTGTCCGTAGGTGTCATTGATCGGCTTGAAGCGATCCAGATCGAAGAACATCACTGCGAGCATTCTTGTATGCCGGTGCGATGTACTGATCATCTGCGCACCCAGCTCATACACCAGTGCGCGATTCGGCAGCCCGGTCAGCGCGTCATGTTGCGCCGCGTGTCGGATTTTCTCCTCGGCGCGCTTGAGCTCGGTGATATCCATCGCAAAGCCGCCAATGCCGAACGGCTCTTCCGTGTCCAGATACCGCAGCGGGAATTTCATCAGCCGGTAGGTGTGAAGCGCGCCACCCGGATGCCGCAATTGCACCTCGAGCTGGTCGGGCTCTCCGCTGCTGAGTACCTTGCGGTTCGATCGGGCTACTTCTTCGGCGAGCTGCGGCGGAAAGATCTCGGCCATCGGATGACCGACGATCTCCAGTTCCGGTTTGCCCAGCACGCCGGCAAAGCTGCGGTTGATCAGGTGAATGCGGCCGTCGAGATCCTGCATCGATACCAGCACCGGCGTATGGTCAACCAGGCTGCGCAGTTCCGAGCGCTCGCGCAGCAGCGCCGCTTCCATGCTCTTGCGCTGTGTGATGTCAGATACAAAGGACACGCCCATCTTGCCGTGCGGCGTATCGGTCACCGTGATCAGTGCCTCAATCGGAAACAGCGAACCATTCTTGCGCTGGCCTTCGAGCTTGAGTCCGTGCATCATCGGCCGTTCCTTCGGCGCTGCAAAGAAGGCTGAGCGGTGCCGCGCATGCGCCGCGCGTTGTGGTGCGTCGACCAGTATCTCGATCGACTTGCCGAGCAATTCGCCGGACTCATAGCCAAACATTCGGTGCGCGGCACCATTCGCGATCCGGATGATGCCATCCTCATTGATGCCAAAAATTCCCTGCGAGGAGGATTCGAGCAGCGCATGCGTGGTCCGCTCGTTCAGTTCGGCCGCCCGCTTGACGCCTTCTAATGAGATCAGCAGTTCGGCCTTGCGCTGGCGCACGCGCAGATGAATTTCGCCGGCGATGCCGAACATGATCGCGTTGGCGATAAAAATCCACACTACTATCAGGTCGGCCTGCCGGACCACGTCAAAACTGAATTGCGGCTCAATAAAAAAAAATACCGCCAGCAGTACGCAGATCGTGCAGGTGAACAATGCCAGCCACAGGCCACCGTAGAGTGCCGCCACGGCGGTTGCAAAAAAATAGATCGCGACCGGGCCGACAAACTTCATCACTGGCAGCAGCGCATAACGCATCCCGGTCAAGCCGCCGATCAGGGCCAGCATCAGTAGATAAGGCTTGAGCCGCGTCAGTTTTTCCATCCAGGGATGGAGTCGGTGCGGCCGGTAAAGTTCAGCGGTTCCAAGCCGGCACAGAAGCCCGACGGCAGCCCACCCGTGGCTCACCCGCAGTCCGTCTCCGGCCCGTCCTTGCCGGACGTCATCCGCGGTCGTCCCCGCTATAATCCTGCATTACGCCCAATTCAAGCGTGCCCGCCGCGCGCCTGCACCCGCCCGATCCATGCTACCCCGACACAAAGAACAGATTGCCGCCCTTTTCGCTGACGCCGTTGTCCCGCTCTTGACCGGCACCGACCTGACCGCGCCGGCGGTCACGCTCGAGCGACCGCGCGACCCGTCTCACGGCGACCTAGCGACCAATATCGCGATGCAGCTTGCGCGGCCGCTGAAGAAAAACCCACGTGAGCTCGCGCAGGCGCTGGCCAATGCGGTGATGGCCAACCCCGCGCGGCAGGGCCTGCTGGAGGCGGTCGAGATCGCCGGTCCCGGCTTCATCAACCTGCGCGTCGCGCTGGCGGCTAAACAGGACGTGGTGCGCCGCATCTTTGCCGATGCGCAGTGCTATGGCCGCAGCAATGAGGGAGCCGGCAGCAAGGTGCTGGTCGAATTCGTGTCGGCCAACCCGACCGGCCCACTGCACGTCGGCCACGGCCGCCAGGGCGCGCTCGGCGATGCGATCTGCGCGCTGCTCGAGGCGCAGGGGCATGAAGTACTGCGCGAGTTCTATTACAACGATGCCGGCGTGCAGATCGCCACGCTGGCCGCATCGGTACAGGCGCGTGCAAAGGGCAGCCAGCCCGGCGCTGCCGACTGGCCCGAGTCCGCATATAACGGCGACTACATCGCTGACATCGCGTCCGATTTCCTCGCGAAGCAGACCGTCTCTGCCGCCGACGGCGAACCCGTCACCGCCAGCGGCGATGCCGACGACATCGAATCGATCCGCCGTTTTGCGGTGGCCTATTTACGGCACGAACAGGATCTCGATCTGCAGGCCTTCGGCGTGCGCTTCGACAATTACTATCTTGAGTCCTCGCTGTACAGCGACGGCAAGGTCGATGCGGCAGTCGATGCCATCCGCCAGGCCGGCAAGACCTATGAGCAGGATGGCGCGCTGTGGCTTCGCAGCACCGAGTACGGCGATGACAAAGACCGCGTGATGAAGAAGTCCGACGGCACCTACACCTATTTCGTGCCGGATGTGGCGTACCACGTGACCAAATGGCAGCGCGGCTACCACCAGGTGATCAACATCCAGGGCAGCGACCATCACGGCACGATCGCGCGCGTGCGCGCCGGCCTGCAGGCGGTCGGCGTCGGCATTCCGCAGGGTTATCCGGACTATGTACTGCACAAGATGGTCACCGTGATGCGCAACGGCGAAGAGGTGAAGATCTCCAAGCGCGCCGGTTCGTACGTCACCTTGCGTGACCTGATCGAATGGTCGGCCGGCGATGTCGCCGGCGCCGACGGTCAGCGCGACCTGACCCGCGGCCGCGATGCAGTGCGCTTCTTCCTCATTTCGCGCAAGGCCGACACCGAGTTCGTATTCGATGTCGACCTCGCACTCGCACAGTCCGATGAAAACCCGGTCTACTACGTGCAGTATGCGCATGCGCGCATCTGCTCGGTGCTGGCGCAGTGGGGCGGCGACGAAGCGGTGCTGAAAGATACCGATCTCGCGCCGCTGGCCTCACCGCGCGAGGCCGAACTGATGGCCAAGCTGGCCGAATATCCCGAGATGCTGAAGAAGGCCTGTGACGAGCATGGCCCGCATCAGGTGGCGTTCTACCTGCGCGAGCTCGCAGGCGAACTGCACAGCTACTACAATGCGGAAAGGGTGCTGGTGGATGACGACGCGCTGAAGCGGGCGCGCCTCGCGCTGCTGCTGGCCACGCGCCAGGTCTTGCGCAACGGACTGGAACTGATCGGCGTCTCGACGCCGGCAAGAATGTAATTGAACAGCATGACAACTCTGCATCATCTTCCGGGCCGTCGCCAGCAGGGTGGAACCGTTGCCGGCCTGCTGATTGGCCTGATCGTCGGTCTCATCGTTGCCGTGGTAGTTGCGATGACGGTGATGAAATCGCCGCTGCCCTTCGTCGACAAGATCGGCCGGCAGACACCGGCGACCGGTGAGCTCGGCGACCCGAACAAGGCGCTGTCCGGTCGCGCGCCCGAGCGTCGCAGCCCGCCGCCGGCCGATACCAGTGCAGGTCACGAGGCCGAGTCCGATGGCCCTGCGCTGCCCGCCGGACCGCCCGTTGACGAACCCGTGGCGCCGCAAAAACCGGCGTCGGTGGCCAAGCCTGCGCCGGCATCGCCGTCTACTTCCACCCCTGCGTCCCCGGCACCGCGAACCGACTTGCCTGCCGCCAAAGCGCCTGTGCGCGCCGGCTCGGCCCCGGCGGCGAATTCCGCAGCAAATCCCGCATCGCCGGCGGCGTCAGCAAATGTTTCCGGCGTGACGGGTGCCGACGGCTTCACTTACTATCTGCAGGCGGGCGCGTTCCGCGAGCAGCAGGACGCCGAGGCGACCAAGGCGCGGCTGGCGCTGCTGGGCGTCGCGGCCAGTATTGCCGAGCGCAAGTCCGACCTGGGCATACTGTATCGCGTACGGGTTGGCCCGTTTGCTGACGTTGAGAGCATGAATCGTGCGCGGTCGCGGCTAACCGACAATGGTGTGGATGTCGCCGTCGTGCGCGTCCCGAAATGATTTTTTCTGACTGAGGAAAACCGATGCGTATCCTGCAACGTCTGCTTTGTATCGCCAGCTTTGGCTTTGTCGCGCTGTCCGCCGTCGCTGCACCGAACGCGCCGGTCGAGGGGGTTGAATATCAGCGCCTGCAACAGGCGCAGCCGACCGACACCGGCAAGAAGGTCGAGGTACTGGAATTCTTCTGGTACAACTGCCCGCACTGCTTCGTATTCGAGCCACATCTGGCCGACTGGGCGAAGAAGCAGGGGGACAAGATTGTTCTCAAGCGTATACCGGTTGGTTTCCGTGAGTCGTTTGTGCCGCAGCAGAAGCTGTACTTCGCGCTGGAGGCGATGGGCCGCCTTGACCTGCACCGCGTGGTTTTCGACGCGATCCACCAGCAGCGCATGAAGCTCAACCGTGAGGAAGAGATCATGGCTTTCATCGCGAAGCAGGATATCGACCAGAAGAAGTTCACCGAGACCTTCAACTCCTTCACCGTGCAGAGCAAGGTCAACCGCGTGCGCCAGCTGCAGGACATTTATCGCATCGAAGGCGTGCCGACCATTGCGATCGACGGCCAGTACATTACCTCGCCGGCGCAGGTTGGCAAGACCATGCGCGGCTCATCGGAAGACGCGATGAACAGCGCGACCCTGCAGGTGATGGACGCGCTGGTCGCGAAGAAGGCCCGCTGATGTTGCGCACGCGCTGAACCAGGGTGAAGCGCGTCTTCATTACCGGTGCGTCCAGCGGCCTCGGCGAGGCGCTGGCGCGCGAATATGCGTCTCGCGGCGCTCGCGTCGGTTTGCTGGCGCGCCGCGAGTCCCGGCTGAGCGAGGTCGCGGCCGGCCTGCGCAACGCGCCGCTGCATCTGATCTATGCCGCTGACGTCAACGATAGCGCTGCACTGCGCGCAGCCGCAGCCGACTTCATTCAGCGCAATGGCGGCATCGACATCGTGATTGCGAATGCCGGCATTTCCTACGGCACGCTGACTGAGCGCAGCGCCGACCTTGATGTGTTCGAGCAGATCATACTCACCAATGTGGTTGCGACTGCCGCCACGTTCTCGCCATTTATCGATGCCATGAAGTCGCAGGCCGCCAGCGGCGACCGCGGACTGCGGCTGGTCGGCATTGCCAGCGTGGCCGGCATCCGCGGATTGCCCGGCGCCGAGGCCTACAGCGCGTCGAAGGCTGCCGTCATCAGCTACTGCGAATCGCTGCGTGTCGAACTGCGGCGCCACGGTATTCGCGTGGTCACGATCGCGCCCGGCTATATCGACACGCCAATGACGCGAGTGAATGATTACCCGATGCCCTTCCTGCTGCCCGCCGATCGTTTCGCGCAGCGCGCGGCGCAGGTCATCAATGCCGGCCGCAGCTATGCAGTGATCCCGTGGCAGATGCGCGGCGTGTCCTGGCTGCTGCGTGCATTGCCCAACTGGCTCTATGACGCGCTGTTTGCACGCGCGCCGTACAAGCCGTCGTACGACGAACAACATCCGTCTCAATGAATTTCACGCTGACAGACGCGACCGGTCAATTGCACCGGCGCGCTGATGATGCGCCGCGTATCGTGTCGCTCGTGCCCTCGGTGACCGAGCTTGTCTGTTCGCTGGGTCTGGCGCAGCATCTGGTGGGCCGCACCGGCTTCTGCATTCATCCGGCTGACGTGCTGGCGCAGGTGCCGAAAGTCGGCGGCACCAAGGATGTAAATATAGAAAAAATCCGCCGCCTTGCGCCGACCCATCTGCTGGTGAATATCGACGAAAATGAAAAACCGACCGTCGAGCAACTGGCCGAGTTCGTGCCGCATATCGTTGTCACGCATCCGCTCGCGCCGCGCGACAACCTGGCGCTGTACCGGCTGATCGGCGGCATCTTCGGCGCTGACGAAGCGGCCGAGTCGCTGTGCGCGGCGTTTGAGCGCGAATATGCGCAGACGCTTGCGCTCGCCTGCAAGCCGCAGCGCGTGCTGTACTGCATCTGGCAGGATCCGTGGATGACCGTCTCGCGCGACACCTATATCGCGCGCATGCTCGCGCTGATGGGCTGGGAACAATGGGAAGCACCATCGCCGCGCCGCTACCCGGAATTCCGCTGGAGCGATGCACTGGTCGGTGCAGTTGACGAAATCCTGCTGTCGACCGAGCCGTATCAGTTCACCGAAGCGCACGCCGACGCACTCGAGAAGCAGACAGGCCGTCCGGTGCGACTGGTCGATGGCGAAATGCTGTCCTGGTACGGCAGCCGCGCGATCGACGGATTGCGTTATCTGCGCGGACTCGCTGCGCCCTGACGGCGCGGTTTCTCGCGCTGCCGCTTCGGATGCGACGATCTGCTGTGCTGATCACGCCAGCTTTCGCCGGCTGGCGGCATTATTTTTTCTTGGTGAGATTGACCAGCATCCGCGCAAATTCATAAACCAGTTTGCGATGGTGATCGTCGAGCTGCTGCAGCTGCGTGTTCAACTTTCTGTCAACCAGTGACACCGGCGCACTGCCTTCCTTGCGCGGCTCCAGGCTGCCAAAGCGCAGCCAGTCGGCGGGTACATCAAGCCAGCTGGCGAGCGCGCGTAATTTCTCCTGCGTCGGGATGGACTCACCCTGCAGCCATTTACGGACTGCATGCGTGGTTACTCCGCGGCCATTGAAGTGGCGATTGAACTCGCGTGCAAGATGCGTCGGACTGGAAGGGGAGTCATCGGCGTTGCGCAGCGCTAGTTGTAGTCTCTGACTGAATGCCAGCCGTTCTTCTGAGGAACTCATGGCAGGCACTATTCCATACCGTCAAGTAACAGTCAGTTCTTCGCCACTCGATTCTGGGTAAAAAAAGGAAAGTTGAAAACCTGCCAAAGCTTTTTTAGCCAATAGCCGCCGAGATCAGCGGTCAACGGCGTGCGCTGGCTGCGTTTCGCGTACAAAGCGCAGCACGCCATCGTCGCCGGTGATGCGCCGGAGTTCGCCGGCCTGCCACAGTCGGTGCAGGTGGGCGAGCGCTTCGCCCATCGCGAAGGTCAGCTGGTGCGTATCCAGTTCGCGCCGGAACATCAGCGGCACGATGTCCGCGGCTGACTGCGGCGTTGCACAAGCGTGGCGCACTTCTTCGAGGCGCTCGGCATGATGCGCCTCGAGCTGCGCAATGCGGCGCTGCAGTCCGCGAAAAGGCCTGCCATGCGACGGCAGCACCAGGGTGGTCTGCGGCAGTGGCAGGAATTTCTGCAGCGAGTCGAGAAACTGGCCGACGGCGTCCGCCTCCGGCTCGATCGCGAACACCGATGTGTTCGTCGAGATCCGCGGCAGCACCATGTCGCCGGAGATCAGCACGCCGAGCGTCTCGCAATACAGCGCCGCATGCTCGGGCGAATGGCCGGTGCCGGTGATCACGCGCCAGTCATGTGCGCCAATACGGACCGGATAGCGTTCGTCGAGCCGGATGAAATGTTCCGGTACCTTCGGCACCAGCGTCGGGTAATACGCCTTGCGCTCTTCCAGCTGCGCGAGCCGGTCCGGATCGGTCAGGCCGTGGCGGCGGAAGTGCGGCGCCATCGACGGACCGTCCGCGCCGGGCAGCGCGGCCGCCATCATCCGTGCAAAACCATACTCGCCGACCGTCATCCACAGCGGCGCCTTCCAGCGCTCGCACAGCCAGCCGGACAGGCCGACATGGTCCGGATGGCAGTGCGTCGCGATCACCCGCGTGACGGGTCGGCCGCCCAACTGCTGCGCGAACGCCTGCTCCCAGGCTGCCCGCGTGGCGTCATTCGCAATCCCGCAATCCACGATGGTCCAGCCGTCGCCATCTTCCAGCAGCCACAGGTTTACATGGTTCAGCGCGAACGGCAGTCCCATGCGCAGCCAGCGCACGCCCGGCGCGACCTCGAGGGTCTCGCCACTGTCCGGCAGGGTGTCGCCCAGCGGGTAAGAGAGTTCGTGTTCGAGTGGATTCATTAGGGTTCTCGCGGGTTTTCGGGGCAGGTGGGGGCGGGGATTCCCAATCCCCCGCGTCCCGCCTACAATAGCTGGCAATTGACGTTTACGTAAACGTCCATTCTAGCAAGCCGGTGCCGCCGATGCCGAACGGGTCGCACGGGCTGCGATCCGGAGACCATGGCGACTTACACCATCACCGAGCTGGCGCGCGAATTTGATATCACTCCGCGCGCGATCCGCTTCTACGAAGACCAGGGTTTGCTGAGCCCGACGCGCGAGGGCACGGGCGGGCGCACCCGCGTGTACGGCGCACGCGACCGCACGCGTTTGAAGCTGACGCTGCGCGGCAAGCGACTCGGGCTGACGCTGTCCGAGATCCGCGACCTGGTCGATATGTACGAATCGCCCAAGGATTCGGCCGCCCAGCTCAAGCGTTTCCTGAATGTGCTCGCGCGCCACCGCGAGGTGCTCGAGCAGCAGCGCGAAGATATCGAGGTCACACTGGCCGAGCTTACCGCGCACGAAGAACAGTGCCGCCGCCTGCTCGAAGAAGGCGTGCCGAAACAGAAGAAAGAACAACGACACCCTGCCCAGGAGACTTCATGACCGACCTGCCCGGACTCACGTTTGACCATGGCGAAGATATCGCCGCCCTGCGCGATGCAGTGCGCCAGTTTGCCGAAGCGGAGATCGCGCCGCGCGCAGCCGAGATCGACCGCAGCGACCAGTTCCCGATGGACCTGTGGCGCAAGATGGGCGAGCTTGGCCTGCTCGGCATCACCGCTGACGAGGAATACGGCGGCAGCGCGATGGGTTATCTCGCGCACATCATCGCGATGGAAGAAATCTCGCGCGCGTCGGCCTCCGTCGGTCTGTCGTATGGTGCGCATTCGAATCTGTGCGTGAACCAGATCCGCCGTAACGGCACCCCGGAGCAGCGTGCGAAGTACCTACCGAAGCTGATCTCCGGCGAGCACGTCGGTGCGCTCGCAATGTCTGAGCCGAACGCCGGATCGGACGTAGTCAGCATGCGGCTGCGCGCGGATTTCAAGGGTGACCGCTGGATTCTAAACGGCAGCAAGATGTGGATCACTAATGGCCCCGATGCCGATGTGCTGGTGGTCTATGCGAAGAACGATATCGAAGCCGGCCCGCGTGGCATCACCGCCTTTCTGATCGAGAAAGGCTTCAAAGGTTTCTCGGTCGCGCAAAAGCTCGACAAGCTCGGCATGCGCGGCTCGCACACCGGCGAGCTGGTATTTCAGGATTGCGAAGTCCCCGCTGAGAACGTGCTTGGCGGCCTCGGTCGTGGCGTGAATGTGCTGATGTCCGGTCTCGACTATGAGCGTGCGGTGCTGTCCGGCGGACCGCTGGGCATCATGCAGGCCTGCATGGATGTGGTGGTGCCGTATGTGCATGAGCGCAAGCAGTTCGGCCAGCCGATCGGCGAATTCCAGCTCATGCAGGGCAAGCTCGCCGACATGTATTCGACGATGATGGCCTGCAAGGCCTATGTATACGCGGTCGGCCAGGCCTGCGATCGCGCGAAGACACCCGAGCTGGTGCGTGCGCTGCGCAAAGACGCGGCGGGCGCGATCCTGTACTCGGCAGAGAAGGCGACCTGGATGGCCGGCGAGGCGATCCAGACTTTGGGCGGCAACGGCTATATCAACGACTACCCGACGGGCCGGCTGTGGCGCGACGCCAAGCTCTATGAAATCGGCGCAGGTACCAGCGAGATTCGCCGGATGCTGATCGGTCGCGAATTGTTCGCCGAGACCGTCTGAAAGGAATCGCCGCGCCATGCAGCATTTCCCCAAGCTCCTGTCGTCGCAGATCGCGTTTGATATCGCGCGAGTGATCCTTGATGGCTTCGACAAGCACTATCGGCTGTTCCGGCAGTCGAGCCAGGCCGCGCGCCGTCACTTCGAACAGATGACCTGGAAGGCCGCGCAGTCCGAAGCGCGCGAGCGGATCGCGTTCTACGACCGCCGCGTGCAGGAATGCGTGCAGGCGCTGGAGGATGAATATGACGAAGACGAGCTGACCGATGCCGTCTGGCGCGAGGTGAAGCTGCACTACATCGGCATGCTGACCGGGCACCGGCAGCCGGAACTGGCGGAGACCTTCTTCAATTCGGTCTGCTGCAATATCCTCCATCGCACCTATTTCAATAACGATTTCATCTTCGTCTGGCCGACCATCTCGACCGAGTACATCGAGCCGCGCGACGGGATGCCGGTCTACCGTGTCTACTATCCGGTCAAGGACGGGTTGTCAGCATCATTGAAGCGGATGATCACCAATTTCCAGTTCGACGGTGAGTTCGTCGATCTCGATCGCGATGTCGCGCTGGTTGAGGTGCGGCTGCGTGCCTTGCTCGACTCGCAGCCGCCGGAGGCGAACCAACAGGTGCAGGTACTGTCCTCGCCATTCTTCCGCAACAAGGGCGCCTACCTGGTCGGTAAGCTGGTCAATGGCAATCAATCGTATGGTTTCGTGATTCCGGTGCTGCACAGCCGCGCCGGCGGCCTCTACCTCGATACGGTGCTGACCGACTCAGGGCAGATCACGCTGCTGTTTTCATTCACGCGCGCGTACTTCCTGGTCGACATGGAGGTGCCGTCGGCCTATGTGAAATTCCTGCGCACCATCCTGCCGGCCAAGCCGCGCAGCGAGATCTATACCATCCTCGGCCTGCACAAGCAGGGCAAGGCGGCGTTTTATCGCGATTTTTTGCATCACCTCGCACATTCGTCGGACCGCTTCGCGATTGCGCCCGGCATTCGTGGTCTGGTGATGGTGGTGTTTGCGCTGCCGTCCTTCCCGTATGTGTTCAAGGTGATCAAGGACTTCTTCCCGGCGCCGAAGGAAACCACCCGCGAGCTGGTCAAGGAAAAGTACCTGCTGGTCAAATACCACGACCGCGTCGGCCGCATGGCCGATACGCTCGAGTATTCCAACGTCGCTTTTCCGCGTTCGCGCTTCTCCGATGAGCTGCTGGCCGAGCTGAAAGAAGTGGCGCCGTCGCTGATCGAAGAAGACCACGATCAGGTGATCGTGAAGCACCTGTATATCGAGCGGCGCATGACGCCGCTGAACATCTGGCTGACGGATGCTGAAGCTGCCGGCGACGAAGCCAAGCTCGAACATGGTGTGCTCGAATACGGTAATGCGATCCGCGATCTAGTTGCCGCGAACATCTTCCCCGGCGACATGCTGTACAAAAATTTCGGCGTGACCCGGCAGGGCCGCGTGGTTTTCTATGACTACGACGAAATCGAGTACATCAGCGACTGCAATTTCCGTGACATACCCGCGCCGCGCAACGAAGAAGACGAGATGGCCAGCGAGCCCTGGTATCCGATTGCGAAGAACGATGTGTTCCCCGAACAGTTCGGCGTCTTCCTGCTCGGGAATCTGAAAGTCCGGCATTACTTCATGAAGTATCACGCGGAGCTACTGACGGCCGCGTGGTGGCGACAGAAGAAAGAGCGCATCCTTGAAGGCCAGGTCGAGGACGTCTTTCCGTATCCACAAGCTATTCGCTTTGTTAACCAGGAGGCCGGTGCGGCTACGGCGATGCCGGCAGCCCGCGCAGCCTGAACCCCAGTGGAGAAACTCATGCAAGATCCTATCGTCATCGTCGGTGCGGCACGTACGCCGATGGGTGCATTCCAGAGCGACTTTGCGTCGCTGTCTGCCGCCGAGCTCGGCGCGGTTGCGATTCGCGCGGCGATCGAGCGCGCCGGCATCAAGCCGGAGGTGGTGAACGACGTCATCTTCGGTAACTGCCTGATGGCCGGTCAGGGTCAGGCACCTGCACGTCAGGCCGCGATCAAGGCCGGTGTGCCGGTATCGGCCGGTGCGGTCACGCTGTCGAAGATGTGCGGCTCGGCGATGCAGGCCACCATCTATGGTTTTGATTCACTGCTGTCCGGCACGAATGATGTGGTGATTGCCGGTGGCATGGAGTCAATGACGAATGCGCCCTACCTGATTCCGAAGGCCCGCGGTGGTTACCGTATCGGCCACGGCATGATCTACGACCACATGATGCTCGACGGTCTCGAAGATGCGTATGACAAGGGCCGCTCGATGGGCACTTTCGCCGAAGACTGCGCCGCCAAATACCAGTTCACGCGCGAAGCGCAGGATGCGTATGCGATTGATTCGGTCAAGCGCGCGCAGGCGGCAACCACCAGCGGCGCATTCGCATGGGAGATCGCGCCGGTGACGGTATCGGGTCGTGGCGGCGACGTCGTGATCGACAAGGATGAAGGCCCGCTGAAAGCCAAGCTCGACAAGATCCCGGCACTGAAGGCTGCATTCAAGAAGGACGGCACCATCACCGCTGCCTCGTCGTCGTCAATCAATGATGGCGCGGCTGCACTGGTACTGATGCGCGAGTCGACTGCAAAGCAGCTCGGCGCGAAGCCGATCGCGAAGATCGTTGCGCACACTCGTCATTCGCAAGAGCCAAACTGGTTCACTACCGCGCCGGTCGGTGCGATCGAGAAGCTGTACCAGAAGACCGGCTGGAGCACGAAAGAAGTCGACCTGTTTGAAGTGAACGAAGCGTTTGCCGCGGTGGCGATGGTGGCGATGCGCGACCTCGGCATCGCGCACGAGAAGATCAACATTCATGGTGGCGCTTGCGCGCTCGGCCATCCGATCGGCGCGTCTGGTGCGCGCATCATCGTTACGCTGCTAGGCGCGCTGAAGAAGACCGGTGGCAAGCGCGGCGTCGCATCATTATGCATCGGTGGTGGCGAGGCGACTGCGCTGGCAGTCGAGATGATGTAAATGGCGCGCACTGCTATTGTCATTGGCGCGTCGCGCGGTATCGGTCGCGAGTTTGTCCGCCAGTTACTGGCGGACGGATGGGAGGTGTTCGCGACCGCACGCGATCCGCAGGCGCTGGCGTTGCTCGAAGAAGACGGCGCGCATGCGATGAAGATCGACGTGACGCGACCCGAATCGCTCGCCGAGCTGCCATGGAAACTCGACGGCGAAAAGATTGACCTGGCGCTATATGTCGCCGGTGTGCTGCCCGGTTGGGGCGGCGCAGCCGAGGCGCCGACTATCGCTGCGTTCGACGCGACGATGCATGCTAACGTACTTGGCGCGATGCAGGCGCTGCCCTTGCTGGCGCCGTTTGTCGCTGCAGCGACCGGTCGCTTCGTATTTATTTCCAGCGTGATGGGCAGTATTGCTGGCGCAAGCTCGAGCATGGCGTGGCTGTATCGTGCGTCGAAGGCGGCACTGAATATGGCAGTGGTATCCGCGCGCCATGACTACCCCGACCTCACGCTCGCTGTGCTGCATCCTGGCTGGGTCCGAACCGACATGGGCGGGCCGGATGCGACGGTGGATGTGCGCGATAGTGTTTCAGGAATGATGAAGGTGATTGCAAAGCTGAAGCCGTCGGATTCCGGCGGGTTCTATGGGTATGACGGGCGGGAGATTGCCTGGTAGTTTGGTTTGCCGGGTGTGACTGACAAAAATTAACGACGACACCGGATGATCCTCTCCGAACAACATCAAATGATCCGCGATGCGCTGCGCGACTTCTCGCAGCAGCAGCTCGCACCCAACGCGGCAGCCTGGGACCGCGACCGCGTGTTCCCGCGCGATGCCTTGCAACAGCTGGCCGATCTCGGCGCCTTTGGCGTTGCCGTGCCCGAAGCCTTGGGCGGCGCCGGCCTCGACTATCTGGCCTTGGCGCTGGTGATCGAAGAAATCGCTGCCGGTGACGGTGGCACGTCGACTGTCATCTCGGTTAACAACTGCCCGGTCTGCAGCATCGGCATGGCCTACGCGAACGACGCACAAAAGGAACAATGGCTGCGGCCGCTGGCCAGCGGCAAGATGCTCGGCGCGTTCGCGCTGACCGAGCCGCATGCCGGCAGCGATGCATCCGCGTTGCGTACCACCGCGCGACGCGACGGCGACCACTATGTACTGAACGGTGTGAAGCAATTCATCACCAGCGGCAAGAACGCGGACGTGACCATCGTGATGGCGGTGACGGACAAGGCCGCCGGCAAGCGCGGCATCAGCGCGTTCTGGGTGCCGACCGACACGCCCGGCTATATCGTCGCGCGCATTGAAGAGAAGCTTGGCCAGCATTCATCCGACACGGCGCAGATCGTGCTGGAAGACTGCCGCATTCCGGCAGCCAATCTGATCGGCGACGAGGGCATGGGTTACAAGATCGCCTTGTCCGGCCTTGAAGGCGGCCGCATCGGCATTGCATCGCAGGCGGTTGGCATGGCGCGCGCGGCCTTCGACGCAGCGCTGCTGTACGCAAAGTTCCGGCAGAGTTTCGATAAGCCCTTGTTCGAGCATCAGGCCGTGCAGTTCCGGCTGGCCGACATGGCGACACAGATCGAGGCGGCGCGGCAGATGGTCTGGCATGCGGCGGCGATGAAGGACGCCGGCCTGCCCTGCCTGAAAGAAGCGGCGATGGCCAAGCTGTTCGCGACCGAAATGGCCGAGAAAGTGTGCAGCGACGCGATCCAGATCCACGGCGGCTATGGCTATCTGGCCGACTTCCCGGTCGAGCGCATCTATCGCGATGTGCGCGTGTGCCAGATCTACGAGGGCACCAGCGATATCCAGAAAATCCTGATCGGCCGCGCGCTGGCCTGAGCATTGTGGCAAAACATCATGGCGAAAAACGACAAGGCTGATGACGCCTGCCCCTGCGGCGGCAAACACTTTCAAATCTGCTGCGGTCCCTTCCTCGCTGGCGTGGCGGTTGCCGATACGCCGGAGAAGCTGATGCGCTCGCGCTATAGCGCCTACGTGACCGGCACGGAAGACTATCTGAAGGCGACCTGGCATCCGTCCACCCGTCCGCAGGAAACGGTCTGCGACCCGTCGCTGAAATGGCTCGGACTCGACGTGAAGTCAGCGACGCAGGACGGCGACAAGGCCATGGTGCATTTCGTTGCGCGCTGTCGCGTTGCCGGCAAAGGCCAGCGGCTGGAGGAGACCAGCCGCTTCGTGCGCGAGGACGGCCTGTGGTTTTACGTCGACGGCGACATCGAACAACAATAATTCGGAGACCTGACATGCCCGTCATTGAATCGAAGCTGAACACCCGCTCGCCGGAGTTCGTGGCCAATGCGGCCGCGATGCAGGCGCTGGTCGATGATCTGCACGCGCATTGCGCCAAGATCGCGCAGGGCGGTGGTGAAGAGGCACGCAAGAAGCATGTCGCGCGCGGCAAATTGCTACCGCGCGAGCGCGTGAATCAGCTGCTCGATCCTGGCACGCCCTTCCTCGAATTCTCGCCCATGGCCGCGTTCGGCATGTATCACGACGCCGCGCCGGCTGCCGGCGTGATCACCGGGATCGGTCGCGTGAAGGGGCAGGAGTGCGTGATCGTCTGCAACGACGCGACCGTCAAGGGCGGTACCTATTACCCGATGTCGGTGAAGAAGCATTTGCGTGCGCAGGAGATCGCGCAGCAGAACAAGCTGCCGTGCATTTATCTGGTCGACTCCGGCGGCGCGAACCTGCCGAATCAGGACGAGGTCTTTCCGGACCGAGACCACTTCGGCCGTATCTTCTTCAATCAGGCCAACATGTCGGCCGAAGGCATTCCGCAGATCGCGGTAGTGATGGGTTCCTGCACCGCCGGCGGCGCCTACGTGCCGGCAATGAGCGATGAATCCATCATCGTGAAAAATCAGGGCACGATTTTCCTCGGTGGCCCGCCGCTGGTGAAGGCGGCGACCGGTGAAGTGGTTAGTGCCGAAGACCTCGGTGGCGGCGATGTGCATACGCGGTTGTCTGGCGTGGTTGACCACCTGGCGCAGGACGACACACATGCGCTGGCCATTGCGCGCAATATCGTCGGCAAGCTGAACCGCACGAAGCTGCAGCAGCTCGCGCTGCGCGAACCGGTCGCGCCGAAATACGATCCGAGAGAAATCTATGGCGTGATACCGACCGACACCCGCAAGCCCTTCGATGTACGCGAGGTGATCGCGCGCATTGTCGATGGCAGCGAGTTCGACGAATTTAAGGCGCGCTTTGGCAGCACGCTGGTCTGCGGCTTCGCGCATCTGCATGGCATGCCGGTCGGGATTGTCGCGAACAACGGCATCCTGTTCTCCGAATCCGCCGTGAAGGGCGCGCATTTCATTGAGCTGTGCTGCCAGCGCAAGATCCCGCTGGTCTTCCTGCAGAACATCACCGGCTTCATGGTCGGCCGCAAGTATGAGAGCGAAGGTATTGCGCGGCATGGCGCGAAGATGGTGACGGCGGTTGCGACAGCCGCGGTACCGAAGTTCACCGTGATCATCGGCGGCAGCTTTGGCGCGGGTAACTATGGCATGTGCGGTCGTGCGTATTCGCCGCGCATGCTGTGGATGTGGCCGAACGCGCGTATCTCGGTGATGGGCGGCGAGCAGGCGGCCAGCGTGTTGGCCACCGTGAAGCGCGATGGCATTGAAGCGAAAGGCGGCCACTGGAGCGCTGACGAAGAGGCCGCGTTCAAGGCGCCGATTCGCGAGCAGTACGAGCATCAGGGCCATCCGTATTACGCCAGCGCGCGACTGTGGGACGATGGCGTGATCGATCCCGCGGATACCCGCACCGTGCTCGCGTTGGGCCTGTCGGCTGCATTGAATGCGCCGGTACCCGAAACGAAATTTGGCATTTTCAGGATGTAATGAATCACGCAGCAATGGGTCACGCAACAATGGGTCACGTAGCAAACCAAGACTGGGTGGCACGCAGCCTCGCGGCGGTGTGGCATCCGTGTACGCAGATGCAGCATCACGAGACGCTGCCGCTGGTGGCGCTCAGCCATGGCAAGGGCGCGTGGCTGTACGACCATGACGGCCAGCGCTATCTGGATGGCGTCAGTTCATGGTGGGTCAATCTGTTCGGCCATGCGAACCCGCGCATCAATGCGGCGTTGAAGGATCAGCTTGACCGGCTTGAGCACGCGATGCTGGCCGGCTTCACGCATGAGCCGGTGGTGCAGCTCTCTGAGCGGCTCGCAGCGAAAACGAAGCACGCACTCGGCCATTGCTTCTTCGCGTCCGACGGTGCGTCAGCGGTCGAGATCGCGCTGAAGATGAGCTTTCACTACTGGCGCAATACCGGTCATGCGCAGAAGCAGGAATTCGTCTGCCTGTCGGGTAGCTATCACGGCGAGACAGTGGGCGCGCTGGCTGTCACCGATGTACCGATTTTTACCGAGGCCTATGGTGGCATGTTCAAGCGCGCGCATGTCGTTGCATCGCCGGCGGCGGTGGGTGCCGACAAGGCGTTGCAGCAGATGCGTGCGCTGCTTGAGCGGCGCGGGTCGCAGATCGCGGCCGTGATTGTCGAGCCGCTGGTGCAGTGCGCGGTGGGTATCGCGATGTATGAGCCGGCTTATCTGACGCAGCTGCGCGCACTGTGCGACGAGTTTTCGGTGCATCTGGTGGCGGATGAGATCGCCGTAGGCTGCGGTCGCACCGGTAGTTTCTACGCGTGCGAGCAGGCGGGTATCTGGCCGGATTTTCTGTGCCTGTCGAAAGGCATCAGCGGTGGTTATCTGCCGCTGTCGCTGGTGATGACGACCGATGACGTGTACCAGGCCTTCTATCACCCGGATACGGCGCGCGGCTTTCTGCATTCGCATTCGTATACCGGCAATCCGCTGGCCTGCCGCGCGGCGCTGGCAACGCTGGATATTTTCGATGAAGACGATGTGATCGCGCAGAACCGCGTGCGTGCAGAAAAGCTTGCTGCGGCGTTGGCGAAAGTGGCCGCACATCCGGCGGTCAGCAATGTTCGGCAGCGCGGGATGATTTGTGCGTTTGACGTGACGCCGACACAGACGCAGGGATTTTCGCGGCGCTTCTTCACCGAGGCGCTGCAGCAGGAATTTCTGCTGCGGCCGATCGGCACGACGGTCTACTGGATGCCACCGTATGTGCTGACGGATGAGGAGATAGCGTGGCTGGGAGACAAGACGCTGGCGGTACTGGAGCGCTGCGTATGACGCAGATGTCCTCTGTGTGTGGGATCCAGGGTCTTCCGTAATTCAAACAAAAACACAAGATTCACCGGAGCGAGACATGTTCAACAAAATCCTCATCGCCAACCGCGGTGAAATCGCCTGCCGCGTCGCCGCGACCGCGCGCCGTCTGGGCATCGCCACGGTCGCGGTGTATTCAGATGCAGACGCGAACGCGAAGCATGTTGCGCTGTGCGATGAGTCGGTGCACATCGGCGCCGCACCGGCGAAAGAAAGCTATCTGCTGGCCGAGCGCATCATCGACGCGGCGAAGCGGACCGGCGCGCAGGCGATCCACCCCGGCTATGGCTTCCTGTCCGAGAACGAGGATTTTGCAGCCGCTTGTGCAAAGGCCGGTCTGGTCTTCATCGGTCCGCCGGCGTCAGCGATCCGTGCAATGGGTTCGAAGTCCGCGGCAAAGGCCTTGATGGAAACCGCCGGCGTGCCGCTGGTGCCCGGCTACCACGGCGAGGAGCAGGACACGAATTACCTGCGTGCGCAGGCTGATGCGATCGGCTATCCGGTGCTACTGAAGGCCAGTGCCGGTGGCGGTGGCAAAGGCATGCGTATTGTTGAGCGCAGCGAAGATTTTGACGTGGCGCTTGCATCATGCAAGCGCGAAGCGATCAGCAGCTTCGGCGATGACCGCGTACTGCTTGAAAAATATCTGCAGCGTCCGCGACATATTGAAATCCAGGTGTTCGCCGACACCCATGGCAACTGTGTGTACCTGTTCGAGCGCGACTGCTCGGTGCAACGCCGTCATCAGAAGGTGTTGGAAGAAGCGCCTGCGCCCGGCATGACCGACGCGCGGCGACGTGCGATGGGCGAGGCCGCGGTGAATGCGGCGCAGGCAGTCGGCTATGTCGGTGCCGGTACGGTCGAATTCATTGCGAATCAGGACGGCACCTTCTACTTTATGGAGATGAATACGCGACTGCAGGTCGAGCATCCGGTGACGGAAATGATCACCGGCACTGACCTGGTCGAATGGCAGTTGCGCGTCGCTGCCGGCGAGCGGCTGCCGCTACTGCAGGATGAATTGCGCATCACCGGTCATGCTATCGAGGCGCGCATCTATGCCGAGAATCCGGAGAAAGGCTTCCTGCCATCGATCGGCGACCTGCAGCACTTGCGTATGCCGGACGCGGAGCAGTTTGAAAATGCTGATGTGCGTATCGACGCCGGCGTGCGCGAGGGCGATGCGATCTCCCCGTATTACGATCCGATGATTGCAAAGCTGATCGTGCGCGGCAACGATCGCGCACAGGCACTCGCGCGAATGGCGCAGGCGCTGGCAGCGTTCGAGGTGGTCGGGCCAGCGACCAACGTCGCCTTCCTCGGCCGGCTGATTACGTCCGCGCCTTTCGCCGGCGCTGATCTGGACACCGGTCTGATCGAGCGGCATCATGCGCCGCTGTTTCCGCCCACTGGCGAGCCGCCGCTGGCGACGCTCGCGCTCGCTGTTGTACGGCTGGCGATGCCGGAGTCGGTGTCGAACGATCCGTGGGATGTACCTGACGGCTGGCGATTGTCGGGTGGCTATGTGCGCAGCCTGCGCTTTGCCAGCGATGGCTTGGATATCCATGCCGAGCTTACCTATCGGCGCGATGGCTGGCAGCTGTCCTCTGGCGCGGCACAAGGCCTACTCAACGGTCTGAAGCTCAACGGCGCGCAGCTCACGCTGGCGCTGGATGGTGCACGTGTGCAGGGGCATGTGGTACGAACCGGCGATAGTTTTCATGTATTCCACGCGGGCCGGCATTGGGTGCTCGACTGGAGCGACCCGATTGCGCATGCGGGCGAGCACGAATCCGAAGGCGGCCGGCTGACGGCGCCAATGCCGGGCAAGATCGTGCAGCTGCTGGTTAACGCAGGCACTGCGGTCGAGAAGGGCGCGCCGCTATTGATTATGGAAGCAATGAAGATGGAACACACCATCAGTGCGCCCGCGAAAGGTCGCGTGGCGGAGTTGCTGTATGCGGTCGGCGATCAGGTCGCCGAGGGCGCGCAGCTATTGTCATTTACTGCAGAAGAGGCGTGAGATGGGCTGGCCGTCGAAGGTAAAGGTGGTGGAAGTCGGCCCGCGCGACGGGCTGCAGAACGAGAAAGAAACCATACCGGTCGAGATCAAGGTTGAACTGGTCAACCGTTTGTCCGCTGCCGGTTTTGCGAATATCGAAGCGGCTTCCTTCGTGTCGCCCAAATGGGTGCCGCAGATGGCGACCTCGACCGAGGTGATGCAGCAGGTCGTGCGCCGGACCGGCACAATCTACTCGGCGCTGGTGCCGAATATGAAAGGCTTCGAAGCGGCGCTGGCTGCGCGCGCTGACGAGGTGGTGATCTTCGGTGCGGCTTCGGAAGCGTTTTCACAAAAAAATATTAATTGCTCGATCGCCGAATCGATCGCGCGCTTTGCCGATGTTGCACAAGCAGCCAAGGCGAACGGTGTACGGCTGCGCGGCAGCATCAGCTGCGCGCTCGGCTGTCCGTATCAGGGGGAAGTTGCACCATACGCGGTGGCCGATGTCGTGCAGCGGATGCGCGACCTCGGTTGCGATGAGATCGATATCGCGGACACCATTGGCGTCGGCACGGCAGGCAAGGTGAAACAGGTCTTCGAGCGCGTGGCGCGCGACTTTCCGCTTGAGCGCCTGGCCGGCCACTTCCATGACACCTATGGGCAGGCGCTGGTGAATATTTATGCGGCGCTCGAAGTCGGTGTATCGATTTTCCACTCATCGGTGGCCGGACTGGGCGGATGCCCGTATGCAAAAGGCGCAACGGGTAACGTATCGACCGAGGATGTGCTGTATCTTCTGCACGGCCTGGGAATACACACCGGAGTTGATCTCGATGCCGTCGTCGATGCAGGACAATTCATTTCGCAGCACCTTGGCAGGAAGGCGGCCAGCCGCGCCGGCAATGCGATCGCTGCGCGTCGCGCGACGGAGGTCGCACGATGAAAGACACTTTGCAACCCGGCCTGCGTTTCGAATGGCAGACCACGGTGCCGCAGCGCTCGGTCGTGCCGGCGCTCTACGGCGAGCACATCGGTTTTGCACAAGAGATGCCTGCTGTGCTGGCGACCGGCTACATGGTCGGGCTGATGGAGCTGGCTTGTACGCAGGCGATCATTCCGCACATGGACTGGCCCGCCGAGCAGAGCCTGGGTACCCATGTGAGCTTTTCGCACCTGGCCGCCACGCCGCCGGGCATGACGCTGACCATCCGCGGCGAGCTGGTCGAGGTCGACGGGCGTCGCGTGCGTTTCCGTGTCGAAGCCTGGGACGGGCTCGACAAGATCAGCGAGGGCGAGCATGAGCGCACCATCGTCAACGCCGAAAAATTCAACGGCCGCCTTGCGGAAAAGAGGCAGCGTGCAGGTGTCTGATCCGAAGCCCATGCCATTCGATCCGCATACGCACGCAGGCCCGATGCCGTCGCCGTGTATCGGTATCTGCGTGATGGACGAAGCCAGCGGCCTGTGCAAGGGCTGCCAGCGCACCATCGATGAAATCATCGACTGGGGCACGGCACCGGAAGTGCGCAAGCGGCAGGTTTGGCTGGCGATTTTGCAGCGTCGTACAGAAGGCTGAGCCGACGATGCAGCGCATCGGCTACCAGCCTGCTGTCGTTATCAGCGGTCCGGCCTACAGTCCGTGGTTCAAGATGCTCGCCACGCTGTTTACCTTCGGCCTCGCCGGTTACGCAGCCAGTTTCATGTTGCGGCATGGCGGCGACTTCAGTTCGCAGGCGCTGTTGATCGGCGTGATCCTGCTGCTGTTGCTGTCCTATCGCAGTTTCCTGCATGCGACAGTAACGATTGATGCCGATGGCATCCGGCAAACCGGCCTGCTCGGCAAGGACGTCGCGTGGAATGACGTGCGCGGTGCCAAGCTGATCGGCCTGCCGCGCGCCGGCTGGCTGTCACCGCCGCGGCTGGTGGTGCGCACCGGCACCGCGTTTTATACATTCAACGGCGGTACCCAGCCGCTGCTGGCCGAGTTTGCGCGCATCTCGCTCGCGTACGAGATGAAGAAATGAATCTCCCGGATACGATGCGCGTGCTCGAGCGCGGCTGGCTCTCGTCGAACAATGTGGTCTTCATCGGGAAGACACATACGGCCATCGTCGATACCGGCTATTGCACACATGCCGAGCAGACACTCGCGCTGGTACGTCATCTGCTCGGCGAGCGGCCGCTGGACGCAATCTACAACACGCACCTGCATTCCGACCATTGCGGTGGCAACCGCCTGCTGCAGGCGCACTACCCGCAGCTGCGCACTTTCGTGCCGGAAGCCGAGTTCGAGCGCGTGAATGACTGGGCGCGGATGGCGCCGACCTTCGCCGCCACCGGCCAGCGTTGCGAACCCTTCCGCGCCGATGCAGCAGTAAGGCCCGGCGACGTGATCGAACTGGGCGACCTTGACTGGGAAGCGTTGTACGCACCGGGTCACCATCCGTATTCGCTGCTGCTGTTCAACCGGCAGCATGGCATGCTGATCTCTGCCGATGCGTTATGGGAAAAAGGCTTCGGCGTGGTGTTCCCCGCGCTCGACGGCTGGGGCGGATTCCGTGAGACGCGCGCGACGCTGGACATGATCGACGACCTGCAGCCGAAGTTGGTGATCCCCGGCCACGGTAAGCCGTTTACCGATGTGAAGCAGGCATTGAAGGAAGCGTATTCGCGCATTGCCTACCTCGAAGCCGATCCGGTCCGCAATGCGCAGAACGGCATCAAGGTGCTGCTGAAATTCCTGCTGATGGAGCACCAGAAAATCCGGCTGACCGATGTGCCAGCCTTACTGGCCGGCATACCGCTGGTAACTGCGGCGAACCGTCGCTACATGAACTACGGGCTGATTCATCTCGCGCACTGGGCGATTACACAGCTGCGTCGCGCCGGGGCGCTGGCGGTGGATGAGCAGTTCATTCTGAATGTCGAAGGTGGGCGATAACTCGTGCCTTCAGCCATCGACGAACCAAACCGAGCTGAACGCGGACGTCAATGTCCACCCCGCCGCACGCTATCCTTCACAACCTCCTCCACCCCCCGTCCTTCCCGCAGGTCGGTATCCTGCTGCCCCGACATGATGTCGTCAAACGCTTGCCGCATATCATCGCGAGGTTCGCTTTGCTGGCTGTCATCGGATTCGTCGCGCTCATGCGGCAGCCGCGGTAACGCCTGCTTGTGCCGAGGGTGCTGTGTGCTGACCTGAAAAGGTTTACCGTCGGTTTTCACTGGAAGCCTCCCGTCAAAAACCTGTAGACCAATAAAACCGGGAAGAAAATCCGTGCGATGACGGAATCACGGCTGATCTTTGAATGGCACCACGCTGGTAACGAAATACTCGGTATCGCCAAAGCACGAGGTCGGCACCCCTTTATGCTGCTCATAGGTGAGAATGACCTTGCGCCCGGCGCTGCGGTTCAACGCATCGACGATGCGGTCGTCACGCACCGAGAACTCAAATTTCTCCGGTATCGCACCTGGCATGCTGGTCAGCAGCAGCTCGCCTTCCCAGGTTTTGCAGAGCCAGCCCTTCTTCGAAAACTTCTGCAGCAGGCCGGCGCGTTCTCCGGATGAGTAAGTCCAAGTCAGCGTGAGCCAGGTATAGCCGGCCAGTGCGAGCAGCGCGACGATCAGCAGGGTCAGCAGCAGGTTCAGCGGGTTGCGCATGGTGTCGTTCAATGAAGGAAGAGGAAGCCGATGAGTAGTCTACGCGCCCTCGATGATAAAAAAGCGACCGGACGAATACTGTTGCCGGATGGCCCGCAGCCGAGTGTAGGCTTCTGAGTGATACCAGTCACGAGCCTGCTCAATCGACGGAAATTCCACGATCACCGTGCGCAGTCCGGCATGGTGCTGCTCATCTTCGCCTTCAAGCTGTTCGCGCAGCCCACCTCGCGTCAGCACGCGACCGCCGTAAGGCTCGAAAGTCGGCAGCGTGTACTTGCTGTATTCCTGCGCATAGCGCCCGGCATCATGGATGGTCACTTCGGCCACCACATAGGCTTTCTTCATTACGCCTCTGCTTTGCTGACTTATTTCGGATAGTCCGTTGCCATCACGCGCGCACGTGCTGCCAGATATTCTCGCTTCAATCGTCCGACTATTTCGGCAACGGTCGGCACATCTTCCATCAGGCCGACACCCTGGCCGGCGCCCCAGATATCGCGCCACGCTTTCGCGCCACTGCTGGTCGAGAAATTCATCGCCGACTTGTCGGCCTGCGGCAGGTTGTCCGGATCCAGCCCGGCGTTGACGATAGATTTTTTCAGATAGTTACCATGCACGCCGGTGAACAGGTTCGTATACACGATGTCGGCAGCACTCGATTCCACGATCGCCTGCCGGTAGCCCTCGCTGGTGTTGGCTTCCTGCGTGGCTAGCCAGCGTGAGCCAATATAGGCGAAATCTGCACCCATCGCCTGCGCTGCCAGGACTGCGTCGCCGCTGGCGATCGAGCCGGACAGCGCGATCGGACCGTCGAAAAATTTGCGTACTTCGCCTACCAGCGCAAACGGCGAGAGTCCGCCCGCATGGCCGCCGGCACCGGCGGCCACCAGAATTAGGCCATCAACACCGGCTTCCAACGCCTTCTGCGCATGGCGGATCGTGATCACGTCATGCAGCACGATGCCGCCGTAGCTGTGCACTGCGTCCAGCATCTCTTTCGGTGGTGCGCGCAATGACGAGATGATGATAGGAATTTGATGCTTCACGCAGACCTCGACGTCATGCGCCAGCCGGTCATTTGACTGATGCACGATCTGGTTCACCGCGATCGGGCCAATGACTGCCTCCGGATACGCCGCACGATGGGCCGCCAGTGCCTGCTGTATCTCGGTCAGCCACTGGTCCAGCATCTCGGCCGGCCGTGCATTCAGCGCCGGAAATGAACCGACGATGCCGGCCTTGCACTGCTCGGTGACAAGCTTCGGGCCGCTGGCGATGAACAGTGGTGAAGCAATGACGGGGAGGTTGAGGTTTTGCAGAACGGCGGGCAAGGCCATGCGGGCGTCTCCGGTTTTTATTTGGTTTGCCCGATTATAGGTCACCCCGCTGATGCCTGACGGCCAGTGCGGACAACCAGCCCATGAACTGCTCCAGCCGCAGTGCCAGCTCGGTTGGCGACTCCGGCTCTGGCAGTCCGCGCACGAAATGCGTGAACAGTGTCTGCGTGTCGTCATCCATCGCACGTTGCACTGCGTGCCAGACCGTCATACGGCAACCCGTCGCCGACATGCCGGGTTGCGTGCCGATGAAGCGATAGGGCAGTGCCTTGTCGCGCCATTCCTGTATCACCCCGGTCGCCGCCTGCTGCAGCTTCAGCCAGTGCGCCGGCACGGTCAGGTGCCACGCCTGTTCTGCCGGATACAGTTCGGCATTTTCAAGCGGGGTAAGCCATCGTATATCCCACTCATTTACGGTGCACTGCGCCGCCTCCATCCGTAATCCGGAACGCATGAAACGCTTGCCCGCCTCGACACCCTTGCGCGACCTGTCCGGCACGATCGATAGCACCGGTGAGATCCATGCATGGCCAAGCATGGCGCCGGCCGTCGGAAAGATTTGTATCGTGCCGAAACTGGCGCGGCGAGCCAATACATTGGCTGCATGCACGTGCATCACTTCGTCGCTCACTGCCGGCGCCCGTGACAGTATCTGCTCGATTTCACGCTGCAATAACACACGCTGGTCTGTACGCAGTTTCGTCAAGTCGACTGGTGCACCGAAGAGCTTGTGCACTAACAGCAGTTCCAGCAAGTCCCGCAGCACGCTGGCATGGAGTTTCGGGTCTCTCGTTTCGATCAGTGCTGTCAGCGTGTGCAGCTCGACAATCAGCTGCCCATCCTGCCAGCTGATGCTGCTCGCCGGTGGCAGCGGGTGGGCGGCCACGGCAATGTCGATTTTAGTGTGTGTACCGGTGGCCAGCGCAAGCTGTTGCGCCACACTCGCAAGCGCGATCAGTGTGATGCCACTTCGAGCATACTGGTCCGCCAGCACCGCCAGGTTGTCCCGCGCCTGTTGGGCCTGCGCCAGCGTAAGCCGGCGATCATGACCAGCCCCGGCTTCGCTTCTGCCGGCCGTTTGCATTGCCTGGTCGAGCGCATGATGCAAATCTTTCGTAAACATCAGCGTGCGTTGCCGGCTATGTGGCGGGCCATTCGTAAAGCCATGCTCGGCGAGCATGAAATCATCAATCACTGTTTCAATGACCACATGGTCAAAACGCTGCGCCTTCAGCAATTGCGTCAATTGCTCGAGCTCGGTCGCAGTCAGTCCGGACAAATGCATCTGCAGCAGCTTGTGAAAACAATCCAGGCTGTCGGCATCGTCCGGAAATCCGGGGCAGATCGAATCCAGCATAGCCGCCATCGTGATGGTCAGTAGCTCTGCCGCTTTTTTCATGCCGAGAGGCTGATCGTTCTGAGTCGTCTTCAGCAGATAACGAAATGTCTGCGAGGTATGCCACGCAGCGTCGAAATAGTACGTAGCTCGTGTGGTCCATTCTGCAGGCACTGCCGGTCGTTGAGATGAGCGCATGCGTGGCGCGTGCGCAGGACGGCTCCGGATCGACGAAGTGGCTGCTGTGGAAATGCGTACATGGCGAGAGTTGACCAGACTGAGCATGACCGCTCCTGAATGAAAATGGATGCCGGTTGAAGCGGCCGATAGCCATCGGTGTGAGTGTCTGTTTGAAAATCTACTGCGCGACCTGAGTTCGTCCCGAGAAGCGCAGCCGTACGTGAGGTACGTCGAGCATCGCAGGGGCGAACTCAGGTCGCGCAGTAGATTTTCAAACAGACACTGAGACCATCGACCACCTTGTTCATATGGTCACGTTGACCGCGCTGACGATGCCATTCGCAACAGTGGGCAACCAGCGCATGAAGCCGTTCATTCGTGCGGCCAGCTCGGTGGGTGATTCCGGCTCGGGCAGCCCAGCGTTGAAATACGCAAACAGCGTGCGCGCATCAGGACCCATGCCATGTTCTATCGCCTTTAGCACACTGGCACGGCAGCCCGTACTCGGCATGCCGGGTTGGGTGCCGCTGAACTGATACGGTGTGTCTCGTGCCTTCCATTCCGCAGCAATATCGCTCGCTGCATTGTCAAGTTGCTTGCTATCTACCGGCACTGTGATTTGCCATGCATGATCTTCATTGAAGAGCTTCGCGTGTTCATTCGCATCGAGCCAGCGGACCGGCCATTGCATCACCTGACAGTCATCCGGCTCGATCTGGAAGCCCGGATGCATATAGCGTGTACCTATGCCGGTCGCCGGCCTTGATGTATCCGGCATGATCGACAAGCGGGATCCGACCGACGCATGGCCCAGCGCGACGCCGATCGTGGGCAGTATCTGCACCTTGCCCATCGTGCCGACCTGAGCGAGCACGCGCGCTGCTGCCTGCCGCATCAGCGCTTCGGGCGCGCAAGGAGCCGCCATCAATATCTCGCTCACCGCCTTGCTCAATCGCGTGCGGTCGCTCGTGCACAGGCGCGACGGATGGGCGGCATCACCGAACATCCTGCGAGCAAGCAGCAGCTCCAGCAGGTCGCGCAGCACGTCGTTGAACAGCTTGCCATCGGCATCCTCAGCCAGCGCGCGAGATGCTTTCAGGTCGATCAGCAGCACATCATCTTTCCACTCGAGCAGGCTGCCGCGTTGCACGGACTTCGCTGAACAGCCGACCCGCGGTGGGGGCGACACGCCGAGCACTTCAGACAGCTGCTGCGCAATGCGGACGATATCCATCATCGACTGCTCGCCGACAGGCCAGCGCAATGCAGCCTCGAGCAGGCACTGGCGTGCGGCGCACGCTTCGGCATCGCCCGGCGGTTTGCCCACGAGTGGACGGCGTGCGATCGCGGCCGCATGTTCGATCGCGTCATCCAGCAGGTGATGCCAGTCCGATGGCAGCGTGGCCACATCCATCGGCTTGCCCGTGACGAAGCCGAACGCGTCATAGATGTCATGCTGCAGCGCTGCGTTGTCGCTGACCTTGTCGTAACCCGCTGCCTTCAATCCGCGCGCCAGTGACTTCAGCTCTTCCGGCTCCAGTCCGGACAGGTGCATGTTCAACAGCATGGAAAAATACGCATGGCTCTCACTGTCCATGCCACCCTGCGGACAGGTAGCTGCTACCAGCGTATTGACCGCATGGATCATCAGCTGCTCATTCGACTTGCCAAGCACCTGACCGGACGCCTGATCCGCATTTAGCACCGTGCGCAAGGTCAGCGCGCTGTGCGATGACGCATCGAAGTAGTGGGGCGCCGTAGTTGGCCGCGGCCAGTTCGTCGGGGGGTTAATGGTCGTGCGATGTCGCAATGCCGGCGTGCGCCGCAGTGCCGTTTCAGCAGTCGGGGCGTGCGTGCGTATGGACGATACGCGTGAGGAGCGAGCAGTTAAACCAAGCATCGAAAGTCTCCCTGTATTGTTGGTTGAACGATTCACCGATATCGATGAACCGGATGCAGATCCTGCACCCGGATGTTCAAGGGAGATCATTTGTGCGATTGACGTTTGTCAATCGTAGGCAGGAGTTCGGGCGGTCAGTGGCTCAGAGCCTCTTAGTGCCTCTAACAAAACGCCGCTATCGTCGTTGCGCCGCCTTGCCGTACAGTTTGTACTGTCTCCGGCAGCGCGCCTAGCCATCGACGTTTTGTTAGAGGCACTTAGTCAATCCATGGCCGATGATTGGTGAATCGGTTAATGGATGCGTTAAGGTCCGCGTAGTTGATTTTTTCAATCCCATAGCGCGCGAGAATCTTCTGAATTTCCAACCCATCGGGATGTGTCATGGACTGCTCAAGAAGCAGATTCAGGTAGGAATACACGTCGGATGACTTTCGAAGGCCAAGGACAAACGGCATTAGCGACTCCGCCTCATCCAGATCCTTGTTCCGCTCGAAGGCATTGCGCAGCAGGTTCATCAAACATTTGTCCCGGCCTGCCAGGCAGAGGTGGTTCGTTACATAGGGGCGCACCTTCTCCGTCAGTGAATGTTTCAGATAGCGATCGATCGCCTGTCGGATCTCTGGCGGTTGCGCTTGTAGATACATGGCCAGCCATTGCTGCGCGATGTCCTCGTTTTCAGAGAAGAGTTCGATTAAATCGCTCGCCATCTTGCGGACGATGAAATCGATCGCCTCGGGAAGCAGGACGGTCAGCTGTTCGCTTTGCGAGCGCAGCAGGGTGGATAGCATCCGGGCGTTCGAGCATTCAATGCAGTTCTCCAGATAGTCCGCCAGCTCCAGGGTATCGCGGGGAAAACCCCAGCCGTGTTTTTCAAGTACGGCCATTTTTTCCAGCAATTTTTCTGTCGTACCCGTCGTGTCCAGCGCCAGGAATGCATAGATCTCCGCACGGCTGAATCCGGGGAAATGATCTTTTCCGTATTTGTCGAATACGGCCTGAAGTGCCTTTGCTGAACCATGAGACAACTTGGCTTCCAGTATCCGTCGTGGTTGATCCGCCGAGCGGCCAGGGCGCGATGTCAGCGTCGGCTCACCGGATTCGCAGGCCAGTACTTTGTGAATTTCTGTCGACGTGTCCTGAACATAGGCGATATGTTCACCGCTCAGGTTCCGCAGGTGCATCCAGTAGTCGCGACCGGTCAGGGAGGGCAGGTCTTCACGCTTGCGTGCGCCCATCAAGTCAATTACCTCGAGCATGCATTCTTCGGAATCCGCGCTCAGGACCTCCTTGTTCCCGGCGAGCAGGATGTTTTCGCCTGCGCATGACTGCAGTGCCGCTTCCATTTTGCGTACCCGGCAGGCGGCCCAGACAATCAGGCCGTGAAAATCCTGCTGTAATGTGCCGGCAGACGATGGCAGATGCCGTAACGCCGAGGAGAGCGCCGCACCGGGAAAACGCAGATTGGCATCGGCAGCGGTAAAAACATACGTGGTCTGGCTTGTCGCATCGGCAGAGCCGGTGTTGGTAAGCGCTTCTTCCTTGCCATGCAGCGAAACATAAATCACCGTGGAGGCGTGGATCTTTCCATTGTCCAGCCACGCTCCCAGGGTCTTGCCCAGCGACGCGAGTTTGTCTTCCGCAGACCAGCCTGAGAGATTTTCTGCGAACAGAACTTCCGTCTCGACGGCGGCCGTCGCCGCTGCTTTACGCAGCGCGTCAGTTTCGTTCTCCCAGTCTTCTTCACTGGTAAAAATCAGTAAATCGACGGGCGTGACATGGGCTGATTTGTCGGCCAGCGGTGTGACCGGCGTGGCAGATTCGACCGCGGGTACCAAAGCCGGCCGGATCGATGCAGGCGGAAGAGCCATCGAGACGTCCCCATCGATGATTTCGATGAAGGATCAGTGCCTCGGTCTTCTCATATGTTCGGTGATAGTAACTTTAGTACGCCGCGTTGTCTGTGACCAACAACGGCGTGACATCGAATACGCTTACTGATAACTGCGCGCGTCCTCGATCACCTTGCCATCATTCGGCAAGCTGCCGATGGCCTGCAGCTTCACATTGCCGCGTAGCTTTGTCACGTCGCGGATCGAAGCGATGATTGCGTCAATCTCCCCCAGTGAGCCGTTCAGATCATCGACTTCGCAATGGAGCGTCATCTCGTCGTTTGCCATCTCGCCCGATACGACCAGACGCGCCTTCTTGATCACAGGGTGGCGTTTTGCGATATCGGCCACCTGCGACGGATGAACAAACATCGCGCGGATCTTGGTCGTCTGGTCGGCACGACCCATCCATCCCTTGATGCGCGTATTCGTACGGCCGCACGGCGAGGCGCCGGACAGCACCGCCGACATGTCGCCGGTCGCGAAGCGGATCAGCGGATAGTCCGGATTGAACGACGTGACCACGATCTCGCCGACCTCGCCCTCAGGCACCGGGTCGCCGGTACCGGGACGGACGATCTCCAGCAGCAGCGTCTCGTCGAGCACCATGCCGGGATTGACTTTGCCATCGGTCAGCGTCTCGTACGCGATATTGCCGATGTCGGCCGAGCCATAGGTCTGCAGCACAAAGGGCACGCCATGTTCGTTCAGCCATTGTCGCAGCGACGGCGGCAGCGCTTCCGCGCCGACCAGTGCCATCTGCAGTGACGAAATATCTTCACCCATCTCCTGCGCTTTCTCGATGATGATCTTCAGGAAGGATGGCGTGCCTGCATAGACCTTGGGCCTCAGCAGGCTCATCGCCTGTACCTGCATCTCGGTCTGGCCGATACCGGCCGGAATCACCGGGCAGCCGAGTTTCGCGGCACCGCCTTCAACCATCAGGCCGGCCGGTGTGAAGTGATACGCAAAGCAGTTTTGAATCAAATCGCCGCTGCGCACGCCGAGCGCATGGAAAGGCCGCGCATAACGCCACCAGTCATCGCCGCGTCCCTCCGGATCAAAGATCGGGCCCGGCGACATGAAGATGCGCGACAGCTTGCCGGTGGGTGTCGTGTTCAGCCCGCCGAACGGCAGTGCGGCTTTTTGCATGTCTTTCAGCGACGATTTGCGCGTGACCGGCAGCTGTGACAGCGCGGCTCGGCTGTTTATCTGCTGCGGATCGACGTCCTTCAGGATCGCGGCCCATCCGCTGGCCTGTTTCGCGCGTGAGATCAGCGAGGGAAGCGCGGACAGCAGGTCTTTTTCACGCGCGGACGGGTCGCGCGACTCGAGGGCGTCGTACAGGTCAGTCATCATTTCTCCGAAGTCCTCAGGCGAGCCAGCGTTTGCGGCGGCGATAGAACTTCATATCGCGGAAGCTCTTGCGTCCCGCACCGGACACGCCGAGGTAGAACTCTTTCACGTCCTCGTTGGACGCAAGATCGCTTGCCGCACCTTCCATCACCACGCGGCCGTTCTCGAGGATGTAGCCGAAGTCCGCATAGCGCAGCGCAATCGTCGTGTTCTGCTCGGCCAGCAGGAAGGACACCTGCTCGTTCTTGTTCAGGTCTTGCACGATCTCGAAAATCTCTTCGACGATTTGCGGTGCCAGGCCCATCGACGGCTCATCGAGCAGGATCATCGTCGGCTTGGCCATCAGCGCGCGGCCGATCGCGCACATTTGCTGTTCGCCACCGGACGTATAGCCGGCCTGCGACGTGCGACGCTGCTTCAGCCGAGGAAAGTAGTGATAGACCTTTTCCAGTGCAGCCTTCAGTTCCGATCGGCTGAGCTTGCGTGTGTAGGCACCGGTCAGCAGGTTTTCTTCGATCGTCAGGTGGCCGAAGCAATGCCGGCCTTCCATCACCTGCGACAGGCCACGCTTCACCAGTTCATTCGGCGTCAGCTGGTCGATGCGCTCGCCATTGAATTCGACGCTGCCTTTGGTCACGTCGCCACGCTCGCCGCGCAACAGCGTTGAGATCGATTTCAGCGTCGTCGACTTGCCGGCGCCGTTCGCGCCCATCAGCGCGACGATCTTGCCGCGCGGGACGGACATCGACACGCCCTTCAGCACGAGGATCACATGGTCGTAAATGACCTCGATGTTATTGACGGTGAGGATGGGTGGGGTTGTCATGTCATTCTTGGGTCTGGTGTTCGTGACGGAAGTCGCCGGATCCCGGCACAGACCGGGATCCAGTGGCTTTGAATCACTTACTTCATGCACGCCGGCGTAATCCCCTTCTCCTTCGCATACGCCGCCGACGAGGTCTCCAGCAGCTTGCGCACCAGCGCCTTGTCGCCAGTCAGCCAGGTCTTCGACAGCGCGACCCACTTCTTGCCGTCCCACTGCACGACCTTCACCGCACCCGAGCCTTCGTGGTCGTCGCACGAGGTCTTCACCGGCGGGAACATGTCTTCGACACCCAGCTCCTTCTGCCGCGCACGGTCGACGTTCAGGTTCTCCAGGCCCCAGCGCATTTGCTCGCCGGTGATCACCTTGCCTTTGCCGAACTTCGCCTGCGCATTACGCATCGCCTCGACCATTAGCACCGCAGCGACGATGCCGCGCGTATACATCACGTTGCCAACGCGATCCAGCTCTTTCAGGTTGCCCTTGCCGTTCTTGTAGAGCTGCGTGCGGATTTCATCCAGCAGCGGGAATTCACCCGGCGTAGTGAAGCTCATCGCGGAGAAGCCCTTCGCGGCTTCGCCCGCTGGCTCGGTGTCCTCCTCGGAGCCGGCCCACCAGACGCCGAGGATCTTCTCGCGCGGGAAGCCGTTACGCTGCGCCGTCTTCAGGCCAACCGCGCTCATCACACCGAAGGTCCACATGATCACGTAGTCCGGATTGGCCTGGCGGATCTGCAGCCACTGCGATTGCTGTTCATTGCCCGGCGGGGTGATCGGAATCTTCACCAGTTCGAAGCCCCACTTCGCAGCTTCCGCTTCGAGCACCGGCAGCGGCTCCTTGCCGTACGCTGAATCGTGATACAGATGGACGATCTTCTTGCCCTTCAGCTTGTCCATGCCGCCGGACTTCTCGCCAAGGTGCACGACCATCGCGCCCGCCTGGTTCCAGTAGGTGCTGACCAGTGGGAAGACATACGGGAATACCTTGCCGTTGGCGGCATCGGAGCGGCCATAACCCAGCGTGGTCATCGGCACCTTGTCCTTGCTGACGCGATCGAGAATGCCGTACGCGATGCCGGTCGATACCGGCTCGACAATCGTTGCGCCGCCGTTGCGGCTCTTCAGGCGCTCATAGCATTCCACGCCGCGCGATGCGTTGTATTCTGTCTCGCACTCTTCCCAGGTCATCTTGACGCCGTTGATGCCGCCTTTCTGGTTCACCAGCGTCATGTAGTCAATCATGGCGCCGAAGAACGAGGTACCGTTCGAGCCGTACGGGCCGACGCGGTAAGACAGTAGCGGCACATATTGGTCGGCCGCCCACGCGAAGCTGGCCGACGCTAACAGCGCGCTGCCCAGCAAAAGCGATTTGATGAGTTTCATGTCGTCTTCCTCCTTGTTGTCTTGTCTTGATGTGCGGTTCTAGCAGCTTGCTTACTTCAATGCGGGAAAGGCCAAAGCCGCAATTTCTCCTTCGCGATCTGCCACAGGCGCGCCAGCCCGTGCGGTTCGACGATCAGGAAGAAAATGATCAGTGCGCCGAATACCATCAGCTCAAGATTCGACGCGACCGCCGTCGAGATCTGCGCAAAGTGTGCGAGATTGTTCAGCACGATAGGCAGCAGGACGATAAAGGCCGCGCCGAGGAAAGAGCCTAGCACCGAGCCCAGTCCGCCAATGATCACCATGAAGAGCACACGGAATGACAGATCGAGGCTGTAAGCCTCCGGCTCCACCGTGCCGAGATACGCATACGCGAACAAGGCACCCGCCACGCCGCAGTAGAACGAGCTCACTGCGAACGCGAGCAGCTTGGTGCGCATCAGGCGGATGCCGATTACCTCGGCGGCGACGTCCATATCGCGTACGGCCATCCAGCAGCGACCGATATTGGAGCGCACCAAGTTTTTTGCGGCCAGCGCCAGCACGCTGACGATACCAAGCACCAGCAAATACTTTGCGGCGGGCGTATCGAATTCGTAGCCGAGGATCTCGATCTGCTGCGCCGTGATCACGCCGGACGAGCTGTAGTT
>JACCDS012229762.1_pt1 | contig 50251 bp, 40 predicted proteins | sample 7446441 | NCBI WGS metagenome assembly JACCDS01 (sample SAMN15323445, study PRJNA562643) | freshwater metagenome | isolation source: river surface water | place: USA:Blue River Watershed | collected 2017-08-17 | reverse complement strand
GCGTTCACGCCGCTGGGCGTGGCGGTGGCGCTGGTGTTCATCGGGCTGCCCTTCGTCGTGCGCACCGTGCAACCGGTGCTGGAGGAAGCCGAGCGCGAGCTCGAGGAGGCCGCCGCCAGCCTCGGCGCGAGCCGCCTGCAGACGGTGGTCCACGTGATCCTGCCGACCATCCTGCCGGCCATGCTGACCGGCTTTGCGCTCGCGTTTGCGCGCGCGCTCGGCGAGTACGGCTCGGTGATTTTCATTGCCGGCCACATGCCGATGGTGTCCGAGATCACGCCGCTGCTGATCATCACCAAGCTCGAGCAGTATGACTACGCAGGCGCCACCGCGATTGCGGTGGTGATGCTGTCGGCATCGTTCGTGATGCTGCTGGCGATCAACCTGCTGCAGGCGTGGATGCGCAAGCGCGGTAGCAAGGAGGCACGATGAGCGCCGCATCGTCCTCTCTTACGCAGTCGAAGACGGCGCGCATCGAGCCGCCGTATGTACCGGCAGCCACCTCCGAACCGGCCTGGGTGCGCGCGCTGCTGATCGGCATCGCACTGGCCTTCGCTTTCCTGTTCCTGCTGGTGCCGCTGGCGGTGGTGTTCACGGAGGCGCTGAAAAAGGGCTGGGATGCCTATCTGGTCGCCATCGTCGAGGAAGACGCCTGGCATGCCATCAAGCTGACGCTGACGATTGCTGCCATCGCCGTGCCGGCCAACCTGATCTTCGGTATTGCCGCCTCGTGGGCGATCGCGAAATTCGAGTTCCGCGGCAAGAGCTTCCTGCTGACGCTGATCGACCTGCCTTTCGCGGTCGCGCCGGTCATCTCGGGCCTGATCTATGTGCTGCTGTTCGGTGCCCATGGCTGGTTCGGCGCGTGGCTGATGGAGCACGACATCCAGATCCTGTTCGCTGTGCCCGGCATGGTGCTGGCCACCGTGTTCGTGACCTTCCCCTTCGTGGCGCGCGAACTGATTCCGCTCATGCAATCGCAGGGCACCGAAGAGGAAGAAGCCGCACTCGTGCTCGGCGCATCCGGCTGGCGTACGTTCTGGCATGTGACGCTGCCAAACATCCGCTGGGGCCTGCTGTACGGTGTCATTCTCTGCAACGCACGGGCGATGGGTGAATTCGGCGCGGTATCTGTGGTATCCGGCCATATCCGCGGTGAGACCAACACGATGCCGCTGCAGGTCGAGATTCTTTACAACGAATATAACTTCGCGGCCGCGTTCGCCGTGGCCTCGCTGCTGGCGCTGCTGGCGCTGGTGACGCTGGCGCTGAAGTCCTTTATCGAGTGGCGCGTCCATCGTCAGGTCGCCCATACTACCGGAGACGAATGATGAGTATCGAAGTCAGGAACATCGGCAAGCGCTTCGGCGACTTCGTCGCGCTCGACAATGTATCGCTGGATTTCCCCACCGGCGAGCTGACCGCGCTGCTGGGGCCCTCGGGCTGCGGCAAGACCACGCTGCTGCGCGTGATCGCCGGCCTCGAGCAACCGGACCAGGGCCAGGTCATCCTGGACGGCGAGGATGCGTCGCAGCGCCATGTGCGCGAGCGGCAGGTCGGCTTCGTGTTCCAGCACTATGCGCTGTTCCGCCACATGAGCGTGTTCGACAATATTGCCTTCGGCCTGCGCGTGAAGCCGCGCGCGCTGCGTCCGAGCGAGAAGCAGATCCGCGAGAAGGTGATGCAATTGCTGTCGCTGGTCCAGCTCGACTGGCTGGCCGACCGCTACCCCGCTCAACTGTCCGGCGGACAGCGGCAGCGCATCGCGCTGGCGCGCGCGCTGGCGGTCGAACCCCGCGTGCTCCTGCTCGATGAACCCTTCGGCGCGCTCGACGCGAAAGTGCGCAAGGAACTGCGCCGCTGGCTGCGCCGGCTGCATGACGAGCTGCACGTGACCAGCATCTTCGTCACGCACGATCAGGAGGAAGCGCTCGAAGTCGCTGACCGGGTGGTACTAATGAACCGTGGCCAGGTCGAGCAGGCCGGTGCGCCGGATGATGTGTATAACCACCCGGCTACGCCTTTCGTGTATGGCTTTCTCGGCAACGTCAACTTGTTCCACGGCCGTGTGCACGAAGGCGTGCTCGCAGCCGGCGGCGCGGCGCTGCCCGTACCTGACCATAGCCATGCGCGCGACGCGGTGGGCGTCGGTTATGTTCGTCCGCATGAGCTGGATGTGGAGCCGTTCACGCCGGAAGGCGAAGGCATCGTTGCCGTACTGCGACGTGCGCATGCGATCGGACCACTGGCGCAGCTTGAGCTCGAGCGCAGCGATGATGGCAGTCTGGTCGAGGCGGTGCTGCCGTCCGAGCGCTATGCGCAGCTGCAACTGCAAGCCGGTGCGATGGTGCGCGTAAAGCCGAAGCGCGTGCGCGTGTTTCTTGACGACGCGGTCTAAGCCCGGAGAAGCGATGAATTTCCAGCAATTGAAATCGGTACGCGAGGCCGCCCGGCGCGGCTATAACCTGACCGAGGTAGCCAACGCGCTGTTCACGTCGCAGCCTGGCGTGAGCCGGCAGATTCGTGAACTCGAGGAAGAGCTGGGTATCGACATCTTCGAGCGCAGCGGCAAGCGACTGACCGGGCTCACTGAGCCGGGCAAGGAAATACTGCAGATCGTCGAGCGCCTGCTGCTGGAGGCAGAGAATCTGCAGCGCGCCGGCGAAACCTATTCGGGCAAAACCACCGGCACGCTGTCGGTCGCGGCGACGCACACGCAGACACGCTATGTGCTGCCCAAGGCGGTGCAGCACTTCCGCTCGGCGTTTCCGGATGTGCGGATCGCCTTGCAACAGAGCGCGCCGGAACACATCGCCGAGTGGGTGTTGTCGGGCAAGGCTGACATCGGCATTGCCACCGAAGGCCTGTCGCGCTTCGACGGACTGGTGTCCTTCCCCTGCTACGAATGGCATCACGTCATTGTGGTGCCCGACACGCATCCGCTGCTGGCACTTAAAGAAGTGACGCTGCAAGACCTCGCGGGTCACCCGCTGATCACCTATGACCAGGGATTCACCGGCCGCAGCCATATCGACGCAGCGTTTGAGTCACACGGGCTGACACCCGACGTGATGCTGACCGCGATGGATTCAGACGTCATTCAGCAATATGTATCGATGGGCCTCGGGGTGGGACTGGTCGCCTCGATGGCGGTGGAGCAGCTCGGTACCGGGCTGCGTGCAATCCGCGCCAATCACCTGTTCGCTCCGAACGTGACACGCGTCGCAGTGCGGCGCGGCGCCTTCCTGCGCGAGTATGCGATCGACTTCATCCGCCAGCTGGCGCCGAAACTGACACTGGAAGAATTATCGCAAGCCGTCAGCTGGCGGCGCTGACGCGCGTCGCGGCCGGGTTGGCGCGGCGGCACCTCAAACAGGCGCTCAGATCTGGTAATCGAAGCGGGCCATCAGCTGCGGATCTAATTCAGCCCGCAAGACGTCCCGATCGGCTTCGGAATAACGACTGAGGTAGCTGTTGTCACGGTACAGGACTGGATTGAAGGTCCGGTCCGTCACCGCCTTTTGCGGTTCGAAGCGCTGCTTGTCATTCATGCGCGCGAGCTTGCCTTCCGGCACGGAGAACGGCGAGGATTTCCTCTGCAATCCGAGGCTGGCGGCCGCCCGGCCGATCTCGCCCTGCGGATTTTCGAGCACGCTCTCATAACGCAGACCGGCAGAACGGAAACGTTCCGCCGGCAGTGTCGACAGATTCCAGTAAATGAAATTCCAGTACTGCGCCGGGTTCGCGAAACGCATCTGGACCGAGCCCTCCGGCTTCGAATCGAAAATCACCAGCGGCTTGCGCAGGAAATCTTCCCATTCGGTCGATGCCGAGATGTTACGGTTCACGTCCTTGAAATAGTCGTACAGCGAGGTCATAAACGACGCCGGATGCTTGACCACATAGACTACCGGCACCGACGGATAGGCGAGCCCGGAGTAACGAGTCAGCAGCGGCACGCCGCCGTGCTTCCATCCGTAGGCGTCATACAGGACCCGGCATTCGAAGTTTTTTTCGAGCAGGAAGCGGACGTAATTGGTCCCGGTACGGAACGCACCCATTACAGCGACTTGGGGAGATTTCTTTTGAAACAGGGTGCGAAGCATGGTGGCGGCTTTATGTGCTACTAGCATTACATTATATAATTTGCCGCATACCGCCTCCAACCGAAACAAGATGCCGATCTCAGAACGGCGCTTGCCAAGCTTGGTGAGCTATGACCGGGCATTTTGGCAACATCGCCCACCCATTGTTCCGTATCTACCCAACTTGCCCGCCTGCTGCCCAAGCTGGCGCCTTGTCCTTATGACCACCGCCAAGATCCCCGATAACATTTTCCCGACTGCCCAAGAACCCGTCCATGGCGGCGATACCGCGTGCGCGCTATGGTTCACCGGGCTGTCAGGCGCAGGGAAATCGACCATTGCGCAGGCCGTGCTGCGCCGCCTGCGGGCACTGGGTCGTCATGGCTACATCCTGGATGGCGACAACCTGCGTGCCGGATTGAACAGTGACTTGGGATTTTCGGAAGAAGACCGGGTGGAAAACCAGCGCCGGGTGGCGGAAGTGGCGAAACTGTTCGTCGATGCCGGCATGGTAGCCATTGTCGCCACCATCTCGCCGTTGCAGGACATGCGGGAAAAGGCGCGCAAGACCATTGGCGCCGATCGCTTCATCGAGGTCTACATCGACACGCCGAAACAGGTGTGCGAGCAGCGCGATCCGAAACAGCTGTACAAGAATGCTCGGCAGGGCCTGGTCAGGAACTTCACTGGCATCGACTCGCGCTACGAACCACCGTCACAACCGGATCTGCAGCTGGACACGACGGCTCTGTCGATCGATGGCTGCGCCGATCACATCGTCGCTCTGCTGACCAGCCGCGGACTGGTACAGGCCGCCGCCACAGCGAGCTGACCCGCCGCGCGCGGATCAGCCTGCCTGACAGCACAGCACAGCACTCGCCTGCAGGCTAGTGCTGTGCTGTTCACGTGCCAAGCTTGTCAGCGGCCGAGCTGCTTCAACAGGCTGGGTTGCACAATCTCGATCCAGTAACCGTCCGGATCCTTGATGAACGCCACGTCGCGCATCTTGCCCTGTTCCGGACGCTTCACGTAGGTCACGTTGTTCTGGTCGAACCACTGGACCGCGGCGGCCAGGTCGGGCACCGAGAAGCAGATGTGGCCAAAGCCTTGCGGCTGCGCATTGCCATCGTGATATCTGAAGTCCGGGTCGCTCTCGGTGCCCCAGTTATGGGTCAGTTCGAGGATGCCATGCTGACTGAAGGTCCATGCCGTGCGATCGCCAGTGTCTTCCGGCACCTGCGCCGGATCCTCGACCTTGGCAAGGAAATAGAGCGAAAATTTCATTTCCGGGAAATCGAGCTTGCGCAGTACACGCATGCCCATGATGCGCGTGTAAAAATCGAGTGATACGGCGGGATCCTTCACGCGCAGCATCGAGTGGTTGAGCACGAAGCCATTGGCGGCTTGCGGCAGTTCGGCGGCGACGCCGGGATAGGATTCGGTAGTGAAGGCCATAGTGACGAGTACTCCTTTGGATAATGACGAGCCGCAGCGGCGAGTGGCGACGGAGATCTGGGCAAGCCAGCAGATGACGGGCCGTAAAAAACCACCGGCGCCGGGCGCGGCGATGTTATCACGCGGCTGAAAACCGGATCGATCACGCCGCAGCCCTGAATTGCCGGTTGTACGAATCGTGGCATTCATATAGTTTTCAAACGCATTCCGCCGATAGCCCCCAACGGAGCTCACATCATCGATACCGCCGATTTGCCTCGTAGCGCTTCACGAACAGACGTTCAGGCTCAACAACACGCCGCCGTCGCCAGGCCGGCGTCCGAAGTCGGCGATGCAACCGGCCTGGTCGGTGTCGTCGCCCTGTGCATTGCGCTGCCAGGGATCAAAATAGCCAGCCTGTCCGTCTGGCACGCCGCGCTGGTGCTGATCTGCCTGCCGGCACTGGCGATGTCCGTGTGGGCGCTACTGGTCGACAAAACCCATTTGCGCGCCTCGACCGGACTGGACTTCACGCTCCGTCATCCATGGCCGGAAGTCATCGCGATGACCCGCACCAAGATGCTCGGACTCGCCGCGACTTTCGCCCTGTTCGCACTAGGCTACTTCACGCTGCGCACTTACACAGCGCCACAATATTCGCCGTACCTGAGCATGGCTGCCATCGCCGCACCGGTCGCATGGATCATCTCGCCGCTGTATATCGCACCGGTGACCCGGTGTATGCGCGAACCGCGCGACAGCCTCTGGCATGTCGGCAAGCTCGTCAGCCTGGACTGGCGTGCGGTCGATCCCGGACAGATACGTGAACACCTGCTGTCGTGGACGGTGAAGGCCTTCTTCCTGGCTTTCATGGTGTCGATCGTGCCGCCGAACGTCGCGGATTTCCTGGCGGCAGACTTCTTCGGGGCGCTCAGCGATCCAGTAGCGGGCCTGAAGCTGCTGATCCAGCTGGCCTTCCTGTTCGATGTCTGTTTCGGCACCATCGGCTACCTGATGACCTTCCGGCTGCTGGACTCGCACATCCGCAGTGCCAATCCCTATCTGACTGGCTGGATCGCTGCACTGGTCTGCTATCCGCCTTTCCTGGTCATGGGCACCGGCGGGCCGCTTGATTACCGCAGCGGCACGCAGGAATGGAGCATCGCACTGAGCGCCCATCCCTCACTGCTGCTGGCCTGTGGCGTGGCCATCGTGGCGCTCGCCGTCATCTATGCGTGGGCCACCGTCGTTTTCGGTATCCGTTTTTCTAACCTCACCCACCGCGGGATCATTACCACCGGTCCTTACCGCTGGTTCCGTCATCCGGCCTATCTGTCCAAGAACCTGATGTGGTGGCTTGTGCACCTGCCGTTTCTTGCCACCGGCAGCGCCAGCGACGCCGTGCGCAGCTGCCTGCTGCTGTTGGTGGTCAATGCCATCTATTTAGCGCGCGCGAAAACGGAAGAACGCCATCTGATGGCTGATCCGCGTTATCAGGCGTACACCGACTGGATCCGCGAACATGGGCTGCTTGCGCGCATGGCGCGCGTGGTGCGCCCGTTCCGCCGACAGACCCCCTGAACGCCCTGCCCGCGGTACCAATAAAGCGTCAGCGGAACAGCCGGTAAACCTCTTGGCCGAGCGCATCATTGAGCGGCATCCAGTGGGCTTGGCGGCTGTTGGCCAGAACGACCAGCACCTCGCCATCTTCAAACAGCGCCGCAAATGCGGTGACCCCGGGCATGCTGCCGTCACGCCAGAACATCGTGCGTGCGTTGCCTCCGCGGTAGCGGTAGTAGCCCGCCACATGGCAAGCGCGCCAGCGTTGATCCGCGCAGCCCGGCGGCGCTGCGAGGGCATCGGCAATCACCGGTGCAGGCAGCAGTGCTGAGCGCGGACCATAGATCCGGTGCAGCAGTAATGCCAGGTCCGACGCCGTGCCGCTCCAGCCGCCGGATGGCAGGATGGCACGGTAGTCAAAACCGAGTAGGTCACCCGGACTCTCGGCCGGATCGAAGAAATAACGCGGTTCATCCGGCTGGTAACGGCCACCGCGCGCTGGCCGGATCGCCGGCGCCTGCAGCGGTGCCAGCAATTCGTCGTCGAACAAGGATTGCAGCGGACGACCTGTCGCATGCACAACGGTTTGCGCAAGCAGGCAGTAGCCGAGGTTGCCATAGGCGAAATGCGTACCCGGATGATGGTCGAGCGACACGGAGGCCAGATGGTCCAGGCGCTCGGGGCACCAGACCTTGGGCCCCCTCATGGGGTCGCCGCTCAGAGTGCGGTCGAAGCCGGCCGTATGGTTCATCAACTGCGCGACGGTCATCTCGCGCATTCTGGGATCGGCAAGTTCAGCGGCGATCGGCAGCCGGTCGATCACGCGATCCTGAGGATCCAGCTGATGTTCCGCGATAGCTTTCAAGGCCAGTGCGAGCGTCAGCAATTTAGACAGGCTGGCATAGCGAATGCGATGGTCGAGCTGCATCCGCTCGGGCAGCGGAGCGAAGCGGCTCCAGCCGCTGCCGCAGGCAAGCCGACGACCAGCGGCATCCACATGAGCGATCTGTAATCCGGGCAGACCCTGGCGATGAGCCCAGGCAGCCAGTTCGGCAATACGCGCGTCAGTCGGGCCGTCACAGCGGGTCAGGGCAGGCATCAACCGCTGGACCGGTGGCACCTGGTCGCCGGCATGAAAAAGGATGACCAGCACGGCAGCGAACAGCACGAGCAGCGAAACCGGCCTCGATCTGCCGACAACCGCCTCGACCGCTTGAAGTGTGCGCCGAGATCGCATCGAACACCCCCTCGTTGCCCGTCTCACATGGCCGCCAGTGGAGCTAGCGATCCGGAAAAGAAAATGGCCTGAAAATTCAGGCCATCGAAGAAGTGGTGCCGGCAAGAGGAGTCGAACCCCCGACCTTCGCATTACGAATGCGCTGCTCTACCAACTGAGCTATGCCGGCACAAACCGAAAATTTTTCCAACCCTGTCCGGCCGTCTCATCAGACCGGTGGGGCTGTTGCCAAGCGCCGCAAGTCAACCGAACATGTCGGCGGGCTGGCCGGCTGAGAAGCCGGGGCGCATCAGCGAAGCTCGCTATTTTAGCAAAGATTTATATCGGTACTGCAAATTCCTTGCTATTCCCGCTCTGATGGCCCTGTCCGGGAGCCATCAGATCAGGAGACTCGCATTCACTGAGCCTGGTGATAGCGCGTGACGAGCTCGACCTCGTTCTTCGAGCCAAGGAATACGGCAACGCGCTGATGCAGGGTATGAGGCTGGATATCGAGGATGCGCATCTTGCCGTCCGTGGCTGCGCCACCGGCCTGCTCGATGAGGAGCGACATCGGGTTCGCTTCGTACATCAGGCGCAGCTTGCCCGGCTTGTCGGGATCACGCGCATCGGCCGGATACATGAAGATGCCGCCGCGGGTCAGGATGCGATGCACGTCGGCCACCATGGAGGCGATCCAGCGCATGTTGAAGTTCTTGCCGCGCGGACCGGTCTTGCCGGCCTCGAGCTCGCTCACATAACGCTTGACCGGCGCGAACCAGTGACGCGAGTTCGACGTATTGATCGCATATTCGGCGGTGTCCTCGGGTATGCGAATGTCGCGCTGAGTCATGACCCACGAACCCATCTCGCGATCCAGTGTGAAGCAGTTCACGCCGTTGCCGGTGGTAAGCACCAGCACCGTCTGCGGACCGTAGACCGCATAACCCGCCGCCACCTGCTTGGTGCCCGGCTGCAGGAAATCCTGCTCGGTCGGCTCTTTCATGCCTTCAGGCGCCTTCAATACCGAGAAAATGGTGCCGATGGTGACATTGACATCAATGTTGGACGAGCCGTCGAGCGGATCAAAGAGCAGCATGTACTCGCCCTTCGGGTAGCGGTTCGGGATCGGATGGATCGTTTCCATCTCCTCGGAGGCCATCGCCGCCAGATGTCCTCCCCACTCATTGGCCTGCAGTAGTATCTCGTTCGAGATGATGTCGAGCTTTTTCTGAATCTCGCCCTGCACGTTCTCACTGCCGGCCGCACCGAGGACATCGCCGAGCGCGCCCTTGCCTACCGCATGGCTGATCGTCTTACAGGCGCGCGCGACCACTTCGATCAACAGGCGTAGTTCTGCCGGTATGGTGCTGTTCAGCCGCTGCTCCTCGATCAGGTGCTGCGTGAGGCTGATGCGTTTCATGGATTCCCCTGTAATGAAATGAAATTCTGTGACATTCAAGTCCGTATGATTGATTTCCCGACCGTCGGTCCCTCAGCTGGCCAGCGCCTTGCCGATGACTTCGGCGACATCGTTCGAGAGCTTCTTTGTGCCGGCAACCCGCTCGAGCGCCGACTTCATGCCGGGCTGCAGCGCCGGCACGTATTTGCGCCAGCGATCCAGCACCCGCGCCATCCGGGCAGCCACCTGCGGATTGAGTGCATCCAGCGCAATCACCTGCTCGGCCCAGAACGCATGGCCGCTGCCGTCGGCCGCGTGGAACTGCGCCGGGTTGCTGTTGCAGAACGCGAACAGCAGGCTGCGCGCCCGGTTCGGATTCTTCAGCGTGAAAGCCGGATGCCGCATCAGCTCGCGAACGCGGGCAACGGTTGTGTCGGGCGCAGTCGCCTGTAAGGTGAACCACTTGTCGATCACCAGCGGCTCGTCCTCAAAATCGGCGTAGAACTGCTGCAGCGCCTTGTCCGTGCCCGCAGCACCAGTGTGCACCATCGCCGACAGCGCGGCGATGCGGTCAGTCATGTTGGTCGCACTGTCGAGCTGCTCGTGCATCAAGGTCTGTGCGGTGTCGTCGCCCAGTTCGGCGAGGTAGCCGAGCGCCGTGTTGCGCAATGCGCGGCGTCCCGCATGATCCGGGGCCGGACGATAAACTCCGGCGACGTGGTTCGCATGGTAGACGTCCAACAGATCGTGGCGCAGCGCATGCGCCAGCTGACGGCGCAGTGCGCGGCGCGCGCGATGAATCTGCTGCGGGTCGATCGCCGCGACCTGCTCGGCCAGCGTGCCCTCGGATGGCAAGGTGAGTACCAGGTCGCGAAACGCCGGGTCGAGCGCTGCATCGCGCAGCAGCTTGCGCAGCGCATCGGCAATCAGCTTGTCCTCGTCCGTCGCTGCATAGTTGAAGTCAGCCGCGACGCCGCCACCGGCCAGCGCCAGCAGCCGGCGGGTGGCGAGCCGCTGCCCTGCCTCCCAGCGATTGAACGGATCACTGTCGTGCGCGAGCAGGAACGCCAACTCGCTGTCGGTGTAGTCGTAGTCGAGAATCACCGGCGCCGAGAAATTACGCAGCAGCGAAGGTACCGGCCGCTGCGCCAGTCCGGTGAAAGTGAAGCGCTGCGTCGTCTCGGTCAGCTCCAGCACCCGCGTGGTCGGCACCGTGTGCACCTCGACTTCGTCCGGCGCCTCGGTGCTGGCCAGCTGGAGCGGCAAGTCCGCACCATGGGCATCGAGCAGGCCGACAGCCACCGGAATGTGCATCGGCAGCTTGTCCGACTGATCCGGCGTGGCCGGGCAGGACTGCGTCATCTCCAGCGTGTAGGTAGCGGCCGACTCTTCGTAATGCGAGCGCACGGTCACGCGCGGCGTGCCGGCCTGGCTATACCAGCGCTCGAACTGCGACAGGTCGCGCCCGCTGGCATCAGCCATCGCTGCACGGAAATCATCGCAGGTAACAGCCTGCCCGTCATGGCGCGCGAAGTACAGGTCCATGCCCTTGCGGAAGCCGTCGCGGCCGAGCAAGGTCTGATACATGCGCACGACCTCGGCGCCCTTCTCATAAATGGTCAGCGTGTAAAAATTATTGATCTCGACATAGGCGTCCGGACGTACCGGATGCGCCATCGGACCGCCATCCTCCGGAAATTGCGCAGCGCGCAGCACGCGCACATCTTCGATGCGCTTCACGGCGCGACCGCTTTCACTGCCCATCATGTCGGCCGAGAATTCCTGGTCACGAAACACCGTCAGACCTTCTTTCAGCGACAGCTGGAACCAGTCGCGGCAAGTGACGCGGTTGCCCGTCCAGTTGTGGAAATACTCATGCGCGACCACCGACTCGATGCCCGCATAGTCCGCATCAGTCGCAAGGCGCGGGTTCGCCAGCACGTACTTGGTATTGAAGATGTTCAGGCCCTTGTTCTCCATCGCCCCCATGTTGAAGTCGCCGACTGCGACGATCATGAAGCGATCAAGATCGAGTTCCAGCCCGAAACGCTCTTCATCCCAGCGTATGCTCTTGATCAGCGACTCCATCGCATGGGCAGTCTTGTCGAGGTTGCCGTCTTCCACCCACACCTGCAGCAGCGCCTCGCGGCCGGATTGCAGTCTGATCGTCTGCTCCTCGCAGACCAGCCGCCCTGCGACCAGCGCAAACAGATAGGACGGCTTCCTGAACGGGTCTTCCCAAAGCGCATAATGACGACCGTCGCCCAGCTCGCCTTGCTCGATCAGATTGCCGTTGGATAGCAGCACCGGGAATTGCGCCTTGTCCGCGCGCAGCATCACCCGATATTTCGCCATCACGTCCGGCCGGTCGCAGAAATAAGTGATCTTGCGGAAGCCCTCCGCCTCGCACTGCGTGAAGAAATTTCCGTTCGATACGTACAGCCCCATCAGCGAGGTGTTGCGATCCGGATGAATCAGCGTCTCGATATCCAGCGTGAATTCGTCTGGCGCATGCGGCACCACGAGCCGGCCCTGCTGTAGTGTGTACTGGCGCTTGCCGAGCGCCTTGCCATTGATGCGAATGGCTACCAGGTCCAGTTCCTCGCCGTGCAGCACCAGTTCGCGCTGCTGACTGTCAGGATTGCGGCGCAGCGTGCTGCGCGCGGCAACCCGCGTAGCAGCGGGATCGAGATCAAAGCCCAGATCGATGGTGTCGATCAGGTAGGCCGGCGGTGCATAGTCGAGACGATGTATCGCGGAAGCAGAGTCAGTACGCATGGGGACTTGTGACAAAGTGTGAGCGTGTGAAGCCGGCATTCTATCAAGCTGCGACCTCGCGGTAAGATCACGGCATGTTCCATTTCAGTGCTGGAATACCCATGCGAATCTGCACGAAACTCCTGCTCCTCTGCATTGGGGCGATATCGCTGCTGCTGTCCGGTTGCGCCTCGACCATACGCTCCGAAGTGACCGCCTTTCACCAATGGCCGGCAGACGCCGGCGGGCGGAGCTTTACCTTCACGCACAACGCCGGCGATGCGCAGGATCTCGAACGGCAGAATCATGAAAATCTGGTCCGGCTTCCTCTGCTGCGACTGGGATTGCGCGATGCCGCGCCGGGCCAGCCCGCTGAACTTGCGGTACGCGTCGATTACAGCATCAAGGCGCGCGACGTCCGCGTGGTCGAGACGGTGCTGGTGGATCCGTGGATGGGAACGCCCTGGTACGGCCCCGGCTTTTACCGGCCCTATTGGGGATGGCCCGGCTACGGGCATCCGTTCTATGGCCCGATGTGGCCGGCGATGCCGGTCGCACGGCAGCAAGAACGACGCTTCACCGCTTTTGACCGAGAACTCAAAGTGAAAATCATCCATGTCGCCAGCCAGCAAGCCTGGTACGACGTGACCGTGCGTAGCTCCGGCGAAAGAGGCAATCTGGTCGACGTGATGCCCTATCTGGTCGAGGCCGCATTCCGGGATTTTCCGGGGCCGAACGGCAAACCACGGGTGATAGAAATGAAGATGAAGCGCTGAACAGCGCTGTCAGGGAAAGTGCTGTGACTCAGGGACTGCCGGGCCGGGCACGAGGGACCATGTAGTGGCAGAGACGACAGAGACGGAGGATGGCGTGGGCCGTCCTCCGTCTTCGCAGCTCAGGTGATGACCTCGATCGAGGCCCAGACGATCACCCCGATCAAAACCACCGAAATCGCCAGTACGACGAGCAGCTTGCCGAACTGAGGCCCTTCATCCTGGCCATGTGACGAGCCATGCGGCTGTTCGTCGGGATGCTGCATCGGGTTATCGTCGTACGGGTCTGTCATCGAGCGTTTCCGAAGTAGAGATTACGGCAACAGGATCGTCGAGCCAGTCGTCTTGCGCGACTCGAGATCGATATGCGCCTGCTGCACGTCCTTCAGCTTATAGCGCTGGTTGATATCGATCTTGATCTTGCCACCGGCGACCATCTCGAACAGTTCATGGGCCGTCGCTTCCAGATCGGCACGAGTTGCGGTGTACGCGAACAGCGTCGGGCGGGTGATGAACAGCGAGCCGCGCGCGGCTAGTTCCTGCAGCGAGAACGGCGGCACCGGCCCCGAAGCGGAACCGAAGCTGACCATCATGCCCAGCGGCGACAGGCAATCGAGTGACTTGGTGAAGGTATCCGCGCCAATCGAGTCATACACGACCGGTACACCCTTGCCGCCGGTAATTTCCTTCACGCGGGCGACCACGTCTTCCTTGTTGTAGTTGATCGTATGCGCGCAGCCGTGCGCCTTCGCGATTTCTGCCTTCTCGTCCGATCCGACCGTGCCGATCATGGTCACGCCGAGCGCCTTGGCCCACTGGCAGGCGATCAGGCCAACGCCACCGGCGGCCGCATGGAACAGGATGGTCTCGCCGCCCTGCAGCTTGTAGGTGCGACGGAACAAATACTGCACCGTCATCCCCTGCAGCATCATCGCAGCAGCGGTATCGAAGTCGATCGCGTCGGGCAGCGTCACCAGATCAGCCGCACGCATCACGCGCGCTTCCGAATATGCGCCCGGCGGGCGGCACGCATAGGCTACGCGGTCACCGACCTTGACCTCGGTAACGCCCGGGCCGATCGCCTCGACGACGCCCGCGCCTTCCATGCCGAGGCCGGACGGCAGCGCTTGCGGATACAGGCCGGTACGGAAATAAACGTCGATGTAATTCAGGCCGATCGCGTGATGGCGAACGCGCGCTTCACCCGCGCCCGGCTCGCCGACCTCGACGTCGACATATTCCATTACCTCTGGACCGCCGTTCTTGAAGCAACGGATTGCTTTTGTCATTCTGACCCCCGTCTTTATTGTTCTGTAAAAGGAGCGAATGATAACGCCAATCCGATGACGCTTCAGCACCTGTCTCGCCGGATTAGCGGCAAGAATGACGCTCAGGGCCTGCCTCGTCGGATCGATGGCAAGGCAGTGCCAACGCCGCCAGCGGCCTGACAAAATCGGTTCTGAGAGCGTGTCTCGTTGGGTCGATGGCAAGGCGGCAGTGCCGCAAACAGAACAGACGTACGGCAAGGCAGTGCCAACGCCGCCAGCGGCCTGACGAAATCGGTTCTGAGAGCGTGTCTCGTTAGGTCGATGGCAAGGCGGCAGTGCCGCAGACAGTACAGACGTACGGCAAGGCAGTGCCAACGCCGCCAGCGGCCTGACGAGATACGCTCTCAGTCGTTGCCGAACAAGTCGCGGCTGAACACCTTGTCACGCACATCTTCGAGCTCTTCGGTGACCCGGTTGGCAACGATCACGTCAGATTCGCGCTTGAATGCGGCCAGGTCATTCACCACGCGCGAGCGGAAAAATTCCGTTTCCTCCATGGTCGGCTCATAGACGATGACTTCGACGCCCTTGGCCTTGATGCGTTTCATCACGCCCTGCGCACTCGACGATCGGAAATTGTCGGAACCGGCCTTCATTGTCAGCCGGTACATGCCGACTACTTTTGGCTGACTTTGCAGGATGCTGGATGCGATGAAATCCTTGCGCGTGCTATTGGATTCGACGATGGCGTGGATCAGGTTTTGCGGTACATCCTTGTAGTTGGCCAGCAGCTGCTTGGTATCCTTCGGCAGGCAGTAGCCACCGTAGCCGAACGACGGGTTGTTGTAGTAATTACCGATGCGCGGATCGAGACTTACGCCATCGATGATCGGGCGCGTATCCAGTCCATGCGTCGCCGCGTAGGTGTCTAGCTCGTTGAAGAAAGCGACCCGCATCGCGAGATAGGTATTGGCAAACAGCTTGATTGCCTCGGCCTCAGTCGAGCCGGTGAACAGTACCGGCACATCCGGCTTCAGCGCCGCCTCGGTCAGCAGCTGTGCGAAGCGCTTTGCCTCGGGCCGCTCGGAGCCGATCACAATGCGCGACGGATACAGGTTGTCATACAGTGCGCGGCCCTCGCGCAGAAACTCCGGCGAGAAGATGAGATTCTCAAAACCATGTTTGTCGCGCGCGCGCGCAGTAAAGCCGACCGGAATGGTCGACTTGATCACTGCCAGCGCATCCGGATTGATGGCTTTCACATCCTGGATCACGGCTTCGACCGACGCCGTATTGAAATAATTGGTCTCCGGATCGTAGTCGGTCGGGGTCGCGATGATGACGAAGCTGGCGTCCTGCAGCGCATCATGCTTGTCGGTTGTCGCGCGAAATTTCAGCTGGCCCGACTGCAGTTGCCGCTCAATGTCAGCGTCGACAATGGGCGAGATGCCGCGATTGAGTTTCGCGACCTTCTCCGCACTGATATCCAGCGCCACCACCTCGTTACGCTGGGCCAGCAGCACGGCCAGCGACAGTCCGACATAACCGCAACCTGCAATGGCAATTTTCAAAATAGTCCCTCTCGCCGGGGCATGCCGCTATGGCTGCCACCCGGAATGAATCGATCGGCGGGATTATATCTGCCGCATCGCCCTGGGAGATCGATGTCAATGGGTCATGCGCCCTGCCGGCCAGCGTGCGCGGGAGGTTTGCGCCAGGGGCCGTATGGTAAACTCTGCCCCCTGTTTTCGCGCCTGCTGCGCGCAGCCTTTCCCTTCCATGCGCTTGATATTCAAGCCGAAAGTCGCGGCACGAGGCCGGCAAAACCAACCCAGAAAGAACGACCGACATGGCAGGACATAGCAAATGGGCCAACATCAAGCACAAGAAGGCGGCCACTGACGCAAAGCGGGGCAAAATCTGGACCCGCCTGATCAAGGAAATCACCGTGGCGGCGCGCCTCGGCGGCGGCGATCTGAATGCCAATCCGCGCCTGCGTCTTGCGGTGGAAAAGGCGGCCGACGCGAATATGCCAAAGGACAATGTCAGCCGTGCGATCCAGCGCGGCACCGGCGGTCTCGAAGGCGCGAACTATGAAGAGATCCGCTATGAAGGCTATGGCCTGAATGGTGCCGCGATCATCGTCGATTGCATGACGGACAACCGCGTGCGTACCGTCGCGGAAGTGCGCCATGCGTTCAGCAAGTTCGGCGGCAACATGGGCACCGAAGGCTCGGTGGCCTTCCTGTTCAAGCACTGCGGACAGCTGCTGTTTGCGCCCGGCACGCCTGAAGACGCGCTGATGGAAGCCGCGCTCGAAGCCGGCGCCGAGGATGTGATCGCCGATGATGAGGGCGGCTTCGAAGTGCTGACCGATCCGTACGAACTGTCGCGCATTCGCGAGGCGCTCGAGAAGGCAGGCTTCAAGCCGGAAGTCGCCGAGGTCACGATGAAGCCGTCCACCTCGACCGAGTTCGCCGGCGAAGATGCGCTGAAGATGCAAAAGCTGCTCGATGCGCTGGAAAACCTCGACGATGTGCAAGAGGTCTATACCAACGCCGTCATTGACGAGTAAGCGACTGACACGACCCGGGCTTTGCGTTCGCCGGTTCATGCGAGCGCTTGCACTTTTTTCGCGCATCCCAATTTTTCGAATTCCCAGATGAAGATTCTCGTTGTTGGCTCAGGTGGCCGTGAACATGCGCTGGCATGGAAACTCGCGCAGTCCAAACGCATACAGCTGGTGATGGCGGCGCCCGGCAATGGCGGCACCGCCCTCGATCCGCACATTGAGAACGTACCCGTCAGCGATCCGGACCAGCTCGCCGATTTCGCGCAGAGCCAGGGCATCAGCCTGACGGTGGTCGGTCCTGAAGCGCCGCTGGCCGCCGGCATCGTCGACAAATTCCGCGCGCGTGGCCTGAAAATCTTCGGCCCGACGCAGAAAGCCGCACAGCTGGAGAGCTCGAAGGATTTTGCCAAGGCATTCATGCAGCGGCACGGCATACCGACCGCGACCTACCAGACTTTCTCCGATGCCGCCGCTGCTCACCGCTATATCGACGAACAGGGCGCGCCGATCGTCATCAAGGCCGATGGCCTGGCCGCTGGCAAGGGCGTGGTGGTCGCGATGTCGCTGGACGAAGCGCATGGCGCGATCGACATGATGTTGTCGGACAATCGCTTCGGCGACGCCGGCGCGCGCGTCGTGATCGAAGAATTCCTCGAAGGCGAAGAAGCCAGCTTCATCGTCATGGTCGACGGCAAGAACATCCTCGCGCTGGCCACCAGCCAGGACCACAAGCGTCTGCTCGACAATGATGAAGGCCCGAACACCGGTGGCATGGGCGCCTACTCGCCAGCACCGATCGTCACGCCGGAACTGCATGCGCGCGTGATGCGCGAGATTATCCAGCCGACCGTGCAGGGCATGGCCAAAGATGGCATTCCTTACACCGGCTTCCTGTATGCCGGTCTGATGATCGATGCGCAAGGTCATCCGAAGACGCTGGAATTCAACTGCCGCATGGGCGACCCGGAGACGCAGCCGATCATGGCGCGACTCAAGACCGATCTCGTCACCGTGATGGAACACGCCGTCAATGGGACACTGGATCAGATCGAGCTCGACTGGGATCGTCGGACGGCGCTCGGCGTCGTCATGGCCGCTGGCGGCTATCCGGACGCGCCGAAGAAAGGTGACATCATCACCGGCATTCCGGCCGAGACGGCCGACAGCGTGACTTTCCACGCCGGCACCACGCTGGAAAACGGTGAATTGCAAACTTCGGGCGGACGCGTGCTGTGCGTGGTCGGCCTGGGCGACAGCGTACGCATGGCCCAAAAGAACGCTTATGACGCCGTCGAGCAGATCCGCTTTGACGGCATGCAGTTCCGCCGCGATATCGGCTGGCGCGCGCTGAAGCGCCCGAGCTGAAACACTTTCCCGACCCAAGAACGATACCCATGAACATGCCCGACCCGATTGCTGTCAAGAGCTGGCTGCTGTCCCTGCAGGAACGCATTGTGTCCGCGGTTGAGGAAGTCGATGGCATGCCTTTCCTCCGCGATGCCTGGGAACGCCCGGAAGGCGGCGGCGGTCTTTCGCGGCTGATCGAGGAAGGCCATGTGCTCGAGCGCGGTGGCGTCGGCTTCTCGCATGTGAAAGGCAGCAAGCTGCCGCCGTCGGCGATGGCGAACCGCCCCGAACTGGCCGGCCGGCCATGGGAAGCGATGGGTGTGTCGCTGGTCTTCCATCCGCGTAATCCGTACGCACCGACCGTGCACATGAACGTGCGCTTCTTCACCACCACCGGCGAAGGCAAGGAACCGGTCTGGTGGTTCGGCGGCGGCATGGACCTGACGCCCTACTATGGATTCGAAGAAGACGCGAAGCACTTCCACCAGACCTGCCACGATGCGCTCGCGCCGTTCGGCGACGACCTGCATCCGCGCTTCAAGCAATGGTGCGATGATTATTTTTTCCTGAAGCATCGCAACGAAGCGCGCGGTGTCGGCGGCGTATTCTTTGACGATTTCAACGCACCAGGCTTCGAGCAGAGCTTCGCGATGACACAAAGCGTCGGCGACAACTTCATCAACGCCTATCTGCCTATCCTGAAGCGTCGCAAGGACACGGCCTACGGCGAGCGTGAACGTGATTTCCAGGCGTACCGGCGCGGCCGCTATGTCGAATTCAACCTGGTATTTGACCGCGGCACGCTGTTCGGGCTGCAGTCCGGCGGACGCACCGAATCGATCCTGATGTCGCTGCCGCCGATCGTCAAATGGCGCTACGACTGGAAGCCCGAGGCCGGCAGTCCCGAAAGCAAGCTCTACACCGACTTCCTGCCGCACCGGGACTGGCTGGCCGCGTGAGCGACCGTTGCGTCCTGCTGATCGGTGGAAGCTTCGATCCGGTTCATGCGGGACATGTCGCGCTGGCGCGCTATTTTAGCGCACTGCTGCATCCGGACGAACTGCGGCTGATACCGGCAGGCCGGCCCTGGCAAAAGCCGGACATGCGCACACCGGCTGCGCAGCGGATCGCGATGCTGAATGCCGCTTTTGCCGACTGGTCGACACCGGTTGTGATCGATGAACAGGAAGTACGTCGTGAAGGCGCAAGTTACGCGATCGACACGCTGCGAACACTGCGTGCCGAATTCGGACCGGAGACGTCGATCGTGATGGCGCTGGGCGCAGACCAGTTGCTGAACCTGCACACCTGGCGCGACTGGCCGCAACTGTTCGACGTCGCCCATCTGTGCTTCGCGACGCGTCCCGGCTTTGGATTGCACAGCACAGCCATCAATCCCGATGTGGCGGCGCAGCTGGCGCGCCGGCTGGCCAGCCCGGTGCAGCTGCGCAATAGCGCCCACGGACTGGCATTTATCGCCAACCAGCTGGCGGTCGACGTATCGTCGACCGAGATCCGGCAGGCGCTGGCTGACGGCGACGCAAATCAGGCTTCAGAGTGGCTTCCCCGGCCGGTGCTAGACTATATTCAACGACATCACCTTTATCAGAATCGCTAATGGACATTAAAAAACTGCAGGCGCTCGTCGTCGATGCGCTCGAGGACGTGAAAGCACAGGACATCCGCGTCTATGACACGACCCAGATAACCAGCATGTTCGACCGGATCGCCATCGCTTCCGGCACGTCGAACCGCCAGACCAAGGCGCTGGCCGCATCCGTGCGCGACAAATTCAAGCAAGCGGGCGGCGACGTCGTGAAAATGGAAGGCGAAGGCACCGGCGAATGGGTGCTGGTCGATCTGGGCGACATGGTCGTGCATATCATGCAGCCTGCGATCCGCGCCTACTATCGTCTCGAGGAAATCTGGGGCGAAAAGGAAGTCAGCCTGGCGGTGGCCAAACGTGGCGCGACCGCACGCAAGACGGCGGCCAGCGCGGATGGCGACGTGACGACGCCGGCAAAGAAAACTGCAGCGAAGAAGACCGTCGCGAAAAAAGCAGCGCCCGCTAAATCTGCAACCACCACGGCCGCCAAGAAAGCTCCGGCAAAGAAGACTGGCACGACGAGCGCATCGAAGCCGACCACAAAAACAGTCGCCCAGAAAGCCACCACTCGAACGGCTGCAAAGACAGCTACGGCAACGAAAGTCGCTGCCAAGGCGCCGGCCAAGTCGGCGGCGAAATCAGTCACCAAGCCGGCGACTAAAACGGTCGCCAGGAAAGCTGCGCCGCGCCGCACGGCCGGTAAAGACTGACCTCGCTCCGCGCAGATGCAACTTATCGTTGCAGCCGTCGGACACAAGATGCCCGACTGGATAGAAACGGGTTTTCACGAGTATGCCAAACGCATGCCTGCCGAATGCCGGCTGGTGCTGAAGGAAATCAAGCCAGTCGAGCGTTCGTCCGGCCGTAGCGCCGAGACGGTGATGGCGCAGGAGCGCAGCCGCATTGAAGCCGTACTGCCCAAGGGTGGACGCTTGGTCGCCCTCGATGAGCGCGGTCTCGACCTGACGACCGTGCAATTGTCGCGCCATCTGACCCAGTGGCAACAGCAAGGGGGCGATGTTACATTCGTCATCGGTGGCGCCGACGGGCTGGACCCGGCACTGAAAAACCATGCCGACATGTTGCTGCGTATCTCGAGCATGACGCTGCCGCACGGACTGGTCCGCGTCTTGTTGGCGGAACAGCTATACCGAGCCTGGTCGATCACCCGGAATCATCCGTATCACCGGGCCTGACCACGCATGACAGGAATTGGCCGGATGATCCAGGCGGACCAGACAATTTATCTTGCGTCGAAGAGCCCGCGACGCCGCGAGCTGCTGCGACAGATCGGTGTCGGCTTTGAACTGCTGATGCTGCGCGAGACACCCGGACGCGACGGCGCCGTCAATGAAGATCCACTGCCCGGCGAAGCTCCGGACGTCTATGTGACGCGCATCGCGCGGATCAAGGCGCTGGCCGGCCGCGATGCAATGACGCTGCGCCGCCTGCCGCTGCGGCCAATCCTGGCGGCCGATACCACCGTGACGATCGATGGCCTCGTCCTGGGCAAGCCGCGCGACGCCGACGATGCCTTCCAGATGCTGCGCCAGTTCTGCGGCCGCACGCATGAAGTACTGACCGCGGTCGCCGTGTTCGCCGGCGACCAGCTGAGCGAGGCGCTCAGCCGCTCGGAAGTGAGGTTTGCCAATGTCAGTGACGAAGCGCTGCGTGCTTACTGCGCTTCGGGCGAGCCCTTCGACAAGGCGGGAAGCTACGGCGTACAGGGCCGTGCAGCCCAGTTCATTTCACATATCAGCGGCAGCTACTCGGGCATCATGGGCCTGCCGCTGCACGAAACCGCCGCGATGCTGAACGTGGCGGGTATCAGAACACTATGACCGAGACACTATGACCGAAGACCTGCTCGTCAACATTACACCGCAGGAGACGCGTGTCGCGCTGCTGCAGCAGGGCGCGGTACAGGAACTGCACGTGGAACGCACCGCATCACGCGGGCGCACCGGCAACATCTACCTTGGCCGCGTTGCGCGTGTACTGCCCGGTATGCAGTCAGCCTTCATCGACATCGGGCTCGAACGCGCCGCCTTCCTGCACGTGGCCGACATCTGGGAAGCGAAGGCCGGCGCTGGCACCGGCACTGCGCCGCTGCCCATCGAGAAGCTGCTGTTCGACGGCCAGGCATTGCTGGTGCAGGTGATCAAGGATCCGATCGGCACCAAGGGCGCGCGCCTGTCGACGCAAATATCGATCGCCGGCCGCATGCTGGTCTACCTGCCGCAGGATCCGCACATCGGCATCTCGCAGCGCATCGAAAACGAGGCTGAACGAGAGCAGCTGCGTTCGCGACTGCAAGGCCTGCTGCCGGCGGAAGAGAAAGGCGGCTTCATCATCCGGACGATGGCCGAGGAAGCTGCCGAAGCCGACCTGCGGATGGACATCGAATATCTGCGCAAGACCTGGATGCACATTGTCCAGCAGTCGAAAGCCGTGCCGCCGCCGGCGCTGCTGTATCAGGATCTGTCGCTGGCCCAGCGCGTACTGCGCGACTTCGTCGGTGAGGAAACGACGTCGATACAGATCGACTCACGCGAGAATTTCCAGAAGCTCAGTGAATTCGGTGCGACCTACACGCCGTCCGTACTGCCCAAGCTCGCGCACTACACCGGCGAGCGTCCGCTGTTTGATTTGCACGGCGTCGAGGAGGAAATCGAAAAGGCGCTTGGACGCCGTGTCGACCTGAAGTCCGGTGGCTACCTGATCATCGAGCAGACTGAAGCGATGACGACCATTGACGTCAATACCGGCAGCTATGTCAACGGTCGCAATTTCGATGACACGATCTTCAAGACCAATCTCGAAGCAGCGCATGCGATTGCGCGGCAGCTGCGGCTGCGCAACCTCGGCGGCATCATCATTCTTGACTTCATCGACATGGACAGCGCGGAGCACCGGCATGCCGTGCTGACCGAGCTGCACAAGGCGCTGGCGCGCGACCGCACCAAGGTGACGGTATCGGATTTCTCGGCACTGGGACTGGTCGAGATGACGCGCAAGCGCACCCGCGAATCGCTCGCCCATGTCTTGTGCGAGCCCTGCCCTGCATGCCAGGGCAAGGGACAGGTGAAAACCGCACGGACCATTGCCTATGAAATATTGCGCGAACTGCTGCGCGAGGCCAAGCAGTTCAACCCGCGTGAGTTCCGGATCATCGCTTCGCAGCTGGTGATCGACATGTTCCTCGAGGAGGAATCGCAGCATCTGGCGATGCTGGGCGACTTCATCGGCAAGCCGATCTCACTGCAGGTGGAGAGCAGCTTTCATCAGGAGCAGTACGACATCATTCTGATGTAGTGTCTTACCCCCCATGAATCCCGAAGTCATCATTACCAACCTGAAGCAGCGCTACTCGGGTGTGTCCGGCACGATCAACGCGCTACTGCCTGTGCAGGCACGCACGCTGAAAATCGGCTTTGTCGGCACGGACCTGCCCGGTGCGCGGCTGGCGGAACAGCAGTGTCCCGGCCATTTCCGGCAACTGACGCTGTGGCAGGCAATCTGCGTGTCGCGCAAGCGTCTGCCGGACGGCCGTCCGCGTATCTGGCACGTTCGGCGCGATCCGGAAATGATGCTGGCGATCTTCCTGCGCGACGTATTGCGCTTCCCGATCAAACTGGTATTCACGTCGGCGGCGAAACACCGGCACTCCTGGTTTCCGCGCTGGCTGATCAGCAAGATGGACGGCGTGATCGCGACGACACCCGAAGCAGCCAGCCATGTGCCGAACACGACGCAGGTGGTACCGCACGGTATCGCTCTCGAACGTTTCTCGCCGCCGCCCGACAAGCTCGCCGCGTGGCGACGCAGCGGTCTGCCAGGCAAATACGGCATCGGCACCTTCGGCCGTATCCGCGACGACAAGGGCTCCGATGTCTTCGTGGATGCGATGATCGAGGTGTTGCCGGACTTCCCGGAATGGACGGCCGTACTGGCCGGACTCTGCACGCCGCAGCATCAGGCGTTCGAAGATGCGCTGAAGGCAAAGATTGCCGCGGCCGGTCTGGCGAATCGCATCCTCTTTCTGGGCGTGCTGGGCCCGGATGAAGTGGCCTACTGCTATCAGAACGTGCTGCTGACCGTCGCGTGCCCGCGCTACGAGCCATTCGGCCTGACGCCGCTGGAAGGCATGGCCTGCGGATCCGCAGTCATTGCCACGGATACCGGCGCGTTCCGCACCCTGGTTGATGAGGGCACAACCGGTCATGTGATCCCTACCGGCAGCGTGCCGGCGCTGGTTGACGCGCTGCGCAGCCTGCTGAGCGATCCGGCCCGCGTGGCCGCCATGGGTGCGCGCGGCCGCGAACGTGCGGTGGCGTTGTTTTCGGTCGAACGCGAGGCTGCGGGCATACAGAGCGTCTATGATGCGGTTCTTCCAGCATCTACCATCACCCGGCCTGTATGAATGACACCATGAGCGTCCCCTCGATCCAGCCTGTCATCCTCTGCGGCGGTTCCGGCACGCGGCTGTGGCCGCTGAGCCGTGAAGCCTTGCCCAAGCAGTTCGCCCCGCTCATCGGTGGCAAGAGCCTGTTGCAGGCGACCCTGGAACGCATCGCCGTGCTGGGCCGTGTGCTGTGCATTGCCAACCATGAGCATCGCTTCTTTGTGCAGGAAGCGCTGCGCGAGAGTCGCGTCGATGGCGAGCAATTGCTCGAACCGGCAGGACGCAACACCGCTGCCGCGATGGCTTGCGCAGCGATCGCTGCCGACCCGGAACAGCTGCTGCTATTTCTGCCAGCCGATCATTACATTCCGGATACCGACGCTTTCCTGGCGACCGTGCGTGCCGGCGTGCCGGCCGCCCTTGCGGGATCGATGGTGACTTTTGGCGTGACGCCCAGCTTCCCCAGCCCGGCGTACGGCTATATCCAGCAGGGTGAGGTCCTGCCCGATGGGCAGTCGCGCTCGGTGCGGTGCTTCGTCGAAAAGCCTTCCGTGGAGTGTGCGCAGGCACTGCTGCTTGGCGGCGACCACCTGTGGAATGCCGGCATTTTCCTGTGCACCGCAGGCACGCTGAAGGCGGCACTGGCGAAACATGCCCCCGATATCCTGTCATCCTGCGAAGCGGCGATGGCTGGCGGTGTCCGTGACGGCGCCTTCCTGCGCCCGGATCGTGAGGCCTTCCTCGGCTGTCGCAGCGAATCGATCGACTACGCGGTGATGGAGCATTTCGACAAGGTCGCGGTGGTGCCATTCGCCGGCCAGTGGAGCGATGTCGGCAGCTGGAACGCCGTCGCCGACCTGACACCGGCCGACACTGCGGGCAACCGTGTCGAAGGTCAGGCGCTGCTGCTCGACGCAACCGACACCTACGTGAACGCACCCTCCCGGCCGGTGGTAGCGATCGGCACCACACAGCTGCTGATCGTCGACACGCCAGATGCGCTGCTGGTCGTCGCGAAGCATCAGGCCGAGCGCGTCAAACAGGCGGTCGAGCAGTTGAAAACGCGCGGCCTGCCGCAGGCCACCACACATCGCCGCGTCGCCCGGCCATGGGGCTGGTATGACAGCGTGGATAGCGGCGAACGCTTTCAGGTCAAGCGCATCGGTGTGAACCCGGGCGCGTCGCTAAGCCTGCAGATGCATCATCACCGCGCCGAACACTGGATCGTCGTCAAGGGCACCGCCGAGGTGACCAACGGCGAGCGCGTCTATCTGGTCGGCGAGAATGAATCGACTTTTATTCCGCTGGGCACGAAGCACCGCCTGCGCAACCCGGGCGTGACGATGCTCGAGATCATCGAAGTGCAGTCGGGTGCCTATCTGGGCGAAGACGATATCGTGCGCTTTGAGGACTCGTACGGACGCACTGGCACAGCCCACAATCCATAAAGGCGATCGTCGCCGCCCGTTCTTCATGAAACGCATCCTGATTTTCATCCGCCTGTTCTGGCTGAACCTGTTTGCCACTGCGCCGGTGGTCGATCCCGAGTCGCCGGTTGACGTCACACTGACCTCGCATTCGGATCGCATACGCCGGGCGTTCGCATCGGTCGAGAGCATCGGCCGCGGACGCCGTCGCCCACGTCGCCTGATACTTTTCCTCGGCAAGAAATATGCGCAGCAGCCGCTGCCGGCGACGCTGCAACGGCTGCTGCGGCGGGGTCTGGAGGTACGCTATGTTGATGATGTCGGCCCGCACACCAAGTACTACCCTTACCTGCAGCTCAATGCACATCTGGAAACGCCGCTCGTCACCGCCGACGATGACAAGATGTACGACCGCGACTGGCTGGCAGGCCTGATCGATGCGCATCACGCCCATCCCGGCAAGGTGAACTGCTGGCGCGCGCGCGAAGTGCGTTTCGATACGAATGGCCTGCGGCCTTATGACGAGTGGCCGCTATGCAGCGACACGCATGCCCGCTTCAGTCATTTCGCCACGGGCGTTGGTGGTGTCATCTATCCGCCCGCAATGCTGCAGAAGCTAAAAGAGGCAGGCGACGTATTCAACGGCTGCTGCCCGAAGGCCGACGACCTGTGGCTGCATGTGATCGCCATCAGAAATGCTTACCCGATCCGCCAGATCGACCGTCATGCACGCGAATATCCCGGCATCCCCCGTTCGAGCCGGACCGCCCTGCAGCGCACCAACATCGATGGCCGACGCAACGATGTGCAGGCCGCACAGACCTACACCAGCGACGATCTCAAACGACTGGCACAGACCGCGCATTAAGCAGCATTGCCGGTCAGTCGGCCGGTAACACGTTCGATCACCAAACTGATCGAACAAGCCCGCGTGGTGCACATACAGCACAACAACGCTGATCACTTCCGGCCTGACATGAATCAACAAGTCAGGCACTGCCCCTCCTACCATCGCCCCTTTTCATTTCATTAACGACTCCCGTTTTGCATGGGCCGCCACTGCGGCATAACGATGCCGGATGGCGGGTCAGGGACAGGGGCTACCGTCGCGGTAGCGACATGGGATGCAGCCTTCGGCCAGACCGCTCTTCTACGATCTCAGTGAACTCCTCATCAATGCTGGCGCACGGGTAAGGATCTACGGCGTGATCCGCGTGATCGCGGAAATCGGACTAGAACTCCAGCGCAGTGGTGCCGCCGTGCGCTTCGTCGTCTTCTCTCCCGGGCATGCCGCCTTCTTCGAAGTTCAACCACACTTCGACCGGCTGCACGACAACGACACCGTCGATCTCGGCCTGCCATCCGCGGCAACGCCGAAGTTTCTTCGCAGCGTCTTTCATCGCCGGCGCTGGCTGCGCCGGCTGGGCTATCTGCTGGCAGCGCCGCTGGTCCACGCGCGCAACCGGCAATGCTGGCGGCAGGCCGGCGTGGCGGCGCAAAGGGCCGACATGGCCGGTGCGCTGCTGGTGTCGGTGGCGCGACCGAAGTACATCGTCGAGTATCTGGAACCTCTGCGGCGTTCGGGCACGCAGCTGGTGGCGATGCTGCACGACATGATCCCGCTGCACGAAGATCCTGTAACGACACGGCACCCGAACTTCTGCGGAGATAACCGCGCGATCCTGCATGCGGCAACGATGGTCCTGGCGAACTCGGCATTCACCCGCGCCGAAATCCTGCGCTTTGCCGAGCGTGGTCTGTTGCCCGCACCGCCAACCATACGCACCTTGCGTCTCGCGCACGAATGTCGGCAAAGCGATGCGGGTGCCGCTCGCGCGCTGCCAGACGGTCCTTATTTCCTGTGCGTCGGCTCCGCAGTCGGGCGCAAGAATCTGGAACTCGTATTCGACGCACTGGCCCGGATCGCTGCAGCCACGCAGCGATTGCCGTTTTCCATGGTGCTCGCGGGCCATACGGGGATGCGTACCCGCACCTGCCTCGCACAACCGCAATACAGCGCGATCCTTGCACAGGTGCGGCTGTTCGATTCGCCCAGCCATGCGGAACTGCTGCAGCTGTATCGACAGGCCACTGCGGTCATCGTGCCGACTCGCATCGAGGGCTGGGGCCTGCCGGCTGGCGAAGCGCTGTGGCTGGGCACACCGGTCATCTGTGCCGACATTCCTGCACTGCGCGAAGCCAGTGCCGGTGTCGCACTGTATGTCGATCCGGATGACTCCGACGCGCTTGCCTTGCTGCTCGTGCGGATGCTCGACGATCCCGCATTTCGCAATGAGCAAGTCCGCAAGATTAGCGAAGCCCGCAAGCGCCTGCGCTCATGGGCTCAGGTCGCTGCCGAACTCCTTGCCGAGGTACACACGCATGACAATCCAACGCCCGATGCACGCGCCGATACACGAGTCCAGCCACCCCGCGAAGCCGTCTCCGACATACGAGCCGCCGCTCTGCTGCGCGGCTGACGACGTCGCGCCACCATGCGCTGACTTGTCCGACGCTTACACCGAATGGAAGTCATGGCGCAGCGAAGATTTCGGCCAGCCCACCCCACAGGCACGCGCGTATTTCGATGCCTTGTGGCGGCGCTTCGTTGGCAAGCGGCATGTACCGCCCCGGGTACTGGAAGTCGGCTTCGGCAATGGACAGTTCCTCGGCTGGTGCAGGCAGCGCGGCTTGGCAGTAAGCGGCATCGAGACCGGCGAAGCACCGCTGGTACGGGCCCGCGACGCCGGCTTCGACTGTGCCGAATCGCTGGACGCGCTGGACGGCGACGCATTCGACCTGATCGTACTGTTCGACGTATTGGAACATCTTCAGGAATCCCGGATCACGTCCTTTCTCGGGGACCTGGCCAAACGGCTGTCAGCCGATGGACGCATCATCCTGCGCACGCCGAATGGCGGCAGCCCCTTCGGTCTGAACCATCAGCATGGCGACCCGACGCATGCGAGCATCCTGACGGCAAACAAGCTCAAATTCCTGTGCGCCCGCGCAGGCCTGACGATCGACTATTGCGGCAAGGATCTTCGTCCGCTACGCCCGGGCCCGCTGGTAAAGCTACCCGTGCGCGTGTTACGGGCGTTGTTGCATCAATTTTTCGAGCGGCTCGTTCGCTTCGTGTTTGCGCCGCAGCCGCGCGGCGTGCTGTCGGCCAACCTGCTGGCCGTACTGCGCCATGACATCCCGCCTGAAAAGACCGACGGCTGAGTGCCTCTGACAGAAGCTCGATGGCCCGACGCGCCGTCATGTACAGATCGACCGGTACGGCAACGCGGCGCAACGACGTCAGCAGCGTTCTGTGCGAAACACTATTTGAGGCGGGACTTCAGCCACGCGAGGACATGCGCCTGCATGTCCTCGGGCGCACTCTCGAGATTCTGAATACAGGCAAACAGGGGCTTGCGAACCGACAGCGCACCCAGCCGGAGTGTCCAGCGGATCGCATGCCGCGACATCTCGTTCGGCTTCATGTACAGCAGCCGGTAGGCACGCTGCTGTCTGGCTGTACCGGCAGCGAGCTCCAGATGATTGGCCAGGAATTGAGGCGAGAACTGCGCGGGATTACGCAAGCGAAATCCGATGTTCCTTTCCAGCAGACCCGGATGAGCGCGATAAAAATTCTCCAGCGTCGACTTGCGCAAAGGTGTGGGCGTGTGGTGCGCGGCGAAAAAGCGCTTGTCAAATCCGGCCAGCTGCGCCGACGCGACCTGCCCGGCGACAAAGCCGGCGCGCGCGCGCTCGGGCGCGACCGGGAAAAAGCGCTGCAGTGACTGCTTCAGCCGGTGACGCAGCGTCTGTTCCGGCTGCCGGCGCCAGAAGCCGCGTAGCACCGGACGTCCGCGATCGAACCAGTCCTGCGGCTTGATCGGGGCAATCAGGAAAAAGTCGTCGTTCAGGTAGACGTAATGCTCCGCCAGCCCGGGTATGCGATGCAGCACCGTCTCGATCGAGCGGTTGCTGAAGGTCGGCAGGCAATCGACCTCAGCAGGGAAAATATCCTTGTGGTCCACCAGCACCAGCTTGTCCCGGTCCGCTTCAGGCAGCTCATGAAGTCGCTTGAAAATCGGCGGTACCTGCGCATCCGTGACGACATGGATGCGCCGCAGGAAAGGCGCGAACTTCAGCAGCGAGCGAATGCAGTCATCGATCTCGCCGATCGATCGAAAGCGTGTGGGAGCGGCCGCCCGCGGCTTGTGGCCGAGCGCCTGCAGATGGCGATTGAGCTTGTCGCGATGCAGCGGATCATCACCATCCACCCAGGTAATGACAGCATCGATCGGGAACGCGCTCTCGTGCTGCGCTCCCGGCGGTGCAGCTGCCGCTGACGTGTCACGAGCGAATGACGTCGTCACGCTGGCTGTCCGGCATTCAGGTACTGGTCGATACCCAGCGGCGCGCGGATACGACGCTCGGTGATAGTCTTGCGGATCTCGTTGGCACTGTGCTTCTTCATCTCATCGGTGGCATAGCCACGCGCATGATCCAGATGCACGCCGATGGTCGAGAAGCGGATACGTTTCGGCCGTATGCCGAGGTGCGTCAGGCGCAGGCCGAATTCCACGTCCTGACCGCCGTACTGCATCAGCTCGTTAAAGCCATTCACCTTCACGATCCAGTCCTTGTGGCACGACGAGTTATTGCCATTCCAGGTCGGCTTGACCGGAATCAGCCAGTTCAGCAGCGTGCTGAGCAAGCCACGCGAAGTCAGCTTCAGGCCGCGCACGCCGACCTTCATGCCGTGGAAGCGCAGCCACTTTGGCGAGAACACGCGCTGGCTGCGCACATCGTCCCGAGTCACCGCCTTGCTGATGTCCATCGGCAGCTTGAAATAGCCGCCGGACAGATAGCGATTCGGCGCCGCATGCTTCAGGTGCTGCTCGACAAAATCGTTGCGCGGAATGGTGTCGCCATCGGTGAAGATCAGGTAATCACCGGCTGCCGCAGCAATCGCCTTGTTCAGGATCCGGCATTTCTGGAAACCTTCGTCTGGCTGCCACACATGCTTGATCGGCACTGGCGCCTCTTGGCGGATGCGCTCGATCAGCTGCGCGGTGTCCGCCGTCGAGCCATCATCCGCAATGACGATTTCGAAGTCCTTGCGGCTCTGCTCGAAAAATCCCCACAGGACTTTCTCCAGCCAGGCAGGCTGATTGTAGGTCGTGAAAATGACGCTGGTTTTCATGGATCAGTTGGCAGACTTAGGCGCCTTCGGTAGCCGACCCATCAGATAAAACTCGTCGTTCGGCCGCATCGAGAACGCATTCGCAATCCGGTTCGACATGCCGAAGAACGCAGTGATCGACGTGATGTCCCAGATGTCCTCATCGTCAAAGCCGTGGCCACGCAGTTCTTCGTAATCCGCCTCAGTAACCGCCGCCGAATCCAGGCAGACCTTGATCGCGAAATCCAGCATCGCCCGCTGACGCGGCGTGATGTCCGCCTTGCGATGATTAACGGCCACCTGGTCGGCCAGCAGTGGCTGCTTCGCATAAATACGCAGTAGCGCGCCATGCGCGACAACGCAATACAGGCAAGCGTTTTTCGCGCTGGTTGCAGTGACGATCATCTCGCGGTCCGCCTTGCTGAGATGGCCCCCCTCTTTCAGCATCAAGGCATCGTGATAAGCGAAGAAAGCACGGAACTCGGCCGGACGGCGAGCCAGCGTGATAAACACGTTCGGCACAAAGCCAGCCTTCTCCTGCACCGCCAATATCGTCTCGCGGATATCGTCGGGCAGATCTTTCAGTTCGGTCAAGGGGAAACGGCAGACGGGCATGGCAGTCGACATCAGGGCTCCTTCGCGAATTGCAGGTGATAGAGATGGGCGTATACGCCGCCAGTCTGCAGTAGTTGGGTATGGCTGCCGACTTCGACGATGCGGCCGTGCTCGAGCACGACGATACGGTCAGCATGCTCAATGGTGGACAGGCGGTGGGCGATGACCAGCGTGGTGCGGCCCTGCATCAGACTGTCGAGCGCCTGCTGTACCGCGCGCTCGGATTCGGTGTCGAGTGCCGACGTGGCCTCGTCCAGGATCAGGATGGGTGCATCCTTATAGATCGCGCGCGCAATCGCAAGACGCTGGCGCTGCCCGCCGGACAGCCGCATGCCGTTGTCGCCGATCTCGGTCTCGTAGCCGGCTGGCAGTGCCGCGATCACGTCGGCCAGATGCGCAGCGCGCGCAGCCGCTTCGATGCGTGCCCTGTCCGGCTGCAGATCGCCATAGGCAATGTTGGCGGCGATGGAGTCATTGAACAATACGACGTTCTGGCTGACCATCGCCATCTGCGCGCGCAGGCTGGCCAGTTCGATCTGGTCGATCGGTCTATCGTCGAGAAGAATCTGTCCGGAGGACAATCGATAAAACTCCGGCACCAGGTTGGCAAGCGTGCTCTTGCCACCGCCGGACATGCCGACCAGCGCCACGGTCTGGCCCGGCTCGATGATCAGGTTCACGTTCGCCAAGGCCGGCTCGGCGGTCCCCGGATACTGGAAGCCGACGTCACGGAATTCCAGCCGGCCGCGCGCGCGGCTCGGCAACGACTGGCCGTCGTTGCGCTCGGCTTTGGCATCCATCAGCGCGAACACGCGCTCGGCGGCCGACATACCGCGCTGCAGCGGCCCGCTGGCCGAAGCCAAATGCTTCAGCGGCGTAATCGTCATCAGCATCGCAGTGATGAATGACGCAAAACCGCCGACCGTCATCTGTCCATCGCTGGCCTGAACCAGCGCGATGGTGATGATCACGGCCACGGACAGCGAATTGATCGTTTGCGTAATCGGTTCCACCATCGCGCTGGTGCTCGCCTGGCGCAGCAAAAAGCCGCGAAGCCGTTCCGCACGCTTTTCGAAGCGCCGGTTTTCATAGGGCTGGCCGCCGAAGATTTTGATCACATGCCGCGCGCGCGTCGCTTCTTCAATGGCCTGCATCATCTCGCCATTCAGTTGCTGGCTCTCGCGCACCAGCCGCTTGAGGCGCTTGGCGATCACGCGAATGATGAGCGCAATCAGCGGGACCAGTACCAGCGTCACCAGGGTCAGTTGCCAGTTCAGCCAGAACAGATAAGCCAGCAAACCGATCACCGTCAGGCTGTCACGAATCAGCACTACCATCACATTGCGCAGCATCTCGAGGATCTGCTGCACCTCGACCATCATGGTGTTCAATATCTGTCCGGTCGCATGCTTGTCGTAAAAACCGAGAGGAACATCAAGCAACCGCGCGAAGATTCGCTGCCGCAGCTGGGCGATCAGGCGGCCGGAGATCCAGGCGATCAGGAAAGCACTGGTAAACGTCGACAATCCCCGGATCAGGAAAATACCAATGACGAACACCGGCACCAGCCACAATGGGAAGCTCGGCGCTTTGGCGAAGCCCTCGTCGAGCAGCTGTTTCATCAATGCGGCTACCGCTGGTTCGGTGGCGGCAGTGATCATCATCGCAGCCAGCGCCACGGCAATACGCGCCTTGTACGGCTTGAGCAGGCTCAGCACGCGCCGGAAAGTACTCGGGGATTTCATCAATATTCGAACCAGACGTTGGCGGGGCTCAGCCATTCGGCCAGGCGCGCGCGCAGATTGTCGTCGGCGCGCACGCGCCATTCGTCGGACAGACGCAGCTCGCCGAGCGCGCCATTGCGGGTGTACTGAACCACGATCGGGCACGAGCTTTCGGCCTGCTGATACGGCGCGATCAGCTCGCGCAAGCGCGCTGCGTCAGCCTGACCGTTCATGGACAGCCTGAGCGCCTTGACGAAGTTCGCCCGCACGGTGGCGATATCCATGACCTTGTCGGCGGTGATGCGCAAGCCGCCAGAGAAGCGATCTTCCGACACCTTGCCCTGCACCGCGAGGAATTCGTCTTCCTTGAACAGTGCGCGGTTCGCGTCATAGACTTCGTTGTAGACCGTGACCTCGACCTGCGCGCTGCCATCGTCGAGCGTGACGATCATCATGCGGCCGCGCTGCGTCATCTGCACACGCAGAGCGGAGATGATGCCAGCCATCAGCTTCGGTTCGCGCGCCGGCGCCAGGTCGGCCAGCTTCACGCGGATGAACTTGCGCACCTCGGGCGCATAGGAGTCGAACAGATGGCCGGACAGATAAAAGCCGAGTGCGGTCTTTTCTTCGGTCAGCCGCTGCTTGTCGCTCCACGGCGGCACATTTACATACTCGGGGCTGTCATCGAAGCCACTGTCGACGCTGTCGAACAGGCTGACCTGATTGGCCGCCGCTTCCGCCTGGTCCGCACAATCGATTGCCAGACCGACCGATGCAAGCAGCACACCGCGGTCGGTGCCGAAGCAATCCATCGCGCCGGCTTTCACCAGCGACTCGATGCTGCGGCGGTTGATCTGCTTCTTGTCGACACGCTTGACGAAGTCGAACAAATCCTTGAACGGGCCTGACTGGCGTGCTGCGATGATCGCTTCGATCGCATTCTGGCCAGTGCCTTTCACCGCGCCGAGACCATAGCGGATACGGTCAGCTTTCTTGCCGGCGTCGGCCACCGCAGTAAAGCGATAGACCGACAGGTTGATATCGGGCGGCAGCAGGGTCAGCCCGCAAGTATCGAGCGCATCCTCGACCAGGATTTTCACCTTGTCGGTGTCATCCATCGCCAGCGACAAGTTGGCCGCCATGAATTCAGCCGGGAAATGCGCCTTCAGGTAAGCGGTGTAATACGAGAGCAACGCATACGCAGCCGCGTGCGACTTGTTGAAGCCGTAGCCGGCGAATTTTTCCATCAGGTCGAAGATCTCGTCGGCCTTCTGCTCGGACAGCCCGTTCTTGGCCGCGCCGTCGCGGAAGATCAGCCGGTGCTGCGCCATCTCCTCGGGCTTCTTCTTGCCCATCGCGCGGCGCAACAGGTCGGCGCCGCCGAGCGAGTAGCCGCCGATCACCTGCGCCATCTGCATCACCTGCTCCTGATAGACCATGATGCCGTAGGTCTCGGACAGGATGCCCTCGGTGCGCGGATCGGGATAATCGAATTTCTCGCCATGCTTGCGACGGCAGAAATCAGGGATCAGGTCCATCGGGCCCGGACGATACAGCGCGACCAGCGCGATGATGTCCTCGAAACGGTCCGGACGCGCATCCTTCAGCATGCCCTGCATGCCGCGGCTTTCAAGCTGGAACACGGCGACGGTTTTCGCATCGGTCAGCAGCTTGTAGGCGGCACGATCGTCAAGCGGCAGCTTCTCCAGACTGAAGTCGGCGCGCGACGGATCGAGCTGGCGAATGTAATTCACCGCACGGTCGAGGATAGTCAGCGTCGTCAGGCCAAGGAAGTCGAACTTCACCAAGCCGATCGCCTCGACGTCGTCCTTGTCGAACTGCGATACCACCCCGCCATCGGTGCCTTGCGTGTACAGCGGGCAGAAATCGGTCAGCTTGCCCGGAGCGATCAGCACGCCGCCGGCGTGCATGCCGACGTTACGCGCGATGCCTTCGACCTGCTGCGCCAGCTCGAGCAACTGCTTCACTTCTTCTTCGTTATCGCGCCGCTCTTTCAGCAGTGGCTCTTCTTCGAGCGCATCGGCGATGGTCACCAGCTTGCCGGGCTTGAACGGAATCAGCTTCGAAATGCCATCGCAGAAGTTGTAGCCGAAGTCGAGCACACGGCCGACGTCGCGTACCGCGCCTTTCGCGGCCATGGTGCCGAAGGTCGCGATCTGCGACACCGCATCCTTGCCGTAGCGTTCCTTTACATACTGGATCACGCGGTCGCGGCCTTCCTGGCAGAAGTCGATATCGAAGTCGGGCATCGACACGCGCTCAGGATTCAGGAAGCGCTCGAACAGCAGGTTGTATTCGAGCGGGTCGAGGTCGGTGATCTTCAGCGCATACGCCACCAGCGAACCGGCGCCGGAACCGCGGCCCGGGCCAACCGGCACGCCATTGTTCTTCGCCCACTGAATGAAGTCGGCAACGATCAGGAAGTAGCCGGGGAAACCCATATTGATGATGGTGTCGGTCTCGAACTTCAGCCGCGACTCGTAGCGCTCGCGTAGTTCCGCGCGCTTTGCCTCGTCCGGGAACAGTTGCAGCAGCCGCTCTTCCAGCCCGGCCTGCGCTTGCGCGACCAGGAAGTCGTTGATGGTCATGCCGTCCGGCGTCGGAAAATCCGGCAGTTGCGGCTTGCCCAGCGTCAGGCTGAGGTTGCAGCGCTGCGCGATCAAGACGCTGTTCTGCAATGCGCCGGGAATGTCGGCGAACAGTTCGGCCATCTCTGCCTGGGTCTTGAAATACTGCTCCGGCGTGAAGCGCTTCACGCGCCGGGCGTTCGCCAGAATCTCGCCTTCGGCGATACAAACGCGCGCTTCATGCGCGGTGAATTCGGATTTGTCCAGAAACTGCACCGGATGGGTCGCCACCAACGGCAACTGCAGTTTCGCCGCCAGCTGGGTCGACTGGCGCAGCAGGTTTTCGAGCTTGGGATGGCCGTTGCGCTGCACCTCGACATAGAAATGTCCGGGAAAGATGCGCATCCAGCGCTGCGCGCAGCGCTCGGCCAGCGCGTCATTGCCGTTCTCCAGCGCGCATCCGATGTCGCCCGCCTGAAAGCCGGACAGCGCGATCAGGCCGTCCTTCGTTGTCCTCTCCTCCAGCCACTCGGGACGAACCTCGGCACGGCCGCGGTGCTGGTTGCCCAGCCAGGCACGCGTCAGCAGTTCGCACAGCTCGAGATAGCCGGCGCGGTTTTTCACCAGCAGCAGCAGCCGGAACGGCTTGTCGCGGTCGTCATCGTTGGTAATCCACACGTCGGCGCCGACGATGGGCTTGATGCCCTTGCCACGGGCCGACTTGTAGAACTTGACCATGCCGAACAGGTTGGCCAGATCCGTCACTGCCAGCGCCGGCTGGCCGTCAGCGGCAGCCGCCTTGACCAGGTCGTCGATACGCACCAGCCCGTCGGCGATGGAAAATTCGGAATGCAGGCGGAGGTGGATGAATTGCGGGGCGGTCATAGGGGCGTATTTTACCCTTTGGGAACGACGGGAAAACTCGCACGAAGCTCCCCGAAAATCAGGAAAACGTTCTTGTAAACGGAAAACAGTAAAAGTGTAGTTGCCCTAAATTCCTAATTTAGGGAAAAAGTGCGATGAAAATCTCACAAGAAGAACTGGTCTCCGTGCTGTCGCAGTTCAACCCGTGGTGGCGTGGCGAAGGCATGGGTGAGCTTCCCGCATGGCGCCGGGCGGCTTTTCGCGAGCTGTACGGCTGGCTCGCACAAGCTTGGGCCCCGCGGGCAGTATTGCTGTCGGGCGCGCGAACCGGCAACCGGTGGTGCCGAGTACCTGTTCCTCGACGAGGCGCAGTTCATACGGGACTGGGGTACCTGGGTAAAGCATCAGGTCGATTTCAACAAGACACGCCGTATCGCCTTCACCAGATCGGCCATGCCGATGCTGGATGAGGCGCAGGAATCCGGTGTCGGCCGCTGGCACACGATACGACTGAGCACGCTATCGTTTTTCGAGTACCTGCAGATCAAGCAACTCGCCCTGCCCCGGTTGCCTGCGCTGAAGACGCTGCGCGACCTGTTCCGGTGGCAGTCGCCCGAGTTTGCGCGTACCGGGGAGATCGCCAAGCCCTATGTCGCGCACTTATGACCGCCCTGTTCGGCGTACGCCGCGTGCTCGACCTGGAGCACACCTTTCTGTATCTGTGCATGCACGATGACGGACTGCTGGACATGGCGGACCTGTGCGCCAATCTCGAAGTCAAACGTCCGACGGCACAGAATTTCATCGAACTGCTGCAGTCTGCCCACCTGATCCATCGTCTGCCGCCCTATGGCTATGGAAAGGATGTGCTGCGAGCGCGCTTCAAGATCTATTTAGCCGATGCAGCGATTGCACCGGCAGTGATGCGAAGGGAAAAGCCATGCTTGAGTACCGGTCGGCGCTGGGTGTGGCGACGGAAACGGCCGTCTTCAAAAATCTGTTCAGCCGATTTTACTCTAGCAATGTGCGCTTCCGAACTGGACAGCAGCGACCTTCACTGAAGCGATGATCGCCGCACAATTTATAATGTTCGCCTCAACGCTTTCACTCATAGAACGCCATGCAGTCCACCCATCCCATCGTCAACATCTCGGCTTACAAATTTGTCACGCTCGACGATACCGCCGAGATGCGTCCACGTTTCCAGCAGAAATGCACGGATCTCGGCCTGAAAGGCACGATCCTGCTGGCACCCGAGGGCATCAACATGTTCCTCGCCGGCAGCCGCGAGGCAATCGACGGCTACCTGGACTGGATACATACGGATGCGCGGCTGGCCGACATTGTGGCCAAGGAAAGCCTCTCCGAAAAGCAGCCGTTCAACCGCATGCTGGTGCGACTGAAGAAAGAAATCATCACGATGAAGCACCCGCTGATCAAGCCCGAGCTCGGTCGCGCGCCGGCGGTCAGCGCGCACGACCTCAAGCGCTGGCTGGACCAGGGGCATGATGATGAAGGCAAGCCGGTCGTGATGGTCGACACGCGCAACGACTTCGAGGTGGATGTCGGCACCTTCACCAACACTATCGATTACCGCATCCACAAGTTCAGCGAATTCCCCGAGGTGATCGCGCAGCACAAGGACGAGCTGAACGACAAGACCATCGTCACGTTCTGCACTGGCGGCATCCGCTGCGAGAAAGCCGCGATCTACATGAAGGATGTGGGCTACGAGCGTGTCTACCAGCTCGAGGGCGGTATCCTGAAATACTTCGAGGAAGTCGGCGGTGCCCACTACCACGGCGACTGTTTCGTCTTTGACCACCGCACTGCGCTGAACCCGCAACTCGAAGAAACCGCAACCCGTCAGTGTTTTGCCTGCCGCGCGGTCGTCACGCCGCGTGAGCAGCTGTCGCCCCTGTATGTCGAGGGCAAGTCGTGCCCGCATTGCGCGAAAGTCGCGGCGACCGCCTGATTTTCTGCTGCGCGGGCCGCCCCGCATGAGCGACAAGCCTTCACTGCCGCGCCGCATCGCGCATCTCGACATGGATGCGTTCTATGCGTCCGTCGAGTTGCTGCGCTATCCGGAGTTGCGCGGCCAGCCGGTCGTCATCGGTGGCCGTTCGCTGCATCAGCCGGTAGCGGACGCCAACGGCCACCGCCACTTTGCCCGTCTGCGCGACTATGTAGGCCGCGGCGTCGTCACGACCTCCACTTACGAAGCGCGCGCGCTCGGCGTGTTCTCGGCAATGGGCATGATGAAAGCCGCGAAGCTCGCGCCGGATGCGTGGATGCTGCCGGCCGACTTCGACGCATACCGTCACTATTCGCGACTGTTCAAGCAGGCCGTGCGGGCGATCGCGCCGGAGATCGAGGATCGCGGTATTGACGAAATCTATATCGACCTGACCGGCATTCCCGAGGCCACGCGTGTGCTGGCCGAACGTATCCGCCAGGCCGTACGCGAAGCCACCGGACTAACCTGCTCGATCGGCGTGGCACCGAACAAGCTGCTGGCGAAAATCTGCTCGGAGCTGGACAAACCAGACGGTCTGACCTTGTTGTCCATGGACGAAGTGCCCACCCGCATCTGGCCGATGGCGGTACGCAAGATCAATGGCATCGGCCCCAAGGCCGGCGAGAAACTTGCCGCGCTCGGCATCCACACGATCGGTGAACTGGCTCAACAGGAACCCGCCTTCCTGCTGCAGCACTTCGGCCGCAGCTACGGCGAATGGCTGCACTGGGCCGCGCACGGCATGGACGATCGACCGCTGGTGACCCGCTCCGAGCCCAAGTCGATCAGCCGTGAAACGACTTTCGAGCGCGACCTGCACGCCAGGCACGACCGCGCGCAACTGTCAGACCTTTTCACGTCGCTTTGCCAGCGCGTCGCCGGCGACCTGCAAGGCAAGGGCTATGTCGGCAAAACCATTGGCATCAAGCTGCGCTACGACGACTTCCGCACGCTGACGCGCGACTTGACGTTGCCCGAAGCGACTGACGACGCCGGCGCGATACGACGCGCAGCCGGCGAATGCCTGAAGCGCGTGCCGCTGGAGCGCAGGCTCCGCTTGCTCGGCGTGCGGGTCGGTAGTCTGCAAAAAAAAGAGCTGACCGCCAACCCGCTGCCGTCGCAGGCGGAATTGCTGCTCGACGCGTGATAGGCGGGGCTGGCAGATCCTGACGTCATTGCCTGCAAGGCCTGAGTGCCTGCTTGCAAGCGCAGCGAACGGCGCCACTCCGATCCGGGAAGCGCCGTCGTTCTCGAACCGCTCTTCAGGCCAGCTGCAGGTCGACCAGAATATTGCCGCGCGTTGCGTTCGAGTAGGGGCAGATCTGGTGTGCGGCATCGACCAGTTCCCTGGCAAGGTCGTGCTCGATACCCGGCAGATGAATCAGCATCTTTACCGCCAGCCCGAAACCCGTGGCAACCGTACCGATGGCGACCGAAGCATCAATGTTCGCGTCCGGCGGCAAGCTCAGTTTTCTCTGGCTGGCAACATGCCGCAGCGCGCTGATGAAACAGGCCGAATAGCCGACCGCAAACAGCTGCTCCGGGTTCGTTCCCTTGCCATTGCCACCCATCTCGGTCGGCACAGCCAGCTTGACATCGAGGTGCAGGTCATCTGTGTAAGAACGGCCATCGCGGCCGCCCGTCGTGTGGGCATGCGCGGTGTAGACAAGCTTGTCGGGTACCGTGGGCATCGGGCCTCCTGAAAATCCATGAAGGAATGACGGCTGAGAGCCGCCGCGCAGCCGGCAAATACGCTCGGTGCGTGCGTGCCAGCGCGAGCCTGTCAGCCGAGACCCGTGACCGGGCGGTCAGCCTGACACGCCTCGACACTGAACGCGCCCGCACCAAAGGCCAGCAGATTCAGCAAGCCACCCATGATGGCCAGATTCTTCAGAAAATGAATCATCTGCTGCTGCGCGATCGCGCTCTCTGCGGCTGCCCAAGGATTGTGGAATACGACGGTGACCGGGATCATGAACAACAGCAAAACCAGCGCAGCGGCACGTGTCTGCCAGCCGATCACCAGCATCAGGCCACCGACCACCTCGATCAGGATGGTCACGACCAGTAGCAACTCAACCATAGGCAGACCCGCTGACATCATCAATGCGGTCGTACCGCCAAAATCGCCCATCTTGTTGACGCCGGACAGCACAAAGATCGCGGCCACAAGGATGCGCCCGAGCAGCGCCGCAATAGTCTGATTCGAGTTACTCATGATTGCCCCCTGATGCGGCCTCTGCCGACTAGTACGGACAGGCGGTCGCTGCGGTTGAAACAGCACGGGATCTGGGTTGTCGTAGAAAAATGCCGTGACTCCGAGGACTATAGGCCGATACGGCCCGAAAAAACCGTCGATAATCTCAAGCTTGTTGTCGAATTGCGTCAATTGCAATGCACTATATCGGTCGCTTCGCCCCATCCCCCACGGGCCCGCTGCATGCGGGTTCGCTGGTCGCTGCGCTCGCCAGTTACCTCGATGCGCGTGCGCACGAGGGCCACTGGCTGCTGCGCATCGAGGACATTGACGAAGCGCGCTCCGTGCCCGGTGCCGCTGCGGACATCGTCGACACACTGGCGGCATTTGGGATGCGGCCCGACGGCGAGATCGTCTGGCAAAGTCAGCGCAAGGCGCTGTATCAAGCCGCCTTCGCGGTACTCGGCCACCAGGTCTACCCATGCGCATGCACCCGCCGGGAAATCACCGACTCGCGCATCGCACTGGCGCCGGACGGTGCGGCGATCTATCCCGGCACCTGCCGCCACGGCCTTGCGCCGGGCCGCCAGCCGCGTGCGTGGCGGCTGCGCGTGCCGGAACATGACGATCCGGACGCGCTGATCAGCTTCGACGATCGTTGGCAGGGACACGTCACAGAAAACCTCGCGGATGCGGTCGGCGACTTCGTTCTCAGGCGCGCCGACGGCTTCTGGGCCTATCAGATCGCGGTCGTGGTCGACGACGCACAACAGCAAGTCACCGACGTGGTGCGAGGAGCCGACCTGCTGGAATCGACCGCGCGGCAGATCTACCTTCAGCGGCTGCTCGGGGTGCCGACTCCGCGTTATCTGCACGTGCCGGTGGTCGCCAATGATCGCGGGGAGAAACTGTCGAAGCAGACAGGCGCGACTGCGCTTGATTGCAGCGATCCCCTGGGAGAGTTGCTGCGTGCGGCTGCGCGTCTGGGGCTGGCCTTACCGGCCGGCATACAGTCACTGCAGGAATTCTGGGAGCTTGCCGTACCCGCCTGGGCACGGCGCTTTGGCAGGGCCGAGCGCCTGCCCTGTTAGATGAATGCCTTCAGACTGCTGAGGGACACCATGGCCTGACGAGACCGGTGCTGAGTCGCCCCTCGCGGTGCGAACCGCCCGTACAACTCAGACCTTCGGCCCGCCGCCGAGCAACGCGGCGCGTTTCGGCGCCGGTTTCGCGTTGCGCGTGTCTGCCGGCTCGGCCACCGTATCCACCGGCGCGGCCGGCTCATAGGGTTTGAGGAACCACGGATCCAGCTTCTCCCGGCGCGGCAGCGGCGCACTGCGCTGAAAACGATCCGACGGCCGGCGCTCGGCACGCTCGCCGCGCTCTCCCCGCTCAGCCCGTTCACTGCGCTCGCCGCGGTCAGTGCGCTCGCCGCGCGCGCTGCGCGGATCAAAGTTTTCCAGCGGTACCGGCGTCAGCTTCTGCTTGATCAGTTTTTCGATATCAACCAGCAGACGCGCATCCTTGTCCGAGTACAGCGACAGCGCATCGCCGGACGCGCCGGCCCGGCCAGTGCGGCCAATCCGGTGCACATAGTCTTCCGCGTTGTACGGCAGGTCGTAGTTGATCACGCACGGCAGCTCGGCGATGTCGAGACCACGCGCGGCGACATCGGTCGCCACCAGCACGTCGAGACCGCCGGTCTTGAATGCCTCAAGCGCCGCCATACGCTCGGTCTGCGTCTTGTCGCCATGGATCGCCGATGCACGAATGCCCTGCCGCTCGAGCTCGCGCGACAGTCTTGATGCACCGATCTTGGTGTTCGAAAACACGATCACCTGCTTGATATCGCGCTGGGTCAGCAAGTGCACCACGGCTTCGCGTTTCGACTCTTCGTCGACCTTGTAGACGATCTGCGTGACACGCTCAGCGGTGGCATTACTGCGCGCCACCTCGATCAGCACCGGATCGTGCAGGAAGCTGCCGGCCAGTTTCTTGATCTCCGGCGAGAAAGTCGCCGAGAACATCAGGTTCTGTCGCTGCTTGGGCAGCAGGTTGATGATGCGCTGCAGGTCGGGCAAAAAGCCCATGTCGAGCATCCGGTCCGCTTCGTCCATCACGAAGATCTGCGTCTGCGACAGGTTAAGCGTCTTCTGCTGCACGTGGTCCAGCAGGCGACCCGGGGTGGCGATCAGGATCTCGACGCCGGCGCGCAGCGCCGCGGTTTGCGGCGCCATATCGACACCGCCGAACACCACGGTGGCGCGCAACGGCGTATGGCGCGAGTAGGCCTTCACGTTATCGGCGACCTGATCGGCCAGCTCACGGGTCGGCGTCAGGATCAGCGCGCGCACCGGATGCCGCGCAGGCGATGCGCTGGTGCTTGCATGCGCCAGCAAGCGCTGGATGATCGGCAGGGAAAAACCGGCAGTCTTGCCAGTGCCGGTCTGCGCAGCACCCATCACATCACGCCCTTGCAGGACGATCGGTATCGCTTGCGCCTGAATCGGCGTGGGATGCTGGTAACCCTGATCGGCGAGCGCCTGCAGGATGGGCGGCGCCAGGCCGAAGTCGTCGAAGCGGGGAAGCGCGGCGGGCGCCGCCTCCGGAGCGGTAGGGGAGGGTATGGTGTCTGACATGCGGTCAAATTGGTTGAGCGCGTGAGTATAGCACTCGCGCTCCCTGACCCGCATGCCAAGTATTTGATTGCAAAAGGAAACGACCGAGTGGCTGAGGCGCCGCGCAGCGAGCGTGCGCGATCAGCTGGCCTGATCTGCTTCCAAGTCAGTCCAATGCAATCGCTCGCCTGGAGTCCCGACAAGAAGCCGGGCTCGGCGCTTTTGCAACACTTTGTCTGATCCCCCGCCGTAGCGACTCGATGTCCGTGGTCGTACTCGCCAGCTTTTCCCGCTTTTCATTCGTGCATTTAACAATCGCCTCGCTTTTTGCCGCACCCACCGAAGCTGCGGCATGGTTCGCCGTCCATCCCGTTGCCGCTTGTCCGTGCGCAGCAGATTTTTCCTCCGAATGCCCGTCCCCCGATGAAGGAGCGTCGACATGAATCCGCTTTGCTATCGCCTGGTGTTCAACCGCACGCGCGGCATGCTGATGGCCGTGGCTGAGACCATGCTCAGCCACGGTGCGACCGGCAGCGGCCGGCGGCTGTTTGCCGGCGTGCCCGGCATGTCCGGTATGTCCGGTATGTCCGGTATGTCCGGTATGTCCGGTATGTCCGGTATGTCCGGTATGTCCGGTATGTCCGGTATGTCCGGTATGTCCGGCATGCCCGGCATGTCCGGCATGGGCTTGTTCATCGTCACATTAACCAGTGCCCTGTTGCCAGCCCTGGCCAGCGCGCAGATCCTGCCCGACCGCAGCGCGGCGCCCGAGCGGCAGCCGATCGTCCACACGGCGCCGAACGGCGTGCCGCTGGTGCACATCCAGACGCCGAACGCGGCCGGCGTCTCGCGCAATGCGTATACCCAGTTCGACGTGCAGCGCAACGGCGCGATCCTCAACAATGCGACCCAGCCGGTCCAGACGTCGCTCGGCGGCTGGGTACAAGCCAACCCGCTGCTGAACCGCCCGGCAGCCGTGATCGTCAACGAAGTCCATGCCAGCGACCCCAGCCTGCTGCGCGGTCATGTCGAGGTCGCCGGGCAGCGCGCGCAGGTCGTCATTGCCAATCCGTCGGGCATTAGCTGCGATGGCTGCGGCTTCATCAATGCTTATCGCGCCACCCTCACCACGGGCGTGCCGGACTATGGCGTCAACGGCCATCTCGACAGCTACCTGGTGCGCCGGGGCACGGTGAGCGTGGGCGGTGACGGCCTCGACGCCAGCAGCACCGACTTCACCGACGTGATCGCGCGGGCCGTGCAGGTCAATGCGGCGCTGCATGCGCGCCACCTGACGGTGGTGGCCGGCAGAAACGACGTCGACGCCCACAGTCTGCAGGCGTCGGCGGTCGCCAGCAGCGCCGCGCGGCCGGAGTTTGCGATCGACGTCGGCGCGCTCGGCGGCATGTATGCACGCAAGATCTGGCTGGTAGGCACCGAAGCCGGTGTCGGCGTGCGCCATGCCGGCACGCTCGGCGGCGACGCCGACGCCATCCGCGTCACGGCCGCGGGGCGGCTGGAGATCACGGGCCTGGTCGACAGCGCCGGCGTGCTCGACGTGCAGGCGGCCCAGGGGCTGTCCCATCAAGGCACGCTGCATGCGGGACGCAACGCCGATCTGCAGGTGGGCAGCACCCTCGACAATCGCGGCGGGCTCATCGCCGCCGGCGGCACCCTGGTGATCCGGGATGCCGCCGCCAGCGGGCGTACGCTGCAGATTGCCAATGCCGGCGGCACGCTGGTTGCCGGTGGCCCGATGCTGGCCATCGATGCGGCCAGCCTGTCCGGCGAGGGCCAGGTGCTGGGCGCGACCGACGTCGACATCCGCCTGAGCGGCGACTATGACCCTACCGGCACGCTGGCGGCCAACGGCCACCTGAGCCTCAGCACCACCGGCACGGTGACCAACCAGAGCACCATCACCGCCGGTGAGTCGCTGGCCGTGAGGGCCGGCCAGATCCATAACGGCAGCGGCGGCACCTTGGCCGCCCCGCAGGTCTTCCTGCACGCGACGGCGCCGCACGCACTGAGCAACCGCGGCCTGATCGACGGCGGCGAGGTGCGGCTGACGAGCACGACGATCAAGAATCTGGACACCGGCCGTATCTATGGCGACCACGTCATGCTTGATGCCGAGCTCGTGCTCAATGAACCCGGCGTGGAGGCATCGCTGGCAACCGTGCCAGGAACCGAGCCGGTGGCCGAGCGGGCAAGCACGTCAGGAACCGAGCCGGCAAGCGCACCCGTCATCGCTGCACGAAGTCGCCTCGACATCGCCGCCGACCAGATCACCAACCGCGACGGCGCGCTGCTGTACAGCGCAGGCGACCTCGCCATCGGCCGCTCCCTGGACGAACAAGGGCAAGCCACCGGGCAAGCCCGGCTGCTGGAGAACACCAGCGCGACCATTGAGGCACAAGGCGACATCGACATTGCTGCCGACATCATCCGCAACCTCAATGCGCATCACAGCACCCGCAGCCAGACCCGGCCGATCGAGCACATCGTCGAGCTGGCGGGATCCGGCTCGCCGAATCGCTACCGACCCGGGACGCCGGACGTCTACGTCTACAACGACGAATCCGATCACCTGCACACGCCGGAGCGCAACTACGAACGCTGGCTGCGCTACGACTACCAGCGCAGCGTGACCGACGAGGGGACCGCGACCTCGAAGCCGGCGCAGATCCTGGCCGGCGGCAGCTTGCGCGTGCGCGGGCAGATCTTCACCAATGACAAGAGCCGGGTGCTGGCCGGTGCCGAGCTCGATGTGCAGGCGGTGAGCGTCAACAACATCGATGCCACCGGCACACAAACGATTACCGACAGCGGCACCGTCACCTCGTTCTGGCGCGACCATGAGAAGGGGCGCGACCGTACCGGTTCCCGCCGTGTCGCCTACGAGCCGCCGCCGGTGGTGCAGACCGTCTCGCTGGGTGTAGTCGCGTACGAGGCGCAGTCGACGCCGGCGCCAACCGGCATCGTCGACGTGGCCGGCGTGGGCGGTGGCGGCGCGGCGGTGCGCACCGTGAACCTGGCCGCCACGCTTCCCGAAGGCAGCCTGTATCGTCCGGCGCCGCCCGCCCGTGGCTACCTGATCGAGACCGATCCGCGCTTTGCCAACTACAAAGCATGGCTCGCGTCCGACTACCTGCTGCTGCAGCTGGCGCTCGATCCGCAGCAGATGCACAAGCGCTTGGGTGACGGCTTCTATGAACAGAAACTGGTACGCGAGCAGGTCGCGCAGCTGACCGGCCGGCGCTTCCTGCCCGGCTATGCGACTGACGAGGCGCAGTTCCAGGCGCTGATGGATAACGGCGTCACCTTCGCGCAGGCGCACCAGCTGCGCCCGGGCGTGGCCCTGTCGGCCGGGCAGATGGCCGTATTGACCAGCGACATCGTGTGGCTGGTCGAGCAGGACGTCAGGCTGCCGGACGGGCAGGTCACGCGCGCGCTGGTGCCGCAGGTGTATGTCCGGATACGCGACGGCGACCTGAAGCCCGACGGGGCGCTGCTGGGCGGCGAACAGGTCCGACTGACGTTGACGGGCGACCTGCACAATGGAGGCACCCTTGCCGGACGGCAGGTCGTGCATCTGAACGCGGCGAACGTCAAGAACCTTGGCGGTACGATCGCTGGCGGCCGTGTCAGCGTGCAGGCGACGATGGATATCGACAGCACCGGCGGCCAGTTCCGGGCCGGCGATGCGCTGGTGCTTGCGGCCGGGCAGGACATCACGGTCGCGTCGACCACGCGCAGCGAGTCAAATGCGCAAGGCCGCCGCACGCACGTCGACCGGGTTGCCGGGCTGTATGTGAGCCGGGAGGACGGGCAGATGGTCGTGGTGGCCGGGCAAGACCTGACGCTGCAGGGGGCGGTGGTGCAGCAGGGGCCGCCGGCAGCGTCCGGGATGGCCACAAGTTCAGCCGCAAACCCCTCAGCAACTACCGCAGCAAATACCGCAATCCACCCTGCAGCCAACCCCGCAACAAGCGCCACGCCGGCCGTCGGCCGCATCGTGCTCGCTGCCGGCAACGATATACGGCTCGACACGGTCACCGAAGCCCTCAGCGAGTCTCTGGACTGGGGCGGCGGTAACCATCGCCGCGAAACCAGCCGCACCGACATCGGCAGCACGATCACTGCCGCCGGCGCCGTCGACCTTGTCGCCGGTCGCGACCTCGTGGCACGCGGCGCCGAGGTCAGCACGCGTGACGGGGCCCTCAGCGTCGAGGCCGGCCGCGATGCGCTGCTCACCACCGCCGAATCACACACCAGCGTCGACGAATCGCACCGGCATACCCGCAGCGGCTTCGCCTCGGACACGACCTATCGCTACCGCGACACGCTGGAGCAGACCACGCAGCAAGGGACACTGTTGTCCGGCAACCAGGTCAGCGTGCAGGCCGGGCAGGACATCAGCGTCCATGGCAGCCACGTCGTCAGCAGCCAGCGCACCACGCTTGACGCGGCACGCCATGTAAGAATCGAAGCGGCCACCGACACCCGGCACGAGACCCACCAGCACCAGAGAACGACTTCCGGGCTGATGGGCTCCGGTGGCTTCGGCGTGACCGTCGGCACCCGCAGCCTGAAGACCCACAGCGACACCACGGCGACGAGCGCCGTCACCTCGACGGTGGGCAGCACACAAGGCGATGTACTCATCCAGGCCGGCGACACCGTGCGCCAGACCGGCAGCGCCGTGCTCGCGCCGCAGGGCGACGTGATGATCGCCGGCCGGCAGATCACCATCGACGAGGCCCGCCGCACCGAGACCACCGTCAGTGGCCTGCAGTTCCGCCAGAGCGGCGTGACGGTGGCGGTGTCGAACCCGGTGATCGCCGCCGTGCAGACCGCGCAGCAGATGAGCGAGGCAGCGTCGAACACGACCGACGCGCGGATGACGACCCTGGCCGCGGCCAACACCGCGATGGCCGCCGCCAACGCTTACGACGCCGTCCAGGCGGGCCAGGGCACGACAATCAACGGCCAGGCCCACCAGATCCGTACCGGCACCGATGCGGCCGGGCAGCCGACGTCCCGCGACGCGACGGCCGCCGACCGGCTGGGCGGCATCCAGTTAGCCCTCAGCATGGGCACGTCGAAGAGCGACAGCCGCACGGTCGTCACCCGCAGCCAGGCCGTCGCCTCCCGCGTCGGCGCGGCTGGCCAGGTGACGATCACGGCCACGGGCGACCCGCAGCACAGCGACGTGACCGTCCAGGGCAGCCAGATCGCGGCCGGCCAGCAGGTCCGCATCAGCGCCGGGCATGCGCTGAACCTGCAGGCGGCGGCCCACACGCAAACGCAGCAGAGTGACAGCCGCAGCTCGAGCGCCAGCGTGGGCGTCGTCATGGCCGTGGGCGCCACCACCGGCGTGGGCGTGAACGTGTCGGGCAGCCAAGGACGCGGCCACGCCGACGGCAGCGACCTCGCGTGGAGCAACGCCCGCATCAGCGCCGGCGAGCAAGCGACGCTGCAGTCCGGCGCGGACATGACGATCACGGGGGCCGTCGTGGCGGCGCCGCAAGTGACGCTGGCCAGTGGCGGGTCATTGAGCATCGAGAGCCGGCAGGACCGCAGCGACTACCAGTCCCGCCAGCAGCAGGTCGGCGGCAGCCTCACGCTCGGCGCAGCGCCCAGCGCGAACCTGAACTACGCGCAGGGCAAGATCGACAGCACGTACACGAGCGTCATCGAGCAGTCAGGCATTCGCGCCGGTGACGGCGGCTTCGAGGTGAAGGTCGCTGGCGACACGACGCTCAAAGGCGGCGCGATCACCAGCACGCCCGCCGCCGTCGATGCGCAGCGCAATACGTTCTACACCGGCGGCACGCTGACCGCGACCGACCTCGCCAACCGCGCCAGTTACGAGGCCGACTCGGTGAGCGTGAACGTCGGCACCGGCTTCTCGGCGCAGGGGGACCGCGTGCCCGTAGGCACTGGCGTCGGCTTGGGCAACGACCATGACCGGGCGTCAAGCACGGCCCGAAGCGGCATCAGTGGCGTGGCCGGCGACGTCACGCTGCGCACCGGTGACCGGGAAACGGGAATAGCGAGGATCTTCGATGCCGGCCGCGTGCAGGAGGAAGTGACGGCGCAGACGCAGATCACGCAGACCTTCAGCACGCTGGCGCCACGGCAGGTGGCCGCCTATGCGGACGGGAAGATCCGCGATCTGCAGGCGCAGCAACGCGACACCACCGATCCGGCAAAGCGTGCCGAGCTGCAGCAGGAGATCGACTCCTGGGCCGACGGTGGGCGCTATCGCGTGGCCGGGCATGCCGTTGCGGGTGGCTTGGCCGGCGGTGTGGCCGGGGCGACCGGTGCCGGCACGAGTGCGGCGGTCGTGCCGCAAGTGGCCGAGGTGATTGACCAGGTCGACCTGCCGGCTTCGGTGAAGACGGCGCTGGTCGCCGCCGCCGGCACGGCGATCGGCGCGGCCGTCGGCGGCCAGCAAGGCGCCGGCGCGGCACTGAGCGAAACGACGAACAACTTCCTCAGCCATCAGGAGGCGCGCCAGCGCGCGGCGGCCAGCGAACGACTGCGGCAATGCCGGGATGACGCCTGCCGCCAGCAGGCCCGGGAGGAGAT
>JACCDS010783919.1_pt1 | contig 50255 bp, 31 predicted proteins | sample 7446441 | NCBI WGS metagenome assembly JACCDS01 (sample SAMN15323445, study PRJNA562643) | freshwater metagenome | isolation source: river surface water | place: USA:Blue River Watershed | collected 2017-08-17 | reverse complement strand
TCGAGGAAATTCAAGTTTTGCCAAGCGTACAGTATTTGGTGAAGGTTCGTAACAATGATAAAAACCAAGCATAAAAGATAAAGGTATGTACGAGTCCCCCTATAGAAGACCGCTCATCACCGGAGATGACACCACTTATAAAAAGATCTCCGATGATATCATTATTCCGGTTGAGGCGAAACCTACCCAGTGGTGGTACATGGGTTTTGCGATTTCACTGGCTTTTTTAGCTCTTTATGTTTGGGCCATCGGTTACTTACTCTGGAATGGGGTGGGGAGCTGGGGTTTGAATAAAACCGTTGACTGGGGTTGGGATATTACCAACTTCGTTTGGTGGGTAGGTATCGGTCACGCAGGAACGTTAATTTCTGCAGTATTATTACTTTTCCGTCAACGATGGAGAATGGCTATTAACCGTTCAGCGGAAGCAATGACCATTTTCTCTGTAATTCAGGCTGGTTTGTTCCCAATTATTCACATGGGACGTCCTTGGTTGGCTTACTGGGTATTACCTATCCCGAATCAATTTGGTTCATTATGGGTAAACTTTAACTCACCATTGTTATGGGACGTATTTGCAATTTCTACTTACCTTTCGGTTTCATTAGTTTTCTGGTGGACTGGTTTATTGCCTGATTTTGCAATGTTAAGAGATAGAGCTATTACTCCTTTTCATAAAAGAATCTATTCTATCTTAAGTTTTGGATGGAGTGGTAGAGCTAAAGACTGGCAACGTTTTGAAGAAGTTTCTTTAGTACTAGCAGGTTTAGCAACTCCATTGGTACTTTCGGTACATACAATTGTATCTATGGACTTTGCTACTTCAGTAATTCCAGGATGGCATACTACTATTTTTCCTCCTTACTTCGTTGCTGGAGCGGTTTTCTCTGGATTTGCAATGGTAAATACTTTGCTTATTATTATGAGAAAAGTATCTAACTTAGAAGCTTACATTACTATTCAACATATTGAATTAATGAATATTGTAATTATGATTACAGGTTCTATTGTTGGTGTAGCTTATATCACCGAGTTATTTGTTGCTTGGTATTCAGGAGTTGAATATGAACAATACGCTTTCTTAAACAGAGCAACTGGTCCTTACTGGTGGGCTTACTGGTCAATGATGACTTGTAATGTGTTTTCTCCACAATTTATGTGGTTCAAAAAATTAAGAACAAGTATTATGTTCTCTTTTATCATCTCTATTGTTGTAAATATCGGTATGTGGTTCGAACGTTTCGTAATCATCGTAACTTCATTACACAGAGATTACTTACCATCTTCATGGACAATGTTCTCACCAACATTTGTTGATATTGGTATTTTCATTGGAACAATTGGTTTCTTCTTTGTATTGTTTTTATTGTATTCTAGAACTTTCCCTGTAATTGCACAGGCAGAGGTTAAAACAATCTTAAAAGGAACAGGAGATAATTATATTAGAGAAAGAGCAAATAAAGATTCACACCATGAGTAATAAAGTAATATACGCCATTTATAATGACGATGATATATTAATGGATGCCGTAAAGAAAACACGTGCTGCTCATTATCATATCGAAGAAGTTTTTAGTCCATTCCCTGTTCACGGGTTGGATAAAGCGATGGGACTTGCCCCAACACGATTAGCCATTTGTGCATTCATTTATGGTTTATGTGGTTTGTCTTTTGGAACATGGATGATGAATTTTGTCATGATTCAAGATTGGCCTCAAGATATTGGAGGGAAACCAAGTTTCAGTTATATTCAAAATATGCCTTCTTTCGTTCCAATTATGTTTGAAGAAACTGTGTTTTTTGCAGCACACTTAATGGTAATAACTTTTTACATGAGAAGTAAATTGTGGCCATTTAAAGCAGCTGAAAATCCAGATGTAAGAACAACAGACGACCACTTTTTAATGGAAGTTGCTGTCAATGATAATGAGGCTGAATTAGTTTCATTTTTTGAGACTACTGGTGCTGTTGAAGTTAAAGTAATAGAAAAGCATTAATCATAGTTATGAAAAGTATATTTAAAATAGCATTTTTATTTGGTATGACTGCTTTGGTGTCGTCTTGCCATGATAAATCTGCGCCAAACTACCAGTATTTTCCAAACATGTATGAATCTGCAGGTTATGAAACTTATTCTGAATCTGCTGCATTTAAAGATGGTAAGGAAGGGCAACTTCCTGTAGCAGGAACAATCAATAGAGGTTTTGAGCCTTACGAATATGAAAATACTCCTGCAGGATATGAGTTAGCGAAAGCTAATCTTAAATCTCCTTTAGACTCTATTGAAAGAAGTTCTGAAAAAGGAAAAGAACTTTTTGAAATTTACTGTATCAGTTGTCATGGTGCTGCTGGAAATGGTAAAGGAAAATTAGTAGAAAGAGAAAAATTTCTTGGTGTTCCTAATTATGCAGATAGACCAATTACTGAAGGTAGTGTATTTCACGTAATAACTTATGGTTTAAATGCAATGGGTTCTCATGCTAATCAATTGAATCCACACGAACGTTGGTTAGTTGCTGACTATGTTCTAAAATTAAAAAGTCAATTATAATTGTTGAATTAACTGATCGTTATAGATATGTATACATTTTCAAGTAAATTAAAAACTTTTTCTTTTATCTTAATGGCTGTAGGTCTTTTAGGTATTGGATATGGTTTTTATACTGCACCAAAAGATATTAAAGAGGTTGAAGAACTTCTTGCTTCAGAAAATCATGGTGGTCATGGTGCTGTTAAGCATGAAGCTGCTGTTTCTCATGAAACAAAAGCAGTTGCTGAACACGCTGCGACTTCAGAATTAAATGAAGAAGCAGAACATAGTGAGCATTTAAATCATGTTTTACACCAATTACAAAATAAGCCATGGGCTGCATTGTATGTTGCTTGTATTTTCTTTTTGTTGATTTCTATGGGAACATTAGCGTTTTATGCTATTCAACAAGTTGCACAGGCAGGATGGTCTCCAGTATTGTTTAGAGTAATGCAAGGGATTACATCATACTTACCTGTAGGGTCAGTTATATTCTTTGTGTTTTTAGTATTATCTGGTCTTAATTTTAATCATTTATTTGTATGGTTGACAGAAGGAGTTACTGATCCTAAAAGTTTGAATTACGATGAAATTATCGCAGGTAAAGCGGGATATTTAAATTTCCCATTTTGGATTGTTAGAGCAGCTGTTTTCTTGCTAGGATGGAATTTATACCGTTATTATTCAAGAAAAAATTGTTTAGCACAAGATGAGGCTGATGATAACTTGAACTATAAAAAGAACTTTAAAATGTCTGCTGGGTTCCTAGTTTTCTTCATAGTATCAGAATCAATTATGTCTTGGGACTGGATTATGTCTATTGATCCTCACTGGTTCAGTACATTATTTGGATGGTACGTTTTTGCAAGTTTCTTTGTAAGTGGAATTACAATGATAGCTATGGTAACTTTGTATTTAAAATCTAAAGGATATTTGGAGCACGTTAACACAAGTCATATTCATGATTTAGCTAAATTTATGTTTGGTATCAGTGTATTCTGGACGTATTTATGGTTCTCTCAATTCATGTTGATTTGGTATGCTGATATCCCTGAAGAGATTACTTATTTTGTAACAAGAATACAAGTTTACAACCTTCCATTCTTTGGTGCGGTTGCTATGAATTTCCTTTTCCCAGTTTTGATATTGATCAATACAGATTTCAAGAGAATTTCTTGGGTACTGGTTATGGCAGGAGTTGTGATTTTATTAGGTCATTACGTTGATTTCTTTAATATGATTATGCCAGGGACTGTAGGTGATCAATGGTTTATTGGAGTTTCAGAAATTGCATCTATTCTTTTCTTCCTTGGATTATTTATTTTTGTTGTATTTACAACATTAGCTAAAGCTCCATTGTTGGCAAAAAGAAATCCATTTATCGAAGAAAGTAAACATTTTCATTATTAATATTTAAAGAAGAAAACAGATGACAAGTTTGTTGGTAATTATAGTTTTAGTTCTATTAGCTGTTGCAATTTGGCAATTGACTAAAATATTTGAACTTACACAAGTAGATATTTCAAGTTCAGATGACTCTCAAATAGCAACTGATAATGACAATAATGTTCAAGGGTATTTAATGTTTGGCTTTTTAGCTTTCATTTATATTTTTACTATTTATGGTTTATTAAAATGGGGGGATCTTCCGTTACATACTCCAGCTTCTGAGCATGGTGCTGATGTAGACAATTTAATGAATATAACTTGGGTTTTAATATTTACAGTTCAAGCAATTACACAAGTTTTATTGCATTATTTTGCTTTTAAATACAGAGGTAAAAAAGATCAAAAAGCGTTGTTTTTCGCAGATAATAATAAATTAGAAGCAATTTGGAGTATTATTCCTGCGGTTGTTTTGGCTGGTTTAATTTTATACGGATTGTATGCTTGGAACAATATTATGTTTGTTGATCAAGATGAAGATACAGTTGTAATTGAATTATATGCTCAACAATTTAAGTGGTCTGCTCGTTATGCTGGCGCTGATAATGTATTAGGAAAAGCTAATGTTAGATTAATTGAAGGTGTTAATACTTTAGGAGTTGATTTGGCTGACCCAAATGCTCAAGATGATTTTGTGGTTTCTGAATTACATATCCCTAAAGGAAAAAAAATACACTTTAAATTCCGTTCACAAGATGTGCTACACTCTGCATACATGCCTTTTTTTAGAGCTCAAATGAATTGTGTTCCTGGAATGGTAACAGAATTTGCTTTTACTCCAATTTATACTTCATCAGAGTATAGAGAGTTACCATTTATGGTTGAAAAAGTAGCTAGAATTAATGAATTGAGAGCAAAACAAAGTCTTAAGTTAGTTGCTGAAGGTAAAACAGCTCTTGACCCTTATACATTTGATTACTTATTGCTTTGTAATAAGATTTGTGGTGCATCACACTACAATATGCAAATGAAAATTGTTGTTGATACACCAGAAGAGTACAAAAAATGGTTATCAGATAAAGTAGCTTTAGTAAAAGAAGTTAAAGCAGCAAATGAGCCTGCACCTGCAGAAGGAACTAGTTCAGATTCAACATCTGTTACAAGTGATACATCGGCTGCTCAAACAGCAATGAAATAATTTATTTAAGAATATATAAAGTATACAAATATGTCAGCAGAAGGACACGGTCACGAACACGATCATCATCATAAAGAAACTTTCATTACTAAGTATATATTTAGTATTGATCATAAAATGATTGCAAAACAATACCTAATTACTGGTATAATTATGGGAATCATTGGTGTAGGTATGTCAATGCTTTTTAGAATGCAATTGGCTTGGCCAGAAGAATCTTTTAAAATCTTTAATATTTTATTAGGTGATAAATTTGCTCCTGATGGGGTTATGGCTAATGATATTTATCTTGCATTAGTTACAATACACGGAACTATTATGGTTTTCTTTGTATTAACAGCAGGACTTAGTGGTACTTTCAGTAACTTATTGATTCCCCTTCAAATTGGGGCGAGAGATATGGCTTCTGGATTTATGAATATGATTTCATACTGGTTGTTTTTCTTATCAAGTGTAATTATGGTTTGCTCTCTATTTGTAGAAGCAGGTCCTGCATCTTCAGGATGGACAATTTATCCGCCATTAAGTGCATTACCTCAAGCAATTCCTGGTTCTGGAATGGGTATGACACTTTGGTTAGTATCTATGGCTATTTTCATTGCATCTTCTTTAATGGGATCTTTGAACTATGTGGTAACTGTTATCAATTTAAGAACTAAAGGAATGACAATGACTAGATTGCCTCTTACTATTTGGGCATTCTTTATTACTGCAGTTATCGGGATTGTATCTTTTCCAGTTTTATTATCTGCTGCTTTGCTATTGATTTTTGATAGAAGTTTTGGTACTTCATTCTTCTTGTCTGATATTTATATTGCTGGAGAAGTGCTACATTACCAAGGTGGTTCGCCAGTATTGTTTGAACACTTATTCTGGTTTTTAGGTCACCCTGAGGTATATATTGTATTATTGCCTGCTTTAGGTATTACATCTGAAATTATTGCGACCAACTCTCGTAAACCAATTTTTGGTTACAGAGCGATGATTATGTCAATTTTAGCGATTGCATTTTTATCTACAATTGTTTGGGGTCACCACATGTTCGTATCGGGAATGAATCCATTTCTAGGATCGGTCTTTACTTTTACAACGTTATTGATTGCAATACCATCAGCTGTAAAAGCTTTTAATTATATTACTACTTTATGGAGAGGTAACTTGCAGTTCAATCCTGCTATGTTATTTTCTATTGGATTAGTTTCAACTTTTATCACAGGTGGTTTGACAGGAATTATTCTTGGAGATAGTACTTTGGATATCAATGTTCATGATACTTATTTCGTAGTAGCTCACTTTCACTTAGTAATGGGTATTTCTGCTCTTTACGGAATGTTTGCTGGAATCTACCATTGGTTCCCAAAAATGTTCGGAAGAATGTTGAATAAAAACTTAGGATATATTCACTTTTGGGTAACAGCAGTTTGTGCTTACGGAGTATTCTTCCCAATGCACTTTATCGGTTTAGCTGGTTTACCAAGACGTTATTATACAAACACTAACTTCCCTTTATTTGACGATTTGCAAAATGTAAATGTTTTAATTACAACTTTTGCTTTGATCGGTGGAGCTTTCCAATTAGTGTTCTTGTACAATTTCTTTGTTAGTATTTTCTACGGTAAGAAAGCAGAACAAAATCCATGGAAATCAAATACTTTAGAATGGACAGCGCCAGTAGAACATATTCACGGTAACTGGCCAGGTGAAATTCCAGAAGTACACAGATGGCCTTACGATTATAGTAATCCAGAACACGAAGAGGATTTTGTTCCTCAAAATGTGCCAATGAAACCAGGTGAAGCAGTTTTGCATCATTAATATATAAAGCCTCTTTTTAGAGGCTTTTTTATTTGTTTTTAGTGACAGTACTAATTTCTATTTAATCCTCCAAAATCTTTCTCTATCTTTGTTTTATGAATGAAAATTTAGACCCAACTACGAAAGGATATAATCCGGAAGAACTTGATCTTGAAAAAAGATTAAGACCACTTTCTTTTGATGATTTTGCAGGTCAAGACCAAATTCTTGAAAATCTTAAAGTTTTTGTTGAAGCTGCTAATCAGCGTAATGAAGCATTGGATCATACATTGTTTCATGGCCCTCCTGGATTGGGTAAAACTACGTTAGCCAATATACTTGCAAATGAACTGCAGGTAGGAATTAAAATTACCTCTGGACCTGTTTTAGATAAACCGGGTGATTTAGCAGGTTTGCTGACTAATCTTGAAGAAAGAGATGTTTTATTCATAGACGAAATTCATCGTTTGAGTCCTATCGTAGAGGAATATTTGTATTCTGCGATGGAAGATTTCAAGATTGATATTATGATTGAGTCAGGACCCAATGCAAGAACGGTTCAAATCAACTTGAATCCATTTACCCTTATTGGCGCAACGACTCGTTCGGGATTGCTGACCGCACCCATGCGCGCACGTTTTGGAATTGCTTCCCGTTTACAATATTATACCACAGAGCTTTTAACTACCATTATAGAGCGTAGCGCTAGTATCTTAAAAATGCCTATTGATCTTGAAGCTGCTATCGAAATCGCAGGGAGAAGTAGAGGAACACCTCGTATAGCGAATGCATTGTTGCGTAGAGTGCGCGATTTTGCTCAAATTAAAGGGAATGGTACAATTGATATCGAAATTGCAAGATATGCCTTAAAAGCGCTTAATGTGGATGCTCACGGTTTAGACGAAATGGACAATAAAATTTTAAATACCATTATTGATAAATTTAAAGGAGGTCCAGTAGGTTTAACTACATTGGCAACAGCTGTTTCTGAGAGTAGCGAAACCATCGAAGAAGTGTATGAGCCATTTTTAATTCAAGAAGGTTTTATTATGCGGACTCCTCGCGGTCGTGAAGTAACAGATAAAGCCTATAAACATTTAGGTAAATTGAAGACCAATATTCAAGGCGGATTGTTTTAACTCTAATTCTATTATTAATCGATCAAAATATTCGCAGTTGATTAAATCTGAGGCCCAACGCCTTGGTTTTTTATCTTGTGGCATATCCAAGGTTCAATTTTTAGAAAAAGAAGCTCCTAGACTCGAAAATTGGCTTAAAAACAATAGTCACGGACAAATGTCTTATATGGAAAACCATTTTGACAAAAGATTGAACCCTGCTTTGTTGGTTGATGGTGCTAAAAGCGTTATTTCATTATTACTAAATTATTATCCGTCAGAATTTCAAAAAGAGGAATCCTATAAAATTTCAAAATACGCTTACGGTCAAGATTATCATTTCGTAATCAAGGAAAAACTGAAAGCATTATTATTTTCTATCGAAGAACAAATAGGCGCTGTTTCAGGTCGCGCTTTTGTAGATTCAGCTCCTGTATTAGATAAGGCTTGGGCAGCTAAAAGTGGTTTAGGCTGGATAGGTAAGAATAGTAATTTGATTACTCAAAAAGTAGGCTCTTTTTATTTTATTGCCGAACTAATTGTTGATTTGGAATTAGAATATGATGCGCCAACTACCGATCACTGTGGAACTTGTACTGCCTGTTTAGATGCTTGTCCTACACAAGCCATTATTGCTCCTTATCAGGTCGATGGGAGTAAATGCATTTCGTATTATACCATTGAATTAAAGGATAATCTTCCTGAAGAAATGAAAGGTAAATTTCAAGATTGGGCATTTGGTTGTGATGTATGTCAAGATGTTTGTCCTTGGAATCGATTTTCAAAAGCACATAACGAACCTTTATTCAATCCAAATTCGGAAGTACTTTCTTTTTCTAAAAAAGATTGGGAAGAAATTACGGCTGAAACTTTTCAAAAAGTATTTAAAGATTCGCCGTTAAAAAGAACAAAATTTGAGGGACTTCGGAGGAATATTCAATTCTTGAAATAATTAATTCAAGCTTGATTCTCTTTTAATAATTTGAGTGGTCAATTCAATGGTTTTTGGTGTAAATTCTGCCTCTTCTTTTCTGGCTGCCATTTCTTCTAATAATAAATTGAACGCAGTAATTCCCATTTCATGGCTAGGTTGTTCAATAGTACTCAATTTGGGTGTAATTACTTGAGACATAAACCAGTTGCTAAATCCAATTACTTTTACCTCTTTTGGAACATTAATTTTTTGTTCGTTACAGTAGGCGAGTGTACCAACAGCCACTAAATCAGTTATAGCAAAAATACCATCGACATCAGGATGCTCTTCAAATAGTTGTTTGGTAAATTCATACCCTTCTTCGAAGCTCACTTTTTCACACACATATACCAATTTTGAGTCAAAAGGAATATTGTTTTTTTCTAGAGCTTTTTTATAGCCAAGATAGCGGTCAATCGAATTTTGTGGATTCAGAGGTCCACGAATATGAGCAATTTTTCGGCAACCATTATCGATTAAGTGTTGCGTTGCATCAAATCCTGCTTTTTGATCATCAATAACTACTTTAGAACATTTGGCCAATTTGGCAATTTTGTCAAACATTACTAAAGGAATTTTCCTTTTGATTATTTCCTGAATATGAGTGTCATTATTGGATTCGTTAGACAACGACATCAAAATTCCGTCTACTCTTTTGTTAATGAGGAGTTCAGCTTGTTTTTTTTCTAATTCTAATTTTTCATTTGATTGTAAAATAATTACTAAATACCCATTTTTTTCAGCTTCGTCTATAATAGCGTTAATGATATTAGAGAAAAAATGATGGGTTACCTCAGGAATAATTAGTCCAATAGTTTTGGATTCCTTGGTTCTTAAATTAACCGCAAAACTATTAGGGGTATAATTTAAGTTTTGAGCCAACTCTTTGACTGCATTCTTCGTTTTTTCACTAACATCAGGATAGTTTTTTAGTGCTTTAGAAACCGTCGTGATTGAGATTCCTAACGTAGTTGCAATTTCTTTAAGAGTAATGTCTTTCATGACCTTAGTATTTGGAAACATTTAATTTAATAATGATATGAAATAGGTATTCCATATCATTTAGAGTTAAATTTTCAACAATTTTATAGGTTGTAAATTCACCCACAAGATATTCATTTTTATGAAATAATTCTTTAATTAAATGAATATTTACAAATTATAAAGTTAACGTTATATTTCAAACATTGATAGGTATGCCTAGTTTTTATAAATAAAAAAAAGCGGTTTTGAAATATTTCAAAACCGCTTTCAAATACACATAAGTTGATTATTTTAGTTCTAAAATCAATGCTTCATACGGGCGTAAAGTATTCGCTTTCATTGATTTTGACTTAGGGTAATTTCCTAAAATAATTTTAGATTTTGCTATTGAAAACCCTAAATTATAAGTAGATTCTTTTTCTGTAAAGTTCAATAAAACCAATACTTTTTTCCCGTTAAGTTCTCTCGTATAAGAAAACACATTTGGATTTTCTTTATCTAAAAGGGTGTATTTTCCGTATTGAAGCACGGGACTTGTTTTACGAATTTTCACCAATTTTCTGTAATAATTCAAAACAGAATTTGGATCTTTTTCTTGTGCTTCTGCATTGATAGTAGTAAAGTTTGGATTTACTTTAAGCCAAGGTTTTCCAGTAGTAAATCCTCCATTTGGACTTGCATTCCATTGAAAAGGAGTTCTTCCATTTTCTCTAGAAGTTTGTTTTTTGTTTTCTAAAAACGCTTTTAAATCGCCACCGGCATTTTTGATTTGTTCGTATTTGTTTCGGGTGTCTACATCATTGTAGTCGTCAATGTTGTCAAAGCGAATATTAACCATCCCAATTTCATCTCCATTGAAGTTGTATGGAGTTCCTCTCATCGTCATAACAAAAGTAGACAGCATTTTAGAAGAAACCGCTCTAAATTGAGGGGTGTCATTTCCAAATTTACTCACCATTCTTGGCTGGTCATGATTGGCAACGAATATCGATAGCCAACCTTTATCCTTGAATGCTTCATCGTATCTTGAGAAAATATTTTTGTATTTCACTAAACCAAATTCACTGATATGGTTTCCAATATCCACGCTTTCAAAGTGATACGCCAAATTCAATTCTTTACGAGCTGGATCCACAAATTTCATCGCAGCTTCTGGAGAATCTCCAGCCCCTTCAGATACTGTCATAGCTTCAGGGAATTTACTCAATACTTCACGATTCATTTCCTGAATATGTTCATGTAATTTTGGTCCGTTTCCGTAAAATTTAATGATTTCCAAAGAGTTGTTTACAATTTCTTTAGGTAGTTCAGGGAACGTATCGTCTTTTGAAATAAATTGAAATGCATCCATTCTAAAACCATCAATTCCTTTGTTCAACCAAAATGTCATAATATCATAAATTTCTTTACGAAGTGTAGGGTTGTTCCAGTTTAAATCAGGTTGTTTTTTGGAGAAATAGTGTAGGTAATATGAATTAGTTGTCGCGTCATATTTCCAAGCATTGCTGTTTACGTCAAAAAAGCTCCATCGGTAGGGAGGAGTGCCTTTTTCTGCAGGCCACCAATAGTAATAATTACGGTATTTATTGTCTCTAGAACTTCTGGATTGTTTGAACCATTCATGTTCATCACTACTGTGATTTACCACCATATCCATGATTAACTTGATGTTTCTTTTGTGCATTTCTTTCAACAAAAGGTCAAAATCAGCCATGGTTCCAAAATCCTTTAAGATTTCTCTATAATTGCTGATATCATAGCCGTTATCATCATTTGGAGAATCGTAAATCGGACTTAACCAAACCGCGTCGATTCCCAAACTTTTTAGGTAGTCTAATTTGGAAATAATTCCTTTAATATCACCAACTCCATCTCCATCACTATCCTTAAAACTACGAGGATAAATTTGGTAAATTACGGCTTCTTTCCACCATTTGGCGTCGCCATTTTTAACGATAGTTGTTTTGTTGTCTTGTGCCATAATATTCATCAAAGAAGAGAATAGTAAGGCAATTAACAGCATTTGATTCTTTTTCATGTGGGTAAATTTAAGTAGTATATAAAGTTATTTAATTATTTCGTTGAATTCCAAACGTTCTCCATCGGGGCCTAAAATATTGAAATATTTACACCCTTTGTTCCAAAAATCAAGAAACACAGGTTCATTTTCGAGAACGATAAAATTGTTTTCTTTCAGGGTTTTGAATGTCAAATCGGCATCATCAACATCAAAAGCAATGTGGTCAATATGACCGTCTTTTCTGTTTTTGATTTCAGGCAAATGAGAAGCAGGCAATTGGTATAATTCGATTATCATGGTATTGCGTTCCATCATGGCCACAATACCTCCTTTTTCTCCTTCAATTTCGAAAGTAGAAGGCATCACATTTTTAAAACCTAATCGTTCGTAAAAAGCAATTGATTTATCCATGTTAGAAACAGGAATACCAATGTGTTGTATGTGATTTATTTTTAAATTCATGAATTTTAAATTTGCATAAATTCACTAATAGTTTCAGGTGAAATTTTCGGGTTAGCACCTTCATTTTGAGCTACTAAGGCGCCTAAAGCACAAGCGAAATTAATGGCGTTTTGGGGTGTAACTCCCGTCAATAATTGGGTTAACAAACCAGCCAAAAATGAATCTCCAGCACCTACGGTATCAGCAACTTTAATTTTATAGCCACTATTGTAAAACAATTGATTGTCATATAGTAAAACGGCACCATGACTGCCTTTGGTTACACAAATATGGTTGGTGTTGGTTTTCTCAGCAATAAACTGAATATTTTGTTCCAAAGAATGAAAAGGAGAACCTAAATACGCGCTGATTTCATACAATTCATCATCATTAAATTTGATAAAATCAGCTTTGTTCATTAAGTCTAAAAGTAATTCTTTAGTATAAAAAGGGGCTCTTAAATTCACATCAAAAATTTTATATTGAGCTGAATTTAAAAGAGTTAATAAGCTTTGGTACGAAGTGTTGTCCCGGCATACCAAACTTCCAAACACGAGTGCGTCGGCATTGGCTACCACATTTTGTGCTTCGGGAGTAGCTTCAATTTTGTCCCAAGCTACAGGATAATTAATCGTGTAAGAAGCTGAACCTTTTTCATCTAATTGTACTAATACTTCACCCGTTGCAAAGGTAGTATCAACCTGAATAGCATCTGTACTGACCCCATTTTCTTTCACAAAATCAAGTAATTCGTTTCCTATTTCATCTTGTCCAATGCGGCTGATGATTTGGGTGTCAATCCCTAAAGAAGCCATTCTAAGGCCTACGTTTAATGGAGCTCCTCCAATTTTTCTATGGGTTGGAAAAACGTCAAATAGGACTTCGCCAAAACAAACTATTTTCACTTTTTTTGTTATTAAACTCATTTTTTAAGCATTTTATGTTCTAATTCCTCTAACGATAATCCTTTGGTTTCGGGCATCATATACAAAACAAAAATCAATTGTAATATCATCATAAAAGCAAAGAAAGCAAATATTGGCCACGGATTTTCTTTAAAAATGTCAATCACTATAGGACCAGCCAAAGTTATTAATGCTGCAAAAATCCAGTGAATTCCTGTCCCAAAGGATTGTCCGTTGGCACGAACATTGTTTGGAAATATTTCCGAAATAAAAACCCAAATTACAGCTCCTTGTCCAATAGCATGCGAGGCAATAAATACCATTATAGATACCATTAATACAAACGAGCCTAGGTTATTGTGAAAAGCTAAAGCTACCATTCCTAAACTCAATATGTAGCCAATGGAACCAATTAGCATCAATTGTTTACGACCTAAAACATCAATTAAACGCATACCTGCAAGGGTAAAAACGAGATTGGTAACTCCAATTAAAATCGAATTCAGTAGGGACTCTTTGGAACCCAATCCTGCCATTTCTAAAATCTCTGGAGCATAATACAAAATGAAATTAATTCCAGAGAGTTGATTAAAAAAGGCTAATAAAAAAGCCAATACTACAGGGATTTGATATTTTTTTGAAAAAATAGTTTCTTTTACCGTTGTTGCTACAACATCTTTTTTGATTTCATTAAAATTATCTAAAGCTTCTTTTTGGTTGAAAATCATTTCAAGTACTTGCAATCCAGCATTATCATCTCTTTTTTTAAGAATTAACCAGCGCGGACTTTCAGGGATTTGCAATACAATAATACTGTAAATAAATGCTGGAACTGCTACAATTCCTATCATCCATCGCCAGTCGTTATCCCCGCTAACGCCTTCAAAAAGATAATTAGAAAAAAAAGCGATTAGGATTCCAAAAACAATATTAAATTGAAACAAAGTGCCTAATTTTCCTCTGTTATCTGGGGTTGAAATTTCCGAAATATAAATCGGTGCTGCTACTGATGAGGCCCCAACTCCAATACCACCAATGAATCTAAAAAAAGAAAACACATATGGATTAGGTGCCAATGCAGATCCCAAAGCGGAGACTAAAAATAAGATACCAATCCAGAATAAAGTTTTCTTGCGTCCCCATTTGTCACAAGGAATACCCCCGAGTAAGGACCCCAAAACTGTACCCCATAAAGCCATTGACATAATAAAAAGTCCATGAAACAAAGGTGTTGTGTGCCATAATTCCTTGATGGGTAAGTTGGCACCTGAGATGACAACAGTGTCAAATCCGAATAAAAATCCCGCAACAGCTACGGTAAGAGACCAATTTCTAACGTTATTCATTTTTTTAGTTTTTGTGGTTGAGTTAATATTAAGTTGGTAAGGGACTCTATTGCCAAATTCTTTTAACAGAGTCGAAGGTTAATTTTTTAATTTCTTGATTATCAATTGACTGAATAGATAGTTTAGTATAAGGTTGGTTTGGAAAAATTTGTTCAGTAAAAGTGTAAACCCCGCCATTTAAGAAAACCTCAATAGAAGACCAGTCTAGAATAACTTGAAAATCGATTGATTTCGAAATCAAATTAGTGGTAGGTGTAGTATGGATTTTTTCTCCAAAACTTTTTTCGAAATTCACTTTTCCAGAATGTCGTCTGTCGATTGAAAATAGTTGTTTTTTAGCATTGTAATGCAATACAAGCGAGTCATTTGCTTCATTAGAAAAAACTAATTTCAAGTCTTTATTTTGAGATTGGAATTTAATTTGAGATTGATTCAAATTAGAGTATACAAAAGTCTTTTTCTCGCCTTTTTTAATTTCAATTTTTTCTTTTGAAAAGTCTGTGGTTAAAAGTTTTTCGAATTGTTCTAACGGTTGGCTTTGTAATACATAATATTCCTTAATTTTTGCAAGTGAAAGCGTTCTTGGCAATGTCATTGCACTTCTCCAATTTGTTGTTGGAGTGTCTCTAGCATAATTCCAATTGCTCATCCAACCTATAAAAATACGATCTCCGTTTGGAGCGTCATTGTAAGTGACTCCGGCATAATTATCGGTGCCATAATCTACCCATTTTATTTCTTTTTGAGAAGTGGTAAACGATTTTCCGTCAAAATCGCCTACAAAATATTGAGTAGCCGAACCACCATTGGGTGCGCCTGGATTGATACTTACTGAAAGCACCCATTTTTCTTCTTGGCTTCCTTTTACTTTGATTTTAAATAGATCAGGACATTCCCAAACACCTCCGTGGGCGCCTCTATTTTGTCCAAATTCACTCTCTAAATTCCAATTGATTAAGTTGTTTGAAGTATAAAATTGAGCACGATCACCGGCAACTAAAACAAGATTCCAATTTTTTGCTTCTTCGTTCCAGAAGACTTTAGGGTCTCTAAAATCGCGCATAGTAGCATTGCCAATGATTGGATTGCCTTCATATTTTTTCCAAGTCATTCCTTCGTCTAAACTATAGGCTAAGCCCTGAGATTGCATATTGATTTTTCCTGCCTTTTCAAATTCCATATTGTGGTAAGTGAAAATAGCAATCATAGGTGGATTTTCTTTGGTGCCAAGTCCTGAAGTGTTATTCACATCCATTACAGCACTTCCTGAAAAAATCAATCCTAATTCGTCTGGGAATAAGGCGATTTTTTGGTGTTTCCAATGAATTAAATCAGTACTTGTTGCGTGTCCCCAGTGCATAGGTCCCCAAACAATGTCTTCAGGATAATATTGGTAAAATAAATGATAGGTTCCTTTGTAATACAACAGTCCGTTAGGGTCGTTCATCCATTTTTTTTCAGGAGTAAAATGAAATTGCGGTCGGTACGATTCTTGGTAATATTGGGTTGAATCAATAAGTATTGATTCTTTCGATGAAATTATAATAGATTTGTTTTTTTGCGCATGGCAATTGAAATAAAATAGTAAGCTTATAAATAAGCTAAATACAATTATTTTATTCCATTGGTACTTCATCTTGTTTTTTTGAATGGCTAAAAATAGTATTCTTTTTATGAATAGTGAACTTTGTCGTATTGATAAGTCTACAGATTTATTCCGAAAACGTTGTCGGTATTAAATAAGTTGTAATAAATGCCATTTTAAATGGTTCTTCAATTTATATGGATTATGTTTGATAAATTTAATAGTTTATTAATGAAACCATAATAATATCAAACCATGAATTTAAATTTCGAAAAGAGTTGTATTAAAAAGTGCTATTTGATTGTAAATTTACTCTTTATAACTATACAGTTGAGTGCTCAAAAAGTGACTATTCCTATTGCTACTGATAATCACATGATTTTGATGCAGACGGATAATTTGAATCGATTGAGAACCATATATTTTGGTAAACCATTACAAAATCAAAGTGAATTCGAAGCGGTTGGATCTAATTATAGTTATGACGAAAACAACTCGGGAATTTATAATTCGTCTTATACGCCAGCGGGAACTTGGAATTTGTCGGAACCAGCTATTCAAGTTAAGCATGCTGATGGTAATCCATCATTAGAATTGAAATATAGCAGTCACAAAAAAGAACAAATTGATGCCAATACTTCTATAACTAGTATTGTTTTAAAAGACCCAGCTTATCCTTTTGAAGTAGTTTTGTTTTATAAAATTTGGTCAAAAGAAAATGTCATTGAGCAATGGACAGAAATTAGACATAAAGAGAAAAAAGCAGTTGTGTTACAAAAATATGCTTCAGCAAATTTATATTTTTCAAATAAAGATTTTTACCTGACTAGTTTTCAAGGTGAATACTTGAAAGAAATGCAACCTATTGAATCCAAACTAGAACAAGGAATCAGAACTCTTGATTCTAAATTAGGAACAAGAGCCATGTTGCTCCAAACACCAAACTTTATCGTTTCTTTTGGCAAACCTGCTTCTGAAAATGAAGGGACTGTCTTATTAGGACAATTGGCATGGGGTGGTAATTTTAAATTGGACTTTGAAATTGATTCGCACAAAAATTTGCGTTTGATTACTGGAATCAACCCCTTTGCTTCAGAATATGCTTTAGTTCCCAACGAAACGTTTAGAACGCCTTCGTTAATTTATACTTTATCTGGTAATGGAACGGGTGAGGCTAGTAGGAATTTACAAAATTGGGCTAGAAAATATCGTGTATTAGATGGAGAAGGAGAACGATTGACGTTATTAAACAATTGGGAGGCGACTTATTTTGATTTTGATGAAAATAAAATTTCTGGCTTGTTCAAAGGAGCAAAAGACATTGGAGTTGATTTATTTCTTTTAGACGATGGTTGGTTTGGAAATAAATATCCACGTAACAATGACGATGCTGGTTTGGGGGATTGGCAAGAAAATAAAAAGAAATTGCCTCATGGTTTAGGTTATTTGGTAAAAGAAGCTAAAAAAGAGGGAGTGAAATTTGGAATCTGGATTGAGCCAGAAATGGTAAATCCGAAAAGTGAGTTGTACGAAAAATATCAAGATTGGGTAATTCGTCAACCAGAACGTCCTGAAATTTATTATAGAAATCAATTGGTTTTGGATTTGTCCAATCCAGAGGTTCAAAATTTCGTTTTTGGAATCGTAGATAATCTATTTGTCAAAAATCCAGAATTGGCTTTTATTAAATGGGATTGTAATGCTGTAATCTATAATGCCTATTCTGCTTATTTGAACAAAAAGGGATTACCTCAATCTAATTTGTATGTTGATTATATCAAAGGGTTGTATAAAGTGTTAGAGCGTATTCGTGCTAAATACCCTAAGGTCCCTATGATGTTGTGTTCTGGCGGAGGCGGTAGAGGTGAATATGAATTTTTAAAATATTTTACAGAGTTTTGGCCAAGTGATGATACTGAACCTTTAGAACGTATTTTTCTTCAGTGGAATTATTCGTATTTTTTTCCTTCTATAACTACAGACAACCACGTGACTGATTGGGGGAAACAGCCTTTGAAGTTTAGAGTAGATGTGGCTAGTATGGGAAAATTGGGCTTTGATATCGTAACGGATCATTTGAGTGAAAAGGACAAGCAGTTTTGCAAACAAGCGATTTCAAACTATCATTCCTTTAAAGAAGTGGTTTGGCATGGGGATCAATACCGTTTGGTAAACCCATATCAAAATGACATTGCTTCTGTGATGTATGTCGATAAAGATAAAACTAAAGCAGTAGTTTTTAATTATTTAGTCAACAACAGGTTTAATATCACAGCGACCAAAAGGCCTGTAGTTTTCAATGGGTTAGATGCAAAGAAAAAATATGCAATTAAGGAAATTAATGTATATCCTGGTACAGAATCAACTTTAAAACCGGGAGCTGTTTTTTCAGGCGATTTTTTGATGAAAGCGGGTTATAATCCTGATGTGAATCTAAAAAGAACCAGTGTTATTCTAGAAATTAACGAGGTTAAATAATACATCTTAATTTTTTCATAATAAAAGCTTTCAGTCTTCATATAGATTGGAAGCTTTTGTTGTTTTTAAAGAATTCGCAATAAAATTTAATTTCGCGACTTTTTATTAGATATAATCCATCATTTTTTCAATGTATTTGATTTAATTGTACAAAATGTGTTTTTTTAGTCGGTTTTTTTTACAGATAAGCTATTTTTTCATTTGTTTTTTTACGGTATTAATTTTTAAATCGAAAACGTTTTCGATGTCTCGAAAACGATATAGTTTGCTTTTTCTTAATTTTTTCATAAAATTAGTAGTATGTTTGGAGCAATATTTAAAACAAACCATTTATTAACCAACTTATTTATTACGTATGAAAAATAGTCTACTAAAAGGCTTGATGGTTTTCTTAACCATGCTATGTACAAGTTTGACATATTCACAGGATGTGTCAGGTACCGTATCCGATGCTAGCGGACCTCTCCCAGGGGCTTCTGTATTAGTTAAAGGAACGACAAAAGGAGCGCAAACAGATTTTGATGGTAAATTTACTATCAAGAATGTTGGCTCAAACGCAGTTTTAGTTTTTAGTTACATTGGTCTTAAATCTCAAGAAGTAAATGTAGCGGGAAGAAGTAACATTAAAGTTACTTTAAAAGAAGATTCAGCAGAATTAAAAGAAGTAGTCGTTATTGGTTACGGTTCTGTGAAGAAAAAAGATGCTACTGGAGCTGTAGATCAACTTTCTGCTAAGAAATTTGATAATGTTGCGGCTACTAATCCAGCTTCTTTATTGCAAGGAAAAGTTGCAGGTGTTCAAGTTACATCTTCAAGTGGTGAGCCAGGAGCTTCAAATTCTATTAGGATTCGTGGTAATGGTACTCTTCGTGGAGGAAATGGACCACTTATCGTTGTTGATGGTGTGCCTTTGGCTGGAGGAGATGTTTCTGCAGGAGGTGCTAACATGAATTTAGGTACAATGACTGCTAAAGATCCTTTAAGTTTTATTAATCAAAATGATATCGAGAGTATGTCTATTTTGAAAGATGCTTCTTCTACGGCTATTTATGGAGCTCGTGGTGCAAATGGAGTAATCATCATTACTACTAAAAAAGGGAAATCTAAAGAGCCAGAATTAACTTATTCTACATCTTATACAACTTCTTCTTATGCTTCGAAATTTAATGTTTTATCAACAGATGAATTTCTTGCTGCTACTCCAGGACAAACAGCGAATCATTTTGGAGGATCTTTTGATTGGAAAAAAGAAGTGCTGCAAACAGGAAGTACTTTAAATCACGACTTGTCTTATTCAAGTGGTACAGATAAATCAAATACAAGAATCTCTTTAGGTATGGCTAATACCGATGGTATTGTTAGAAATACAGGTTTAGATAAATACACAGCGAGTTTGTATAATTCAAATGATTTCTTAGATGGTAAAGTAAAATTAGAAACACGTATCTCATATTCTAATATTAAAGACCGTAGAGGTTTGTTAACAAACGATACAGGATATATTGGAAATGTTTTAAGTTCTGCTTTGTATTGGAATCCAACAAGAAATGTTAAAAATGTTGATGGGTCATATACTCGTGTTTCAGGAGATTATATTAATCCAGTACATTTATTGAATTCATTTTCAAACAATGGAGATTTGTCAAAATTCTTAGGTAACATTACAACAAATGTTAAATTAACTAATGATTTGAAATATACAATGGTTGTAGGTTTTGAAACTTCTAATTCAGTGGTTAAACAACAAGCTACTCCAGATTTGAATATTCAAGATTTTGCTAGAGCAACTAATCCTGCAGATTTAAAAGAATATAGAGGTCAAGCAACAGTTTCTCTTGATCAAAGAGTTAACAAAACTATTGAGCATAACTTAACTTATACAAAAGATATTACAAAAGATATTAATTTGAATGCAATTGTAGGTTATTCTTTTTATAACTATAGTTCAAATGGAAATTTTGTTTCTGCTAAAGGTTTTGCTGCTACGCAAACTAATTTATTGAATAATATGGAAGGTGGTATTCCTACAGAAACTAGAACTGGTTCTTATAAAGGATTAGTTGAAATGCAGTCTGTATTTGCTAGAGCTTCTATGTCTTTCTACAATAAATTAAATTTAGATTTAACGGTTCGTCGTGATGGATCATCTAAAGCGGCTGAAGGTAAAAAATATGGAAATTTCCCTTCATTAGGTTTAGGTTATAAATTTGTATCTGATAAAGAAGGATTAGTTAATGATTTTAAATTAAGAGCTAATGCTGGTAAAACAGGTAATACTGAATTTCCAAGAAACTCTTCTGTAGGTATTATTGAGTACAATGGTCCAGATCAATTTAACATTGTGAATAATGCTAACTCTCAGTTAACTTGGGAGACCACAGCTTCGTATGGTGTAGGTGCTGATTTTACATTATTAAAAAATAAATTATCAGGATCTGTTGATTACTTCAATAAAAACACTACAGACTTAATTGTTGGTATTCCTTCAACTTCAGGGCAACCTTCTCCTCAAGGTATTAAATACACTAATTTACCTGCACATTTAATTAACAAAGGATTTGAAATTGCTTTAAACTATAAAGCGATTGATACTCAGGATTTAAGATGGGATGTATCTGCAAATGCTGCTTTCTTATCTAATACTATCCAAGATCTTGGAGATTCAAATGTTTATAATGTTGGAGCTATTCACGGACAAGGTTTAACAGATGCTTATGTTCAACGAATTCAAGATGGTTACCCATTATATACATACTATTTACCAGAATTCACAGGGTATAATACAAGTGGTATTTCTCAATATGCTAATGGTGGTGCTCCAAAAATGTTAGACAAACAACCATTACCTAAAATGACGCTTGGTTTCTCAACTAGTTTGGCTTACAAAGATTTTGATTTCTCAACTTCTTTATATGGTAATTTTGGAAATTATTTGTTTAACAATACAAATGTTGCTTTGTTTTACCAAAACCAATTGGGTGGTAAAAACGTAACTCCTGATGTGGCTAACTCTGTTCAATCTAGATCAGATGCTAATACACCATCTACAAAATATCTTGAAAAAGGTGATTTTATTAGATTAGGACAATTGACATTAGGTTATACTGTTAAAGGGAATCTTTTAGATCGTTTGAAAATGAAATCAGCTCGTTTCTACGTTAATGGTTCTAACTTATTTGTAATTACTAAATATTCAGGTTTTGATCCAGAGGTTGATACTAATAAAACTTTAAATGGTATTCCTTCAGCAGGTATTGATTATTTGTCATATCCTAAAGCGAGAACTTTTTCAGTAGGTCTTAACGTAACATTTTAATTAGAGTAAAAATGAAAAAAAATAATTTTATAAAGTACAGTATCTTCGTAGGAGCATTAGTTCTTGGAGTTAGTTGTACCAATTTAGATGAACAAATACAAGATGCAACTGCTATTTCTAGTGCAGATCCAGATGCGGTTTTGACATCGGCTTACAATGGTTTACGTAATTTTGAGCCTCAGGATGGAGTATTTGCTGTTCAGGAAGTTTCTACAGATTTTTGTATTGTTCCAACACGTGCAGGAGACTGGGGTGATGGAGGTGCTTGGTTACAAGATCACTTTCATACATGGGATGCCAACAGTAGAGAAATTAATACAGCTTGGAAATCAATGTTGTCAAGTGTGTATAATTGCGATTTAGCATTAGCAATCCAAGGTATTCCAGCGGATAAGAAAGCGCAAGCACAATTTTTGAAAGCTTACTACTATTATAATGCTATTGATATGTTTGGACAAGTTCCTTACAGAGAAGCTGGTAGTTCTCCGGATGATTTCCCTAAAGTATGGGATTCTCCAACGGCTACTGCTAAAATTATAGCTTTATTGGAAGAGGCATTACCTAATTTACCAGCAAAAAATAGTTCCGATCCTTCAATTGCTAGTAAAGATGCTGCTAATTTCTTATTAGCAAAAATTTATTTGAACAAAGCGGTATTTGATACTCCATCACATACAGGATTTAATGCAAGTAATGTGGCTAATATGAATAAAGTGATTCAATATGTTGATGCTATCTCTAGTGGAACTACTTTAGCTCCTGATTATTGGGATAACTTTAAGCCAGCTAACCATACTAGTCCAGAGTTGATTTTTACTGCTAAAAATATCAATGGTGTTGATATGGGTGCAATCAGAACAAGATGGTACATGGGTAATCACTACAATCAAATTCCTTCTGGATGGAATGGTTTCTCTGTGTTACAAGAATACTATAATAAGTTTGATCCAGCAGATAGACGTATCAAAAATAATGATCCTGCTATTGTAGCTTCATTTGGTAGTCCACTAGGTATGCGTATTGGTTTGCAATATGATAAAGGTGGGGTTACTCCTTTGACAACAAGAGGTCAAAATGGTTCTTTACCTTTGAATTTCCAAAGTGATCCTGCAGGATTGCCAGCTGATGGTAAAATTATTTCTGACAACTGGTTAGAAAGATGGGGTATTCGTCCACAAAAATACATTCCAGATGTATCTAATATGGATAAACCTGAAAATGATTATGTATTGTTCCGTTATGCTGATGCTTTATTGATGAAAGCAGAGGCTATTGTAAGAGGAGGGTCAAGTACTACTACTTTGGCTTCAATTGCTTCGGCATTGTCTTCTCGTCAAGGAATTACTACATCAATCAATTTAACAACTTTGGCTGGAATTAATAATGCTAGAGCTACTGAGTTATGGGAAGAAGGATGGAGAAGAAACGATATGATTCGTTTTGGAACTTATACTACTGCCAGAGCTACAATGACTAATACTGATGCGTATAGAGTATTGTTGCCAATTCCAACTACAGCTTTGTTAAATCCAAATATTCATCAAAATCCTGGATATAATTAATTTATTCAGAAATTAGATGATGATATTTAAGGAGGGTTTTTAAACCCTCCTTATTTTTTATAATAGAGCTTTATTTAAGCTCTATTTTTTTTGAGCATATATAACTATTTTAGGCTGTTTTTATTTTTTTTATATACTGAAAAATCCATAAATTGCTGGCTATATATTTATTATAATTAATTCATTAGTGATGATGTTAAAACGTATTCTATTTTTCTTCCTTTTTGTTGCCTTAGCAAGTTGTTCAAAAGGGAATTCAGATTCTTTATTCACCAAATTAGAGTCGTCTCAGACGGGTATTGATTTTCAAAATGAGGTAGCTAATGGGGAGAACATGAATATATTCAAATACCGTAATTTTTATAATGGTGGTGGAGTAGCTATTGGTGATATTAATAATGATGGCTTAGCCGATGTTTTTTTTACGTCTAATCTTGGTGAAAATAAATTGTACTTGAATAAAGGGAATTTTAAATTTGAAGATATTACTTCTAAATCAAGGATAGATGGTAAAAAGGCTTGGTCAACTGGTGTTGTAATGGTCGATATTAATGGAGATGGATTTTTAGATATTTATGTTTGTGATGCTGGAAGTAATATTGATGCGATTAGAAAAAGCCAATTGTATATTAATAATGGTAATAGCACTTTTACTGAAAAAGCCGCAGAATACAATTTAGCAGATACAGGAATCACCACTCATGCTGCCTTTTTTGATTATGATAAGGATGGCGACTTAGATTGTTATATTCTAAATAATAGTTTTATCCCTGTGAGTAGCTTAAACTATTCCAACAAAAGAGAATTGCGGGATAAAGATTGGGATGTTGCAGATATCTTAAAAGGAGGTGGAGATAAGTTGATGCGCAATGATAATGGGAAATTTGTTGATGTAAGTGAGTCTGCAGGGATTTATGGAAGTTTGATAGGTTTTGGATTAGGTGTTACTATTGGAGATGTTAATGGCGATTTGTATCCAGATATTTATATTTCCAATGATTTTTATGAAAGAGATTATTTATATATTAATAATAAAAATGGTACTTTTTCGGAACAAATTCAAACTTGGGCTACCCATATTAGTCAAGCTTCTATGGGAGCAGATATGGCGGACGTTAACAATGATGGTAAAGCCGATATTTTTACTACAGATATGTTACCAGAAGGGGATGAACGTTTAAAAACCACTACTAGTTTTGATAATTACGATTTATTAACTCGTAAATTGAGTATGGATTTTTTCAATCAATACATGTCAAATGCTTTGCATATCAATGATGGTAGTCGATTTACTGAAATTGCAAACTATGCAGGTGTTGCTAAGACAGATTGGAGTTGGGGTGCGCTTTTATTTGATATGGATAATGATGGGTATAAAGACATTTATGTTTGTAACGGCATCTATCATGATTTAACCAATCAAGATTTTATGGATTTTTTTGCCAATGATTTGATGCAAAAAATGGTGATAACAGGTAAAAAAGATGATATTGAAACGATTATTGCCAAGATGCCTAGTACACCGATTCCTAATTATGCGTTTAAAAACAATCATAATCTAACTTTTACTAATAATGCAACCAATTGGGGATTAGATACCCCAAGTTTTTCAAATGGTGCGGCTTACGGTGATTTGGATAATGATGGGGACTTGGATTTAGTAGTCAATAATGTGAACATGGAATCGTTTGTGTATCGAAATAATTCGGAGAAAAATAAGGCCAATCATTTTGTTAAAGTAAAATTAAAAGGCGCTGCTCAAAATAAATTTGCTGTGGGTAGTGTAGTCGAATTGTATTCTGGTAAAGAGATTATCCGACAAGAATTAATCCCGTCAAGAGGTTTCCAGTCCTCCATTGATTATGTAATGACTTTTGGTTTAGGAAATAAAAAAATAGATTCGTTACAAGTTATTTGGCCAAATGGTAAATCAAAAACAATTAAAAAAGTAGCTTTAAACACCACCATCAATTTATCGATTGCGGATGCAACAACTGATTATGTTTTTAAATCAACTCAGCCAAAACCAATGTTCAAAGAAGTTAAATCAAACTTTTTGGCACACAAGGAGAACGATTATATTGATTTTGATTATGAAGGTTTGATTTCTAAAATGCTTTCTCAAGAAGGGCCATCATTGGCAGTTGGCGATATTAATGGAGATGGAAATGAGGATGTGTTCATTGGTGGTGCTAAAGGCCAATCAGGCAAAATTTATCTCAATAAAGGAAATAATAGCTTTGCGGTTACGTCACAAAAAGTCTTGGATTCCGATGCTAATTTTGAAGATACAGCAGCTAGTTTTTTTGATGCAGATGGTGATGGTGATTTGGATTTGTTAGTAGGTTCAGGAGGCAATGAAAGAACAAGCCCTGATAATTATCAAAATCGTTTGTATTTGAATAATGGTAAAGGAATATTTGTAAAATCCACTAATGTTATCCCTTCTACAAGCACTAATGTTTCGGTAATTGCACCGTATGATTTTGATAAGGATGGAGATGTTGATGTATTTGTTGGAAGTAGAAGTGTTCCTGGGGTATATGGAATTGATCCAAAACATTTGTTATTAGAGAATGACGGCAAAGGCAATTTCACCAACGTTATTGATAAAAAAGCTTTTAAATTGAATGCAACAGGAATGATTACCGATGCGGTTTGGGAAGATATCGATAATGATAATAAGAAAGATTTGATTATTGTAGGTGATTGGATAGCACCTCAAATATTCAAAAATACAGGAAGACGTTTGGCTGCTTTCAAATCGAATTTGAGTAATTATTCAGGATTTTGGAATTCCGTACAATGTGTGGATTTGAATAATGATGGTAAAAAAGATTTTATCATAGGCAATAAAGGTACTAATACTGCTTATAAAGCTTCGGCTAAAAATCCTATGAAATTGTTTACTAATGATTTTGATAATAACGGAACGATTGAACAAATTACGACTCGTTCTATAGAAGGAAGAGATATGCCAATCAATTTAAAACAAGAATTGGCAAAACAAATCCCGTCTATCAAAAAGAAAAATTTGAGTTATGGCGATTATGCTAAAAAATCAGTTCAAGAGATTTTTGCTCAAGATGTAATTACTAATTCATTACAAAAGTCAGCGTTGATTCAAGAAAGTGTAGTTGCTATTAATAAAGGGAATGGTCGGTTTGAAATAAAAGTGCTACCCGATCAAGTACAATTTTCGTCTGTTAACACAAGTTGTGTAATGGATATAAACAAAGATGGTATTTTGGATATCATTTTGGGAGGAAATCAATATGAATTTAAACCACAGTTTGGTCGATTAGACGCGAGTCATGGATGTGTTTTGTTAGGAAATAAAAAAGGCGAGTATTCTTGGTTGCCGTATGCTAATTCTGGGTTCTTTATTACAGGTGAAGTGCAAAAGATGAGAATAATCAAGAACAAGAATAATACAACGGCTATTTTAGCGGTGCTCAATAATAATGCTCCAAAACTATTTACAAGCAATGAATAATTTTATTAAAATAGGTTTAGCATCATTGCTATTCATTAGTTGTTCAAAGAATAAAAATCAATTATTTGAAAAACTCTCACCAGAAGCTAGTAATGTGAAGTTTTCGAATCAATTAGACGAATCGAAAAATATTTCTATTTTGGATTACCTCTATTATTACAATGGGGGAGGAGTTGCTTTGGGGGATATTAATAATGACGGATTAGTCGATATTTATTTTACATCCAATCAAGGGAAAAATAAATTATATCTTAACAAGGGAGGAAACGAATTTGAAGATATTTCTGTTAAGGCTGGAGTAGAAGGAGAAAGTGATTGGCAAACCGGTTCGATTATGGCTGATGTAAATGGAGATGGATACCTTGATATCTATGTTTGCGCTGTGGTAGGTATTAATGGTTTCGAAGGTCACAATGAGTTGTATATTAATAATAAAGACAATACGTTTACAGAGAGTGCATCAGAATATGGTTTGGATATTGATAACTACAGTACTTCAGCGGCATTCTTTGATTATGATAATGATGGTGATTTGGATATGTACTTATTAAATCATGCGGTGCATTCAGAGTCTTCTTTTGGTAAAGCGGATATCCGAAATAAAAGAAATTACGAATGTGGGGACAAATTATTCCAAAATAATAATGGACATTTTATTGACGTAAGTGAAAAGGCAGGGATTTTTGGTGGAGCCAATGGATACGGTTTAGGGATAGCAGTTTCTGATTTTAATTTAGACGGAAATCCAGATATTTATGTGTGTAATGATTTTCATGAAGATGATTATTATTATTTGAATAACGGAGATGGCACATTTACGGAGAGTATGAAAAATTATTTTGGACATATTAGCCGATTTTCAATGGGAGTTGATGTTGCAGATATCAATCATGATGGTTTTCCTGATTTAATGACGCTCGACATGCTTCCCGAAAACGAAAAAGTTTTAAAATCCTCTATGGGAGATGATAATGTTCAGATGTTAAAATATCGAACAGAAAAATTAGGGTACCACTATCAGTATACTAGAAATATGTTGCAAATTAATCAAGGGGGTAAACATTTCACTGAAGTAGCATTGCTAAGTGGTATAGCTGCTACTGATTGGAGTTGGAGTACTTTATTTGCTGATTATGACCAAGACGGAGAACAAGATATTTTTGTGTGTAATGGAATTCCAAAACGTCCTAATGATTTGGATTACATAAAATATTTTTCTAATGATAACGTCAAGAAAAAATTAAATACAACCAAATTATTAGACAAGCAGGCTTTGAAAAAGATGCCTAATGGAATTGTGTCCAATTATGTATTTCAAGGAGGTAAGGATTTGAAATTCAATAACAGATCGAATGATTGGATAGAAAACGATTCGATTATTTCAAATGGTGGGGCTTATGCAGATTTGGACAATGATGGTGATTTAGACGTAGTAACCAATAATTTAAATAGTGTAGCCTCTATTTATATCAATAAAACAAATGAAAAAGCGAATTATTTAAAATTAAAATTACGCTTTGGGGGTAAAAATACTTTCGGAATAGGCAGTAAAGTGATTTCGTATGTAAAAGGGAAAAAACAATACAAAGAAATTCAAACTACTCGCGGCTTTCAATCGAGTTCAGAACCGATTATTCATCTTGGTTTTGGAAAAATTAGTAAAGTAGATTCAGTTCAAATTATTTGGCCAGATAAAACGTATCAGACAATTAAAAATGTAAAAACGAATCAAACACTAACCATTCAACCTACAAAGAATCGTAAATCATTTAATTATGCAAAATTGCATCCTGGAGTAGTACCGATTTTTAAAAAATCCGTGACTAATTTAGGGATTGATTTTATACATCAAGAAAATGACTTTGTTGATTTTACCGCTCAAAAATTAATTCCCTACCAACGTTCCGATAGAGGACCAGCTACAGTGGTTGGAGATTTGAACAATGATGGGAAAAGTGATGTTTTCTTCGGTGGAGCACAAGGAAAACAAGCTACAATTTACCTTCAAAATGGGAATGGATTTTCAAAAAAGGTTTTCCCTTCCATAGTTTCAGATTCGATTTATGAAGATGCTTCTGCGGTAATTGCTGATTTTAATAATGATCGCCAAAATGATTTAATTGTAGCTTCTGGAAGCGGACAATATGCAGCTGATTTGGTTCATAGATTGTATTTAGGAAATGCTTTGACGAAGTCAAATTTTCCAGATACCAAAGCGATGAATGCTTCAGTTATTAAAACTTTGGACTATGACAAGGATGGCGATTTGGATTTATTTATTGGGAACAACTCTAAATACAATAGTTTTGGAAAAATGCCAGATTGTTATTTATTGAATAATAACAAAGGGGTATTTAACTTGGTACAATCAAAAACTTTTGAAGGAATTGGTATGGTGACCGATGCAGTGGTGACCGATTTTAATAAAGATGGTAGTCAAGATTTGATTGTAGTTGGGGAATGGATGAAACCTAGATTTTTCGCTAATAGCAAAGGGAATTTTAAAGAAGTTACAGAAAGCGTGTTGCCAGGAAATCAAAATGGATTATGGCAAGCTATTACCTCTTTTGATATTGACCACGATGGAGATCAAGATTACTTAGTTGGGAATTGGGGACTGAATTCAAAATTCAAATCATCTCAAGAATTCCCCATGAAAATGTACTATGATGATTTTGATGCCAATGATACTTTTGAAACGATAGTTACCATCGAAAAAAACGGAAAGTATTATACCACTATGGGATTAGATGAATTAGCGGAAGAATTTAGCGGAATGTTGAAGAAAAAATTCAATTCGTATAAATCATTTGCTGGAAAGACAGTTGAAGAGATTTTTGATCCCAAAATGTTAGAAAAAGCAGCTTTATTTGAAGTGCATAATTTGAAATCGGGTTATTTAAGAAACGATAATGGGAAATTTATGTTTGTCCCATTCTCTAATAAAATGCAAGTGAGCCCAATCACGAGTTTTGTGAAAACTGATTTTGATGGTGATGGAAAAGAAGAAGTTTTTGCAGCAGGAAATTATTTTGGAGTAAGTCCTTACCATAGTCGATTTGATGGTTTTTCAGGAGCTTTGATTAAAGACCAAAAAACAATTTATTTAGGAAATCAAATTGGAATTGATTTGACACAAAAAGCGGTAAGACATTTAGATATTCTTACTTTGAATGGTAAAAAATATCTTTTGGTTACTATCAATAATAAAAAAGCGGAAGTATATGAACTTCCAATGACTAAAAATTAAAAATCAAATAATTAAAATGAAAACTAAAATTTATCTTTTAGGATTGATGGTGGTTCTTTTTTCTTCATGTAAAAAAGACCAGCCTATTGTGATAACTACGGATGATTATTGTGCTGCAGTAGATACGGTAACAGGAATTATGGTGCATGATATTTTTTCGCCTCCTGTAGCGAGTAGGATTTATGCGTATCCAAACATTGCAGCTTATGAAATTATTGCACAAAATAGCCCTAAATATAAAAGCTTACAGGGACAACTGAAAGGTTTAGATTCTATTCCTGTTTTAGATGCTAAAAGTGGTGTTAATCAAAAATTAGCAGCATTGATTGCTCAAATGGAAGTAAGTAAACAATTGGTTTTTTCAGAAGAAGCCTTGGAAAAATATAGAGATAGTTTGTATAAAAAATGGAGTAACGTAAACCAAAAGGAATTTGATGTTTCTAAAGAATATGCATTAAAAGTTGTAGATAGAATAAAAGCGTGGATGGGTAAAGATAATTACAAACAAACTCGAACTTATCCTAAGTTTTCTGTTCATACCGATCAACCTGGAAGATGGCAACCAACACCTCCAGCTTATATGGACGGGGTAGAACCACATTGGGGAGAAATCAGAACTTTAGTGATGGACTCGGCTTCTCAGTTTAAACCCAAAGCACCACATCCGTTTTCAACAGATAAAAACTCTTTATTTTATAAAGAAGCTAAAGAGACGTATGATGTTGGTAATATGATTTCTAAAAAATTGATTGAGATGGAAAATACTAAGACAACTGTAATTCCTGAAGAATCAGCCATTGCTACTTTTTGGGATTGTAATCCCTATGCAACAGTAACACAAGGTCATATGATGTTTGCTAAAAAGAAAAACTCACCCGATGCGCATTGGATTAATATTACTAAGATTGCTCTGAAAAAAACGAAATCAGATTTTGAAACAACGGTTTTTGCTTTTACCAAAACATCAATCGGTATATTTGAAAGTTTTATCAGTTGTTGGCATGAAAAGTACAGAACGAACGTGATTCGTCCTGAAACCTATATTAATTTGTACATCGATGAAAATTGGAAACCACAATTACAAACACCTCCTTTTCCAGAGTACACCAGTGGTCACTCTGTTGCTTCCTCTTGTTCGTCGGTTATCCTAACTTCTATTTTTGGAGATAATTTTAGCTATACAGATGATTCTGAAATTCCGTTTGGGTTGCCAAAGAGAAATTTCAAATCTTTCAAACAAGCGGCTTCAGAAGCTTCAATCAGTAGATTGTATGGCGGAATTCATTATAGAGCTGCTATTGAAAATGGCGTGGTTCAAGGAACGAATCTTGGGAATTACATTAACAGTAAAATCAATTTTTTTAAATCTAAATAAATCTAAATAAATCAAATCTATACAATGAATATTAAAATTAAATGGTCAATAGTTGCAGTTTTAGCTACTTTTTTAGGTTGGTATTTTTTTATAAAAGAATCGGATTATACGATCACTTTTAATGCTAAAACAGCTACTGGAACAATTTTTCAAGGAATTCAAGAATGGTCAACTACTCAAAATAAAAATCAAAATGAAATTTATACGATTTTAGAAAAAAGAAATTTTGATTTTATAAAACAACAAATGATAAAAGGAGAAGAAGATTTTGAGTACACTTGGACCCTGAAGTCGATAAATGATTCGTTAACTAATGTTTCAATTGGGATCAAAGATTTAAATCATTCATTTTATAACAGGTTGACAGCTCCGTTTGTTGCAACTAAGTTTAGAACGGAACAAATTGAAAAAATGAAATCTTTTAAAATTGGTCTAGAAGACCATATAGACGATTTTAAAATTAGAATAGATGGTGAGAAATCATCAGAAGAAATTTATGTTGCTTATATTTCTTTAAAAAGTGTTTTGCAAGAAAAAGCTCAAACTATGATTGGGTACGATGCAGATATTGTCGGATATTTGGATAAGAATAAGATAAAAATAGTAGGACATCGTCCATATCTAGAAGTTACGGACTGGGATCATGATAAAGAAACAGTTTCCTTTAATTATTGTTTCCCAATTCCTAAAAACACAAAATATATTCCAAATAGTAAAGTGAAATTCAAAACAATCCCTGCTATGAAAGGCCTTCAAGCAACTTATTTTGGAAATTATAGAACATCTGACAGAGCTTGGTTTACTTTACTTGATTATGCAAAAAGGAATAATATAAAATTACAAAATACAGTATTAGAGCATTTTTTAGCTAATCCATTTTTAGGAGGAAACGAATTAGAATGGGAAACTAAAATCATCATTCCTTTCGCTTCAAAATAAACATTGTTTTTTCTTAGATAAAGTACACAACCCGAAAACGTTTTCGCCTCATACGAAAACGTTTTTTGGTTGAATAGGGTTTTAGATTGTTATTTTACGACTACTTTTATGAGCTAACCAAATAAACTAAACCCAATGAGTGCGAAATTAAAATTAAATTTTTGGCAAATCTGGAACATGAATGTTGGATTTTTTGGTATCCAATACAGTTTCGGTTTGCAGCAAAGTGCTGTAAATCCCATTTATGATTTTTTACACGCTAGTCCAGATCAAATCCCATTACTAAATTTAGCAGGACCTGTAACAGGTCTTTTGATACAACCCCTTATTGGAGCTATGAGTGACAACACTTGGCATCCTCGTTGGGGAAGACGTAAGCCCTATTTTTTTGTAGGAGCTTTGTTGTGTAGTATTGCATTGTTGTTGTTTCCATTCAGTAGTTCATTATGGATGGCAGCTGGTTTACTTTGGATTTTAGATGCAGGAAATAATACCGCTATGGAGCCTTATAGAGCCTTTGTTGCTGATAAATTAGATGCTGATCAACAACCTGTAGGTTTTCAAATGCAGAGTTTCTTTACGGGGTTTGGACAAACATTAGCTAATTTATCATTGTTTATATTTCCATTAATTTTTATTGGTAAAACAGGTTCGTTGCCTACTTGGATTTATGCCTCATTCTTTTTAGGGTCGGTTTGTTCTATTGGAACCATTTGGTGGAGTATGAAAACAACACCCGAAATTCCGCCAACAGAAGAAGAATTAGCAGTTATGAGAGCCAAAAAAGGTGGAATTATCGAACCGATAGTTGAGATTTTTGGTGCTATTGGCGAAATGCCAAAAGTGATGTGGCAACTGGCATTGGTGTATTTATTTCAATGGTACGCGCTTTTTTGTTATTGGCAAAATTCATCAAAAAGTATTGCGCTGTCTGTTTGGAATGCTACACCAGATAGTAATCCGGCTGCTTATGAAACGGCTGTTGGTTGGACAGGATTGGTTAATGGTTGGTATAATATTGTAACGTTTTTAATCGCTTTCGCCTTAGTTGGTTTTGCTAAGAAATTCAGCCCTAAAAATGTACATGCTTTTTGTTTGTTATTAGCTGCTTTAGGCTTTTTAGCATTTCCACACATAGCCAATAAATACCTGTTATTTGTTGCTATTACTGGTTTTGGAATCGGTTGGGCCAGTATGATGGGAATCCCGTATTTAATGGTAGTAGCTGACATTCCAAAAGAACGTTATGGTGTTTATATGGGAATTATCAATATGATGATTGTAATTCCTATGATTATTCAAAACTTGACATTTGGTTATATCTTGAAAAATTTCTTAAATAATGATCCACGATTAGCCATCACTTTTGCAGGTGCATTATTGTTAATAGGTACTTTTTGTACGCTATTGATTAAGACAAAGAAAGTATCTCATTAAACCAAAACAAAATACAATACAAATTTTAAATTTTTAGTCTCAATTGGAAAAAACAGTAGACCTTATATGTGCAGGAGAAGTGCTTATCGATTTTATAGGCCATGAAGTAAATACATCAATTAATAGAACCAAAGATTATCACCGTTTTCTAGGAGGATCCCCAACAAATGTAGCCGTAAATGCCACTCGTTTAGGATTGAAATCGGTAATTGTGGCCACTTGTGGAGAAGATGGTTTGGGCGAATATATCGTGAGAAAGTTAAAAGACAATCACGTAATTACCTCTCAAGTTAGAAAGTCTGAAGCAGAACCAACTTCGGTAATTTTTGTTTCTAAATCAACTGGGACACCTGATTTTATTCCGTATAGAGAAGCGGATTATCAAATTTTACCTTCTCAAATTCCGGATGAATTATTAGAAAGCGCTAAAATTTTTCACACCACTTGTTTTGCATTGAGTAAAAATCCAGCGCGAACTACGATTGTAGAAAGTGCTAAAAAAGCGAAAGCCTTAGGATTACAAACGAGTATTGATATCAACTTTTCAGAACGCATTTGGCCTGACAGAGAAGAGGCTAAGCAAGTACTGAGAGAGTATTTGTCAACTAATCCTTTAGTGAAATTAAGTGAAGACGATTGTTACCGACTTTTTGCAGCTTCTAAAACAGAAGATTATATCTTTGACTACTTCCATGAACTAGGTGCTTCAACCATTTGTTTGACCAAAGGGAAAGATGGAGTCGTTTTATCTGATAAAGAATATGGAATGTTTCATCAACAAGCCACTCGAATTGATGATATAAAAGATACAACAGGAGCCGGAGATGCTTTTTGGACAGGATTTTTATATGCCCGTTTGTTAGGAAAAGATTTTGAACAAACAATTACGATTGCTCAAAAATTAGCGGTTTTAAAATTACAAAATGTAGGGAGATTGCCTGAAGGAATTAATATTCAGGAATATTTAGGGGCAGAGAATTAATGTTTAATCCGATTGATTTTGATCAATCTTAAATTTAATAAGTATGAAAAAAGGAGCGGTCAAAATTGCGATGTATTTGAACTACTTTGTTTTTGCCATTTTGCTCAACAGTGTAGGAATTGTGATTCTTAAATCACAGGCGAATTACGGTGTAGATGAGTTACAAGCAAGTATTCTGGAAGCTTTTAAAGATTTGCCTATTGCGATTGTTTCTTTTTTAGTGGCTTCTTTTTTACCTCGAATTGGGTATAAAAAAGCTATGCTTATCGGTTTAGGCTTAGTTGCTGTAGCTTGTTTAAGTATGTATTTTGGTAATTCATTTAATGCAGCTAAGATTTTATTTGCTACGGTAGGGGTTTCGTTTGCTTTAATCAAAGTTTCGGTTTACTCGCTTATTGGAACGGTTACTGAAAGTCAACAAGAACATAATAGTTTAATGAGTAGCATTGAAGGAGTTTTTATGATAGGCATTGCCTTGGCTTATTTTTTATTCCCTGCTTTTAATTCAGATAGTAACCCCGATTCTTGGTTAAATGTATATTGGTTGTTAGCGGGATTAACTTTAGTATCCTTTAGCTTTTTGTTTTTTACTCCATTTGAAGAATCAAAAGAAATTGCTGGAGTAAATCTAGCCGATGACTTTGCTCAAATGTTTGCTTTGTTTGCTAAATTGTTAACTATTGTATTTGTAATTAGCGCCTTTTTATTTGTCATGATAGAACAAGGAATCATGTCTTGGCTACCTACTTTTAATAGTAAAGTGCTCCATCTCCCTGAGAACATTAGTATTATGATGGCAAGTATTTTAGCGATTAGCTTGGCTGTGGGTCGAATACTAGCGGGAATTATTACCAAAAAAATCAATTGGATTTGGGTACTTAGTTTTTGTGTCATTTTGGCAATGCTAGTAGTGGTTTTTGTACTGCCAAAAACAGTCGGATTACAAGTGCAAGAAATTAATACATTAACTGACATTCCCGTGATAGGATTTGCCTTTCCATTAGTAGGGCTTTTTATAGCGCCTATATACCCGTTGTTAAATTCGGTAGTTTTGAGTGCTTTGCCTAAAAAGTTACATAGTGCAATGACCGGATTGATTGTTGTTTTCTCTGCTTTAGGAGGTACTTTAGGTTCTCGAATAATTGGTTATTTATTTAAAAACGAAGGCCCTGAAAACGCATTTTATTACACGTTAATTCCGATGGCATTATTACTAGTTTCCTTTTTTATATTGAAAAAATTAACCACCAAAAATGAAGTTACATCTTGATATTAATCAAACCTTAAATCAACTTCTTCTACAAGAAGATACGGATCAAGACAAACGAATTACCATTGAAGATAAAGGCTCTAAAGTATTTGTTATTGATGGTAAAAATGTTGTTGTTGAAGGGACGTATGCGTTGTCTAATCTTTTACAAGAACTAATTTTAGCTAAAGAGAGTGGCGTTGATTTTATTGAGACGGATAAAATTTTTGAGTTACCAGCCAATAGATTGTCAAGAGTAATTAAAGATTATTTTTGGGAAGGATTGACGAGGACTATGGACGAAGACGGACTAAAAAACGTCTTGACTGATGTAAAATCTAAATCAGGAGATCCTATTATTTATGTCCCGTTTACAGATCCAGTTGCTTTTGATTTTTACACTCAATTGGCACAAAAATACCAATTCAAAGTAGTACAACTTCCTGAAAAAATTACTCCAGAATATGTAAGTGGAATCAATGATCAAGGAGGGGTTCTCTCATTAAAATTAGTAGAAAAATCAGGTAAATTGGTAGGAAAACCATTTGTAGTGCCAGGTGGGAGATTCAACGAAATGTATGGCTGGGATAGTTATTTTGAAAATATCGGACTGTTAATTGATGGCAAAATAGAATTAGCCAAAAGCATGGTCGAAAATTTCGCTTACCAAATCCAACATTATGGTAAAATTTTAAATGCCAATAGATCGTATTATTTAACTCGCACCCAACCTCCTTTTTTCTCTAGTATGGTGCTAGAAGTATTTAATGCCATGCCAGTTAAAGAGTTGGATTGGCTTAAAGAAAATATAAGTATTGCTATTAAAGAATACGAAACGGTATGGATGCAAACCAATAAACGGTTGACTTCAAATGGACTCAATCGCTATTTTGCAGAAGGGATAGGATTGCCTCCTGAAACTGAAGAAGGTCATTATGACGATATTCTGAAACCCTATGCTGCGGCATTACAAATGACCATTCCCGACTATGAGAGAGGGTATTACCAAAGAAAAATACAAAACCCAGAATTAGACGCTTATTTTGTTCATGATCGAAGCGTGAGAGAAAGTGGTCATGACACCAGTTACCGTTTAGAAGGCATCTGTGCTTCTCTCAATGTCGTAGAATTGAATGCGATGTTGTACAAATATGAAACCGATTTTGCTCAGATTATTGGTACTCATTTTAATAATGAATTCGAATACAATCAAAAAAAATACAACCAAGAATATTGGTTAGAAAAAGCTGCTACTCGCAAAGAATTGATAAATCAGTTGCTTTGGAACGAGGAACATCATTGTTATTTTGATTATAATATTGAAACAAAATCGCAACATTTATTTTTGTCAGCCACTAGCTTTTTTCCGCTTTGGGCAAAAATTGCTTCGCCAGAACAAGCGCAAAAAATGGTGCAACACGAACTTCCAAAATTAATTTTTGATGGAGGTATTGCGGGTTGTGCTCCCGAAGCCTTGGCGCAAATAGGGGGTGACCAAATGAAACGTCAATGGGATTTTCCAAATGGCTGGGCTCCTCACCAAATGATTATTTGGCAAGGTCTAGAGAATTATGGGTACCATGATTTGACACAGGAATTAGTTTATCGTTGGTTGTGGATGATTACCAAAAATGCCTGTGATTATAATGGAACAGTACCAGAAAAATACGATGTCGAAATTGCTTCTCACAAAGTATTTGCTGAATATGGTAATCAAGGAACTGATTTTGAGTACATCACAAGAGAAGGTTTTGGTTGGATGAACGCTTCATTTCAGCTAGGAATGCAGTTGTTGCGAGAGGATTTAAAGTTACTATTGAATCAATTGGTCCACCCTGAAAAATTATTTTCTAGAAAGAAATAAACTGATTTGTAATTTGAACAAATATTTTTTTAACTTTATAGTTCACTAAAATAATTTGTTATGACTGTAAACCAAATCTTAAGTACAAAAGGCAAAGAAGTATATTCTGTGCTATCTACCAATACAGTTTATGAAGCTTTGACTGTAATGAGTGAAAAAAACATTGGGGCAATACTTGTAATTGAAGATACTGTTTTAAAAGGAATTCTTTCAGAAAGAGATTATGCTCGTAAAATTGTGTTGAAAGATAAATCATCGAAGGATGCTTTGGTCAAAGAGATTATGGTTAGCGAAGTGATTTGTATTAAGCCATCAGATAATTTAGACTATTGTATGGAATTAATGAACACTAAAAAAATCCGTCACCTTCCCGTTGTAGAAAATAATATAGTAGTAGGTATTATATCCATTAGTGATGTAGTTAAGGCTATTATCGAAATTCAGAAAGACACAATCAATCATTTGAATTCGTATATTACACAGTAAAAAATTAGAATAATTAGTCGGACAGCTGCAATTTATTGTGGCTGTTTTTTTTTAACTATTATTCAAAAACAGGACTCTTTTTCGTAAAAGAATTCACTTAAATACTCCTTTTTAATTCAAGAGTCCTATCTTTGTCAGGCAGAAAAAATATAACAAAAATGGATAAAAATAATAAAAAAAGTGAGGCTTTATTATATCATTCAAAACCCCAGCCAGGTAAAATTCAAGTACTTCCAACTAAAAAATATGCTACACAAAGAGATTTGTCTTTAGCTTATTCTCCTGGAGTTGCTGAGCCTTGTTTAGAAATTGCAAAAGACGTTAATGACGTTTATAAATATACTACAAAAGGAAATTTAGTTGCCGTAATTTCTAATGGTACTGCCGTTTTAGGATTAGGTGATATTGGACCAGAAGCATCCAAACCAGTAATGGAAGGAAAAGGATTGTTGTTCAAAATTTTCGCCGGAATTGATGTTTTTGATATTGAGGTTGATACCAAAAATGTCGAAGAATTTATTCAAACGGTTAAAAATATCGCGCCAACTTTTGGAGGAATCAATCTAGAAGATATCAAAGCTCCTGAGTCGTTTGAAATCGAGCGTCGCTTGGTAGATGAATTGAATATTCCGGTAATGCATGATGACCAACACGGGACTGCCATTATTTCTTCGGCGGCACTTTTAAATGCGTTGGAATTAGCGGGTAAAAAAGCCGAGGACATGAAGATGGTTGTCTCAGGGGCTGGTTCTGCCGCTTTGGCTTGTGCCGATTTATATATTTTATTAGGAGTTAAATTAGAAAACATAGTAATGTTTAATAGTAAAGGATTGTTAACTAAAGACAATCCGTCGCTATCGCCATTGCAACAAAAATATGCTAAGGATATGCCACAAATGACTTTGGCGGAAGCTTTAGTTGGTGCGGATATTTTCTTAGGCTTATCTTCTGGAGATATTATGTCGCCAGAGATGTTATTGACAATGGCCGACAATCCTATTGTGTTTGCTATGGCCAATCCGATACCTGAAATTGATTACAACTTAGCGGTTGCTACTCGAAAAGATGTTATTATGGCTACGGGAAGATCTGATTTTCCTAATCAAGTGAATAATGTACTTGGATTCCCATACATTTTTAGAGGTGCATTAGACGTTCGTGCTACCAAAATTAACGAGGCGATGAAAATGGCAGCGGTAAGAGCTTTGGCAGCATTAGCAAAAGAAAATGTTCCAGAGCAAGTAAACATTGCTTATGGGGTGACCAAATTAACTTTTGGTAGAGAGTATATTATTCCTTCTCCGTTTGACCCAAGATTGATTACTGTAGTGGCACCTGCTGTGGCTAAAGCAGCCATGGATTCGGGAGTGGCATTAAATCCAATTACGGATTGGAACGAATACGAAGAAGCACTTCTTGAACGTTTAGGGAATGACAACAAAATGGTTCGTTTGATTACCAATAGAGCCAAAAGAGACCCGAAACGAATTGTTTTTGCTGAAGCAGATCATTTAGATGTGTTAAAAGCAGCTCAAATTGTATTTGAAGAAGGAATTGGTTTTCCAATCCTGCTAGGAGACAAAGAAGTAATTTTAGAGTTAAAAGAAGAAATAGGTTTTGTTGCTGATGTTACCATTATTGATACTAAAATTGCAGAGGAAGAAGACCGAAGAAACCGATTTGCAAATGCCTATTGGAAAACAAGACAAAGAAGAGGAATTTCGTTGCTAGATGCTCAAAAATTGATGCGAGAAAGAAATTATTTCGCGGCAATGATGGTCAATGAGGGAGAAGCCGATGCTTTGGTTTCAGGTCATTCAAGAAGTTATCCTTCAGTGGTAAAGCCTATGTTGCAACTGATTGATAAAGCACCAGGAGTTTCTATTGTAGCTACAACAAATATGATGATGACGGCTCGTGGGCCAATGTTCTTATCAGATACTGCTATCAATATTAATCCTTCCGCTGATGATTTAGCAAAAATTGCTATTATGACGGCCAATACCGCAAGAATGTTTGGTATTGAACCTGTAATTGCGATGGTTTCATTTTCAAATTTTGGTTCTTCAACGAATGAAGGTGCTGCCAAAGTGAGAGAAGCAGTGGCTTATTTGCATAAAAATCATCCTGAATTGATTGTAGATGGAGAAATTCAAGCTGATTTTGCTTTAAATCAAGACATGCTAGAGAAAAAATTTCCGTTTTCTAAATTAGCGGGTAAAAAAGTGAACACCCTAATTTTCCCCAACTTAGAGTCGGCAAATATTACCTATAAATTATTGAAAGAATTGAATAATGTGGAATCTATTGGACCTATCATGTTAGGAATGGGAAAACCAGTTCATATTTTTCAATTGGGAGCAAGCGTAGAAGAGATGGTCAATATGGCCGCGATTGCAGTAATTGATGCTCAAGAAAAAGAAAAAAACAATTAAATATACGATAATAGTTTATCCCCCACATAATTATGATAGCACATATTCAAGGAAAATTAGTAGAGAAAACTCCCACCGAAGTTGTAATTGATTGCGGTGGTGTTGGGTATCATATTAATATTTCATTACATACCTATTCATTACTTCCCAATTCAGACCAAATTAAATTATTTACGTATCTTCAAGTTAAAGAAGATTCCCATTCGTTATTTGGCTTTTTTGAAAAATCAGAAAGAGAAATTTTTAAAATGCTTTTGTCTGTTTCAGGAATCGGAGCAAGTATTGCCAGAACCATGTTGTCCTCTTTAGAACCGAAACAAATTATTCAGGCGATTGCTTCAGGCGATGTAGGAACGGTTCAGTCAATTAAAGGAATCGGAAATAAAACCGCTCAGAGAGTCATACTAGATTTAAAAGACAAAGTCATCAAATTGTATGATTTAGATGAAGTTTCGATGGTACAGAACAATACAAATCGAGATGAAGCGTTATCTGCTTTGGAGGTATTAGGTTTTGTTCGCAAAGCTTCAGAAAAAGTAGTCGAAAAAATAATTAAAGAAGAACCCGATGCCTCTGTGGAATCGATTATTAAAAAAGCATTAAAGAGTTTGTAATTGCATAAAGAAACGTTGAATTTTATGAATAAAATTTGTCAGCTATTGCTAATTTTATTTTCTACTTATGTAGTTCAAGCTCAGGGTGTACCTGCCGCTCAAGACACTATTCCAAAAGGTTTTTCCGTTGGGAAGATTAATATTAAAAACCCAAAAAGTGTTCTTTCAGGATACACTTATGATCCTGTAACAGATCGATACATTTACACTAATACTGTTGATGGGTTTACCATTGATTATCCTATAATTTTGACTCCTAAGGAATATGAAAACTTGGTTTTGAAAGAATCGATGCGCAATTATTTCAGAAAAAAATCAGATGCAGTTGACGGTAAAAAACAAGGTGCTGATGCCGCTAAAAAAGATTTATTACCCAAGTATTACATTAAATCAGGTTTGTTTGAAACTATTTTTGGAGGCAATTCGATAGATGTAAAACCTACGGGATCAGTCGAAATGGATCTGGGAATGCGCTATACTAAACAAGATAATCCTTCTTTTTCCCCAAGGAATCGTTCTACCACCACTTTTGATTTTAACCAACGAATCAGCTTAGGGTTGACGGGAAAAGTTGGAAAGCTTTTGTCAGTAAATGCTAATTACGATACCCAATCTACTTTTGCCTTTCAAAATTTAATCAAGATTGCTTACGATCCAAAATACAGTGCAAGTGAAGATGCTATTATACAGGATATTGAAGTAGGGAATGTAAGCATGCCTCTTAATAGCACTTTGATTCGAGGAGCGCAGAGTTTATTTGGGGTAAAAACCAAATTACAGTTTGGTAAAACTACAGTAACAGGAGTTTTTTCAGAACAAAAATCAAAAACAAAAAGTATAGTGGCTCAAGGCGGAGGTACTGTTCAAAATTTTGATATTTATGCACTTGATTACGATAGTGACAGGCACTTTTTCTTGTCACAGTACTTCAGAAATAGGTACGATATTGCTTTAAAAAATTATCCTTTTATTGATAGCAGGGTTCAAATTACTCGTTTGGAAATTTGGGTAACCAATAAGCAAAATAGAATTACAACGACGAATAATAACATTAGGAATATCATTGCGCTTCAGGATTTAGGAGAAGCACAACTTTCTGGTTTGTCTGATAATGAGGTGGTGGTTGCCAATTCTCCAGCAGGTATATTTAATAAACCCATTGATTCTCCTTCAGACAACTCTAATAACGATTACGACCCAGATCAAATCAAAACAGGAACGGGATTATTGAATAGTAACATTCGAGAGATTGTAACTGCCAATTCAGGATTTAATACTTCAGTTAGCGAAGGGCAAGATTATTCAAAATTGGAAAATGCGAGAAAGTTGAATCCCAATGAATATACCTTTCATCCTCAATTAGGATACATTTCGTTACAACAAAAATTAGCCAATGACGAGATCTTGGCAGTAGCTTATCAGTATACAGTAGGAGACAAGGTGTATCAAGTAGGGGAATTTGGTAGTGATGGAGTGGATGCAACTGTAGTTACCGGAAACACACCTTCTACCAAGGCGGTAATCACTCAAAGTTTGATTTTGAAGATGCTGAAAAGTAATTTGACAAATGTCAAAAATCCTGTTTGGAACTTGATGATGAAAAATATCTATCAAATTCCAATGGGGTATCAATTAAAACAAGAAGATTTTAGATTTAATATTTTATATACAGATCCGTCTCCGCTAAATTATATTACTCCGGTTCCGGGAAGCACTTTTCCTGCTAATCCAACTTTAGGGAATAAGGTTGCCGAAACTCCTTTGTTGAAGGTTTTTAATTTGGACAAATTGAATTACAATAATGACCCTCAGGCTGGAGGAGATGGATTTTTTGATTTTATGCCAGGTCTTACCATCGATGCTCAAAACGGAAGAGTTATTTTTACAGTAAAGGAGCCTTTTGGGGAGTTGATTTTTTCTAAATTATCAAACCCAGGTTCTGGCGAACAATACAGTGATATAGGGACTTACAACCCCAATCAGAAAAAATATGTATTTCGAAGTATGTACCGAAATACACAATCAGGAGCATTACAGGATAGTGAAAAAAATAAATTTTTATTGAGAGGTAAATTTAAGTCGTCTTCGGGTGATGGAATTCCAATTGGAGCACTTAATGTGCCTCAAGGATCGGTGAAGGTTACCGCAGGCGGTAGAGTTTTATTAGAAGGGATAGATTATAGTGTAAATTATCAATTGGGGAGAGTACAAATTTTAGATCCTTCTCTACAGGCTTCTAATACTCCAATACAAGTTTCGTTAGAAAACAATTCTGTTTTTGGTCAACAAACCAGGCGTTTTATGGGAGTGAATGTGGAACACAAATTCTCAGATAAGTTTTTGGTGGGTGCTACGTTCTTAAAACTAACAGAAAAACCATTTACTCAAAAATCAAGTTATGGTCAAGAATCGGTGAACAATACTATTTTTGGATTCAATACTAATTTTTCAACTGAAGTTCCTTTCTTAACTCGGTTAGCAAATAAATTACCTAATATTGATACTGATGCTCCTTCTAATCTTTCGGTAAGAGGAGAAATCGCATTTTTAAAACCAGATACGCCAAAAGCAGACCAATTTCAAGGAGAATCTACTGTTTATGTAGATGATTTTGAAGGTTCTCAATCTACAATTGATATGCGTTCCCCTTTAGCATGGAGTTTATCTTCGACTCCGGTAAATGATTCGGAAAGTACGTATAATTTTAACGAAAGTACGAATAATTTAAGTTACGGTTTTAAAAGAGCAAAACTAGCGTGGTATTCTGTCGATCCTGTTTTTTATACTCAAAAACCTTCTGGTATAACCAATGATGACTTGTCGTTAAATTCAACAAGAAGAATTTTTAGTAAGGAATTGTATCCTTTGACGGATATAGCTCAAGGACAATCTCAAGTAGTGAATACATTAGATTTGAGTTATTATCCTTCTGAAAGAGGGCCATATAATAACAATCCAAATATTGCTTTAAATCCAAGAGATAATTTTGGAGGAATTACGCGCGCGATTAATTCGACCAATTTTGAACAAGGAAATGTGGAATATATCCAATTTTGGGTGTTGGATCCGTATGTGGGTCAAGGAGCGACTTCGACAGCCAACACGGGTAAAATCTATTTCAATTTAGGTGAAATTTCCGAAGATGTTTTAAAAGACGGCCGTAAACAATATGAAAATGGATTAGGACCAGATCAAATTATGACGAATCCAAGACCCATTTGGGGAAATGTGCCTGCGTCTCAATCTTTGATTTATGCTTTTGATACTAATTCGGCCAATAGAACGAACCAAGATATAGGTTTGGACGGATTGAAAAATGATGATGAAGCAGCTGTTTATACTAATTTTTCTACAGAAACAGATCCAGCTGGGGATGATTATACGTATTATCTAAATACCTCGGGAGATGTCTTGAAACGATATAAAGATTATAATGGGGTCGATGGGAACTCTGCAGTTGATATTAATACACCCAATAGAGGTTCGACAACTTCTCCTGATGTAGAAGATATCAATAGGGATAATACTATGAATACCATCAATGCGTATTACGAGTACAGTGTTGACATGATGCCTAATATGCATGTGGGACAAAATTTTGTCACGGATGTTAGAAACACACAAGTAGAACTACCTAATGGAGCCACTACTGAGGCGCGATGGATTCAATTTAAAATTCCTGTTTCGCAACCCCAAAATACTATTGGGAGTATTTCAGATTTTCGTTCGATTCGTTTTATGAGAATGTTCATGACTGGATTTAGAAATCAAGTTACGGTTCGTTTTGGAGCTCTAGATTTAGTGCGAGGAGAATGGAGAAGATATGCCAATACTCTTGACGCTAGAGATACTAATGTAGATGATGATAGAACCGATTTGGATGTTTTGGCAGTTAACTTACAACAGAATAATGAAAGATGCCCTATCAATTATGTGACACCTCCAGGTGTGGTTAGAGAACAATTGTACAATAATAACACAATAATTAATCAGGATGAACAATCCCTTTCATTGCGTGTTGGTGGAGATGGTTTAGAGTCGGGCGATTCAAGAGCTGTTTTCAAAAATGTAAGTGTAGATATGCGTCAGTTTAAAAAATTGAAAATGTTTTTACACGCAGAATCGTTGCCCAATGAAATCGCAATTAGAGACAATCAAATGATAGGTTTCATTCGTTTTGGTAATGATTTTACACAAAATTTCTATCAAATTGAAATTCCGTTGAAAGTAACCTTGCCATCATCTTCATCCACTTCAAACTGTTCTCCTTTGAGTGCCGAGGTGGTTTGGCCAGAAGATAATCAAATAGATTTGTCTTTGGACTTATTGACAAAGTTGAAAGTATTGGCTATGGGGATTGATCCAACTAGTTTGCCTTTGGATGGGATTTATTATAAAAATGAAGATGAATTGGATTCTGGATTGTCTAATAAACCCAACAAACTACGTTTAGGTATAAAAGGGAATCCAAATTTTGGTTTGGTACGAACTCTTATGGTGGGTGTAAAAAGTAATGAGGCTACACGACGTATTAAAGGTGAGGCTTGGTTTAATGAGCTACGTTTGGCCGATATGGATAATAAAGGCGGTATGGCAGCTATTTTGAATATTGATTCTAATATGGCTGATTTTGCTACAGTTTCTGCAACAGGAAAGAAAAGTACTATTGGGTTTGGAACTTTAGAACAAGGTCCAAATGAAAGAAGCAGAGAAGATATTCAGCAATATAATATTGTGACTAATTGGAGTTTAGGGAAGTTATTACCTAAAAAATGGGGAGTTAATTTGCCATTCAATTATGGAGTGGGAGAGGAAGTGATTACTCCTGAATATGACCCGTTTAATCAAGATATTAAACTAAGTCAATTGTTGGATAACACAGCCGACGCTTCAAAACGCGCTAATATTAGAAATAGAGCTATTGATTATACAAAACGTACCAGTATTAATTTTATAGGGGTTAGAAAAGACAGAGGGGCAAATCAAAAATCACATATTTATGATCCTGAAAATCTTACTTTTTCTCAGTCTATAAACGAAGTACAACGACATGATTTTGAAATTGTTGATTATGTGGATCAAAAAGTCAGCACTTCGTTGGATTATGCATATACTTTTAAACCCTTAGCGGTTGAGCCTTTTAAAAAGGCAAATTTTATGAAAAAAAGTGGCTATTGGAAGTTGCTTCAGGATTTTAATTTTAATTTTTTACCGTCTAATATTACTTTTAATACAGATATTATTAGACAGTACAATCGTCAACAATTCAGACAAGTAGAAGGTGTAGAAGGAATAGGATTAGACGCCATGTACCGACGTAATTATGCCTTTAATTATCAATATGGATTTAATTATAATCTAACTAAATCTTTGAAGATTAATTATACGGCGTCTTCGGGTAACATTATTAAAAGTTATTTGAATAAGGATAACACTTCTAAAGAAGGATTGACAGTCTGGGATGATTATTGGAATATTGGAGATCCAAATCAACACCAACAACAGGTGGTCATGAACTATGAACTTCCTATTAATAAAATTCCACTTTTTAGTTTCGTCAAAGCAACCTATTCGTATACTGCTGATTATAGTTGGCAAAGAACTTCAGAAGCGTTGTCAAAAATAGAAATAGGAGGGACTGCATATAATTTAGGGAACACTATTCAGAATGCCAGTTCAAATAATCTGAATGGGACATTCAATATGGAGAGTTTTTATAAATATTTAGGATTGACTAAATCAAATCTCAATACAAGACCAAAACCAATTGCGCCGCCTAAACCAGGAGAAAAAATAGTGAAGTCCAATTCGCAGCAAAAAGTAAATTCTAATCCTTTTGTTGATGGATTGATAGGAGTATTGACTAGTGTTAAGAATATTCAAATGACTTATACTTCCAATAGTGGAACTGTATTGCCTGGTTATACTCCTAGTATAGGTTTTCTAGGGACTTCAAAACCTACATTAGGATTTGTTTTTGGAAGTCAAGACGATGTACGTTATGAAGCTGCTAAAAATGGATGGTTAACCAATTATCCAAATTTTAATCAAAATTTCACTCAGGTTAAAAACAATATTTTCAAGGCTTCGGCTAATGTGGATCTATTGCCTGATTTAAAAATTGATTTGACGTTGGATAGATCATTTTCACAGAATTTTTCGGAGCAATATGATGTAACTAATGGGGTTTATAATGCAAGGTCTCCGTATAGTTCAGGTATTTTTTCTATCTCAACAGTTTTAATAAAAACTTCTTTTTCTACCAGTGATGAAACTGGTTCTGCGGCTTTTGAGGATTTTAGAAACAATCGATTAATTGTTGCTAATAGATTGGCTACACAAAAGGGAATCGATATTTCAAATCCTGCTAATATTGGAACGGATGGGTTCCCATTAGGATTTGGAAAGAATAATCAAGCGGTATTGTTGCCAGCTTTCTTGGCGGCTTATTCAGGAAGTGATGTTTCAGGGGCTTCATTAGGAATTTTTAGAAATTTACCATTGCCAAACTGGTCTTTAAAGTACAATGGATTTATGCGCTATGAGTTCTTTAAAAAGAATTTCAAACGAATCTCATTACAGCATAATTATAGAGCTTCGTATACGATTAATGCATTTAGATCTAATTTTGAGTACGATAAAAATCCTAATGGATTGGATAAAAACGGAAACTTTTATAATCCAACGATTATGTCTAATATCAATTTAGTGGAGCAATTTAGTCCGCTGATTCGTTTGGATATAGAATTAAAAAGTTCGCTAAAGGTGTTAACTGAAATCAAGAAAGATCGCGCGTTATCAATGAGTTTTGATAATAATTTATTGACTGAGGTAAAAGGAATAGAATATGTTGTAGGCTTAGGATATCGATTTAAGGATGTTATTTTTTCTTCAAGATTAGCGGATACTCCTACGGGAATTATTAAAAGTGATATTAATTTGAAAGCAGATTTATCGTATCGGAACAATAAAACTATTGTTCGTTATTTAGATTACAACAACAATAAATTAGCTGCTGGGCAGGATTTATGGTCTTTAAAAATTACGGCAGATTATTCGTTAAGTAAAAATCTAACCGCTATTTTCTATTACGATCATTCTTTTTCTAAGGCGGTTGTTTCTACTACTTTTCCATTGACTAATATCCGATCTGGATTTACAATCCGTTATAATTTTGGAAATTAATTTTCAATTCTAATTCAAATTTCGAGCGAAGATGTTACCTTTGTCGTCTAAAATTCAATAATTAATTTTATATACGCATATTATGAATATACCTGCAAATTTAAAGTACACTAAAGATCACGAATGGGTTAGCATTGATGGAGATGTAGCTACCGTTGGAATTACTGATTTCGCTCAAAAAGAATTGGGAGATATCGTTTATGTTGAGGTAGAAACGTTAGACCAAACTTTAGCAAAAGATGAGGTTTTTGGAACAGTAGAAGCAGTTAAAACAGTTTCTGATTTGTTTTTGCCTTTATCTGGAGAAATTATTGAGTTCAATGAAGAATTAGAAAGTACTCCTGAAAGTGTAAACTCGGATCCGTATGGTGCAGGTTGGATGATCAAAGTTAAAGTATCTGATTTAGGAGAAATAGATTCATTGCTTTCAAGTGAATCTTACAAAGAATTGATTGGTGCTTAAAAATCTGTTTTTTTGGATAGCATTATGTTGGACAGGAGTAGTGCTCTTTTTTTGTTTGGCACCATCTAATGATATTCCAGCGATTAATATCCCCAATTTAGATAAATTAGTTCACGCTTTTTTTCATTTTGTATTTACCATACTTTGGTTTTTGTTTTTCAAAAAACAAGTCAAAAAAAAGAACCAATTAAAGTTACTTGTAGTTGCTGTTGTTTTTTCTGTACTATTTGGAATAGGAATAGAGATCTTGCAAGATCAATTTACAATTTCAAGAAATGGCGATTTTTTTGATGTTTTGGCTAATTTCATGGGGGCAGTTATTGCCTTTAGTTTTGTGCTTTTTGCCAAAAAAATAAAAAACCGATCTATTTAAAGAATACTAATATAATCCCGCTTCGGTGGGATTTTTCATATGCCGATTGATGAAATTACAACCTACCTCTGTCATATCGTTTGCTTTGTTTTTGATTACTTTGGCAGTCAATATATCAATGCCTCTTTTTAGACCTTATGCTGAATTAGCTGGTTTTAATAATGGTCAGACAGCTTTAGTATTGGCGACTTATATTTTAGGGATGCTGCCTTGTTATGTGTTTTTGGGAGGTATTTCAGATAGGATTGGTAGAAAACCAGTCTTGCTTTTTAGTTTGTTTTTGGCTTTAGCTTCTAATCTTACAATCACCCTTTTTCCTACAGTTTATGCTTTGATTATTGCTCGATTCTTTCAAGGGGTTGCGCTCGCTTTGAGTATGGGAACAGGTACTGCTTATATTTCAGAAATTGTTCATCCAAATGCAGATGCCTCAGTTAGAGCAGCTAATGCGACTTCTATGGCAACGGCAAT
>JACCDS010916941.1_pt1 | contig 50317 bp, 49 predicted proteins | sample 7446441 | NCBI WGS metagenome assembly JACCDS01 (sample SAMN15323445, study PRJNA562643) | freshwater metagenome | isolation source: river surface water | place: USA:Blue River Watershed | collected 2017-08-17 | reverse complement strand
CCGTACGTAAAAAATTATTAGAAACCACCGACCTACATACCATTTTACGCTTACCCACAGGCATTTTTTATGCCAATGGGGTAAAAGCCAACGTGTTGTTTTGGGATGCCAAGCCGAGCAGCAAAGAGGCATGGACTAAAGAAGTATGGGTGTACGATTATCGTACCAATGTGCACCATACCTTGAAAAAGAATCCGTTAAAGCTGGAAGATTTGCAAGATTTTATCAACTGTTACCATCCTGCAAACAGGCACAAACGCGTAGCCACTTATGATGCGGTGAATCAACCTGATGGACGTTGGCGGAAGTTTGGCTATGAAGAAATCATTGCGCGTGATAAAACAAGCTTGGATATCACTTGGATCAAGGATCAATCACTCGCCGATTTGGATAATTTGCCCGACCCCGATGAATTGGCATTGGACATTGTTGAAAACTTGGAAGCGGGATTGGAAAATTTCAAAAGCATTGTAGCAGCTCTACGACACCAATAAATGGAAAATAAAGAAGTGGTTCCGCCAAGAATCGAACTTGGATCTAGAGTTTAGGAAACTCCTATTCTATCCATTGAACTACGGAACCTGCCAACTTTAATGGTGAGGCGAGCGCAAAAATAGTGTTTTATGTATGTAAACACGAAACTGTGCTACATATTTTAATTTTCAAATTCGAGAAATTGTCTTCATTAGTGGCGCGATATGGGCAAATTTGTTCAAAAAAAGTAGTTGACGAAGTAAAATCCAAACAACACTACCAATTACACGCCTATCTTTGCCGCCTGAAATCACAAACAGCATGAAATTTTATAACTTTCTTATCAAACATCGATTTGCATTTAGTGTTTTGGGATTGGTTTTGGCCATTGCCGTAAACATATCGGCAGGTTTTTGGCCTTCTTTTGTATTGTACTTTATTACCATTATTGGTTTTTTCAGTCATTTTTTTATCGGCCCTTTGCGTTTAATACAAGAACCAATGGAAAATGGCGAAATTGAAGAAGTAAAACGCATCTTAAACAGTGTTTGGTTCCCCAATTTGTTGTACAAACCCGTACGCTCTACCTATTTTACCATCAAGGGCAATTTGGCCATGATGAACCAAGATTTTGACAATGCCGAAAAATTTTTAAAACAAAGCAACGATTTAGGTAGTCCAATGCCCGAAGCCGAAGGTGCTAACAAGCTGCAATTGGGTATGATGGCCATGCAAAAAGGCGATTTAAAACAAGCAGAAAGCTATATCAGGGCTGCCATTAGATTGGGTATACCCGATAAAGAAAGCGAGGCTATGGCTTATTTAGGCATGTGCCAAATATTCATCAACAAGCGACAATTTAAAGCAGGGAAGGACTTTTTTAGAAAAGCCAAAGAATGTAAACCCAAAACCAAACAAGTGGTAGATCAGATAAAAGAAATTGAAAAATACATTTCGAGAATGCCCGGCTAATCTGTGGCTAATTGCAAATAATTACAACAACAAATGGGCTATATTGTTACAACAATATAGCCCATTGTATTTTACAAATATTGGATATTTAAACGGGGCGTTCCTTGGGTATTCATGCAACCATATGTTGGTTATTTGCTACAGCAATTGATTGCCTGTAACGTTGTTGTATATTTTCAATAATGGATAAATTGATGCCGTTAATTATATCGCCTAATACAAACGCATATTGCTGAATTTGTTCCATATCTTCCGGATTAATGGAGGCCGATAAAATCACAATTTTTGTTTGGGGAAAAGCATTGGCAAAAAGCGCATCGTATTGTTCCATGAACTCCCACCCGTCTACAATAGGCATGTGTAAATCTAAAATAATCAAATCCGGAAAAGCGTCAGGCGTTTGTTCGGTGAGCAACTGCAAATAATCTATCGCTATTTGTCCGTTGATGGCCGTTTCAATCTCCTTGGTACAATTGGCCTTTGTCAACATTTTTTTGGCAGTAAATAGTAAAATATCGTTATCGTTTACAACTAATACTTTGTTGAACATACCTAATCATTTTAAAGGTGGAACAATGTGGCTATTCGGTTTCGTTAACCCGTTACAACAAAATTGTGCCAACCTTACAAACAATTGATTTTCAATAACATAACATACCAACACAAGCAATAATGTCTTTTTTATAGACGCACTTTCCATTTTTTGGAAAAAGAAAGGGCACAAAAAAAGCGAAACAAATGTGCTTGTTTCGCTTTGTGGGCCCACCAGGGCATGATCCTGGGACCCCCTGATTATGAGTCAGGTGCTCTAACCAACTGAGCTATAGGCCCGACAGCCTTTCGGCTTAAAGGATGGCAAAAATAATGCTTTAGGTACAATATGCCAACATTTTTCTTTAAAAATATGCATCCCATTTGCCTTAACACCGCAACTCTTTTTTGGCTAAGTAATATTTTGCAAGTATGTTGCTGTTTTATTGTACCTACTTTACCTAGCAACCGCAATTATTGGCTTGCATGCAGCTATCCATTATTATAGTCAATTATAATGTTAAATATTTTCTTGAGCAGTGTATTTGCTCGGTTGCAAAAGCTATTACCCATTTGCAAGCGGAGGTATTTGTAGTAGATAACCAATCTTCCGACGATAGTGTAGCTTATTTGCTCCAACGTTTTCCATGGGTGCAAGTAATTGCCAATCCGCACAATGTTGGCTTTGGAAAGGCCAACAACCAAGCGGCCGCATTGGCAAAAGGTCGCTATATCGTTTATTTAAACCCCGATACCATTGTTCCCGAAGATTGCTTTGAACAGTGCTTACATTTTTTTGCTCACCATCCACAGTGTGGTGGCCTCGGTGTGCGCATGGTAGATGGTGCCGGACATTTTTTGCCCGAAAGCAAACGCGCTTTTCCAAGCCCGCTTACGTCGTTGTTTAAATTGATGGGCTTAGCGGCATTATTTCCCAAATCAGCTATTTTTAATCAATATGCTCTTGGCTACTTAAACGAACACGATACGCATCCGGTAGATGTGCTTGCCGGTGCTTTTATGATGCTACCCGCCAACGTATGCCAAGCCACTCAGGGCTTCGATGAGGCTTTTTTTATGTATGGAGAAGATATTGACCTAAGCTACCGCATACAACAACTCGGCTATCAAAACTATTATTTGGGTAGCAACACCATTATTCACTTCAAAGGGGAAAGTACCAAAAAAGGTAGCCTCAACTATGTTTGGATGTTTTACGAAGCCATGATTGTCTTTGTTCGCAAGCATTACACTGGCAAAAAGGCAAAAACATTCACCTTGCTTATTCAAGCTGCTATTGTAGCAAGGGCATTGATAACCATAGTTAAAAATTTGTTTGGCAAAGTGGGCTTGCCGTTTTTTGATGTTAGCATTGTGTACTTAGCCATTTGGGGAACCGAACAAGGTTGGATCCATTGGCAAAGGGGCGATATGCCATTTTTTCAACCACAATTGCCGGCTATTTTGGTCGGCTTTTCCGCCCTTTATTTTGCTACTTTGGTGGTTACGGGTGTTTACGACGAAATATACAAACCTACCAAAACCATTGCCTCCTGCACGGCTGCCGTTGTGGTATTAATGGCAGCGTACTCGCTACTGCCCGAACCTTTACGCTTTTCGCGCGGCGTGGTATTAATTGGGGGCATCTTGGCAGCAGCCCTGATGTTGTTGTTAAGGCGTTTACTTCAACAACTGCAATGGATTCCCAACCACCACATCAGCAATAAAAAAATTGTGGTCATTGGCAACCAAGACCAATATAATTATGCCTTGCAATTGCTACAAAATGCGCAGCTACACAATTTTGTTATTGGCCGAATAGCAGTAGGCACACAACAAGAACCCAATAGTATTGGCAATATCCACAACCTATCCCAACTACTGCAAGTAGGACAAATAAGTGACCTTGTTTTTTGTGAAGGCCCCGCTTTTTCGTTTCAAAACATCATTCAACTGATTGATGCCAATACTGGTGCTGCGCATTTTCGCATCATGTCGGCCAATAGCCACTGCATGGTTGGTAGCGATAGCAAAGCCACTATTGGCGAAGCATTTACGCCAGAAGCGTGGTTTAATATTAACCAACCTTTTCAAAAAAGGCGCAAACGCATTACCGATGTTGTATTTGCCCTAATTGCAATGCTATTATTTCCGCTATTTGTATGGCGCAAACATTTTTCATTACGCTATTTTTACCACTTAGGTGCTATTGCTTGGGGAGCTAAATCGTGGATAGGCTATGCCCAACAACAAACCAACCTACCGGCGTTAAAACCAGCAATTTTTACACATTTTGGGCAACCTGTTTATACAAAGCCCTTCCACTACAACAACGAAGCCTTAGAAAAACTAGATTATTTATATGCCACTGAATATCATTGGCTTTTGGATGTAAAGCTGCTTATAAAACAGTTCCCTAATTGGCATAAGGCACTTTGCCGAAAGGGGACAATGTAATAAAAGTTGCAAATAATTTTTGTTAAAACAGTAAGCTACAACGTATTAGTTGTGCTTATAGGCTATTTTTGACCACATTTGTTATTTATGATGCACCGTTTTTTAGGTTTGATGATGTTAATTGCGGCTTTTGGAACCTCCGCTTGGAGTCAGGTGGTTACCAAAAAAGTTGTGGCCGATAAAATAGTGGCGCAAGTTGGCGATAAAATAATTTTGCGCTCCGACATTTTAAATGCAATCGCCGATTTTAAGCGGCAAGGTGCTCCTAACGTACCCACAGAATGCGATATGGTAGAAGGCCAACTGATACAAAAAGCATTGGTATTGCAAGCCGAAAAAGATTCACTACCTTTATCGGAAGACGAAATAGATGCAGCCCTCGATAACCAAATTAGGGGTTTTATTAACGCTTACGGCTCCAAAGATGCTTTGGAAGAAATTGCCGGACGCACCGTTTACCAAATCAAGGAAGACTTTAGACAAAGCCTGAAAGAACGAAAATTGGCCGATTTGATGCGTGGCAAAATATTGGAACCCATCAAAATTACGCCTTACGAGGTAAAAGCTTTTTACAACAAAATACCGAAAGACAGTCTCATTTACTACGAAAGCGAAATTGAAGTAAGCCAAATTGTGGCACAACCAAAAGCTAGCAAGGAAATTGAAGAATACGTAACCAAACAATTGTACGAATATAGGCGACAAGCAGAATCGGGCTTTAAAAAATTTGAACAATTGGCCAAACTCAATTCCGACGATAAAGGCACTGAAAGCCAAGGCGGAACACTTGCTATGAACCGTACTTCCAAAGATTTTGACCCCACTTTTATGCAGGCAGCATTCCATTTAAAAGAAGGCCAAATATCACCCGTTATCAAATCTAAATTTGGATTCCATATCATTTACATGGTTAGCCGAAATGGCGACGATGCCATAGTACGCCACATTCTTAAAATACCTCCGGTAACCGACGAAGAAATTAAAATTGCTATTAATAAACTTGATTCTGTACGCAACAAAATCACCAATCGCATCATGGATTTTGGCGAGGCCGTTAATAAATACAGCGACGACGAAAACAGCAAGTTCAACGGCGGCTTTGTTCAAGCACGCGATGGCGGCACTTTTATCAACATAGACGCACTTGATAAAGACATGGTTGCATTGCTTCGCAACTTAAAAGTAGGCGCCGTATCGCAACCACAAGTTTACACAGACGAAAGAGGCAATAAAAAAGTACGCATTATCTATCTAAAATCCAGAACAGAACCGCATCGCGAAAATTTAAAGGAAGATTATAACCGCATTGCCCAAAGGGCTTTGGAAGAAAAAAAACAACGCGCTCTCGAAATTTGGTTTAAGGAACATTTACCTAACTACTACATTACTATCGATAAAGAGTTTGCCGATTGTAAAAGTCTAGCCGATTGGTGGAAATTTGCCTCTAAATAAATATGTTATACCACATTTCTAGCCTCGCTATTGTTCAATGGCGAGGTTTTTTTTATTTAATATTGGCAAGAAAGCTGCCGCAACACAACTATCGCCCCAAACAGTTGTTTAATGTATCTTTCAACCCATTATGACGCTACATCAATCAATACTCAAAGCGCTTTACCCCATCATTATGTGGTTTGGCCAGTTATTCGGTGGCAAATCGGCCATACTGCACCAAGCCTCCTCTACCACACCACCACCCGCTAATTTTTACGAACTAAGTGCCACACTAATCGACGGAACATTTTTCAACTTTGCACAATTAAAAGGTAAAAAAGTGGTAATTGTGAATACCGCTAGCAATTGTGGCTTTACCGCCCAATACGAGGCACTACAACGCTTACACACACAATACAAGGATAGTTTGTGCATTTTGGGTTTCCCGTCCAACAACTTCAAGCAACAAGAAAAGGGTTCCGATAGCGCTATCCAAACTTTTTGCAAACGCAACTATGGTGTCGATTTTTACTTATTTTCTAAAACACAAGTCACCAAAAATCCACAACAACACCCGGTTTTTGTATGGTTGAGTCACGCTAACAAAAATGGATGGTGCAATACAGCACCTACTTGGAATTTTTGCAAATATGTGATTGACCAACATGGACAACTTACTCATTTTTTCCCTTCTGCCATTGCACCCGATAGCCCCCAATTTTTGAAAGCCATACAGTAACAAGTGTATTGACAATCCAAATGGTAGGCAACGAGCATTTTTTAAGTAGTATTTTTAGTTTTTTATAGATGTACATAGGTTAACCTATTATTTACTTATTACCTTGCCTAGCATATCTATTTCCATTTCAATATGCAACATGATGTTAACCAAACAAGCCATTGAAACCTATTTTGTAGCCGAAAAACAAACTGCTTTGCTGCTATTACTCATTGGGGTACTTTCGTTGATTACGGGTATTGCAGGCTGGTTGTATTGCAAAAATCAATTTAGCAAAGGCATTGCTATTCCGTGTATCGTTGTTGCCTGCATACAAATATTTGTTGGTGCTGCAGTGGCATCCCGCAGTTACGAAAATCGTGTGCAAATAGTGTACTCCCTCGACATGAATCCTTCCTATTTGCAACAAAACGAACTACCGCGCATGCAAAAGGTATTGAATAATTTCACATTGTATAAGTACGTAGAATTGGCCGCCTGCATAGCCGGTATAGCATTTATGGCCTATGGTTACTTTGTTCCCGCCCAAAAATGGTATTTGGGTATTGGTGTAGCACTTGCTGTTCAAGCCGTCATTTTGCTATCGGTCGATTTTTTTGCTCAAAAAAGAGCCGAAACATACACGCAACAGCTGCAACAGTTTGTTAATCAATTGCACCAATAAACACTTCTTTAACGGCTACACGGTAGCCTTTTCTTTGTATGAGCCAGAAGCCGCTACTACTATTGGGCGGCATAGGCGTTGGCACCGTTCAACAGTTGTAACTACTATCTTACCACCAACCGCTTTTTGGGTATTTTCAACTTCAAATTATCCGCCAATTGCACCAACATCGTTATCTTACAATGGTGGTTTGTATCTTCAAGATACCTAGTTTTACACTTTCATTATAGCATACCAATTTAATTGCATGAATATAGTTATTACGGGTGCCTCCAAAGGTATTGGCAAAGCCATTGCCGAAGCTTTTGCCCAAGCAGGTTATACGCTGTTACTTGGAGCAAGAGGCGAGTTAGATTTGTACAATACAGTGGCCCATTTACAAACCAATTACCCCACTTGTGAGGTACACGCCCAAACGGTGGATGTGAGTAACAAACAACAAGTACAAGCTTTTGCCAATTGGTGTTTGTCGTACGGTACACCAGATATTGTAGTTAACAATGCAGGTAGTTTTGTTCCCGGTGCCATACACAAAGAAAACGACGACATTTTAGAAACGCTAATGGCTACCAATGTGTATAGTGCCTATTTTTTAACCAAAGCCCTGCTACCGGCTATGATGAAGCAACAATCCGGAAGCATTTTCAACATCTGCTCTATTGCATCGCTTAAGGCTTACAGCAACGGTGGTAGCTACAGCATCAGCAAGTTTGCCTTATTGGGCTTCAGCAAAAATCTGCGCGAAGAACTGATGCCCCATGGTATAAAAGTTTGCGCAGTCATACCCGGAGCCGTGTATACAGATAGTTGGAGCGGTAGCGGAGTTAGCGAAAGCCGTATCATGGAAGCAGCCGATATTGCCAAAATGGTATTTGCAGCGGCACATTTATCGCCACAAGCTGTGGTAGAAGACATTGTACTACGTCCGCAATTGGGCGACTTGTAACACACATCACCTACTAAATTAAACACCTTCTTTATGAAACCTTCCATACCCGCTTTTTTACTTAGCCTATTGCTCTGCGTTGGTAGCATACTACCCGTAATAGCCCAAGATCGCGATTCAATGTTGATTGAAAAAGGCGTACCCAAAAATTTGGAAGATTGCTTTTTGCCCGCGCAAATGGTAGATAGGATATACAACTATACCCCTAAACAAATGCTCGAATTAAAAGAGTCGTTTCAACAAAACACACGAATTGAAGGCGAAGAAGTGGTGCTTTCTGTAGGTTTACGCTTTATGAACGACCACATTGTAGGTTTTTATCGCATGGTGCCCATTCGTACCATGAATGTAGAAAAAGCAGAGCGTGTTTACTTTCAGTTTCCGGTAGAATGGTGCTGCCTCGATGATAGCGCTAAAGAAAAATTTTGTACCGCAAGTATTACAGAAACGTTCGATTACGATACGCTGCACCCCAAACATACACCGTGGTTGCAAAAACAAAGTCCTAGATACAAGGCTATTGAAGAAAAAATGATCAACGATTCTATTAAAAAAGAATATGATCTAACACATCCTAAAAATTTACGCAATAAAAAAGGCCTACCCGACTCCATACAACTAGCTAAAGATTTGGCTAAAAAGTTGAAGAAAAAAGGACGCAATGCACATTTGACTTCCGACACCACGTTGTTATCCGATTCGGCTAAAATGATTGCCGACTCCATAAAAGCAACACAAGCCTCCCATTTAAAGGATAAGAAAAACAAATTTTCTAAGAAAAAAACAACTATTATAGCACTAGGCGACAGCACACATACCGATTCGTCAGGAGCACTTTTGCCACCACCGCCTCCTGCAAAAAAGGATAAAAAGAAGAAAAACGATAGAAAAACCGTCATTACCGAATTGCCCAACAATAGCGATAGTAGTACTCAAAAAACGGACAGTACTGTAGCACCAAGCAAGGAAGTGCCGCCTACCCCAATACCCGTAATTGACAAAAAAGAGAAACGCAAAAAGAAAGAAACAGTGATCATACCTGCGGCACATATACCTACCGATAGCAGTGTTACTGCTGCCGATTCTGTACCTACGCCAACGGTTATTCCTAACAAAAAGGATAAAAAATCGAAAAAAGCGGATAAAAAAACTGTCATTACCGAATTGCCTAACAATACCGACAGTAGCAATCAGAAAGTTGATAGTAGTGTAGCACCCATCAAGGAAGTTCCTACCACACCGGCACCAGTGATAGATAAAAAAGAGAAACGCAAAAAGAAAGAAACTGTGATCGTGCCGGCGGCTCCAATACCTACCGATAGCAGTGCTACAACTGCCGATTCCGCACATACGCCAACGCCTATCCCTGCAATTGTGCCGGACAAAAAGGAGAAAAAGTCGAAAAAAGCGGATAAAAAATCTTCCATTAGCAGTGCTGTAGAAACACCTCCTACCGAAACTACTAACACGGTAGATACGGCAGGTCAAAAAACGGACAACCCTATCCCTGCCCTAAAGGAAGCGGTAGCCCCTGCAAATTCAGCCACTACGGACACACTTACTCAACCTAAACAACCGGCTGAAACAGCTAAAGAACAAGAGAAAAAGACCGAATCAAAAGCTGCCGCAAAAAAGGAAGCGAAGGAAAAACGCAATAAGGCCGCCGTGGCTCCTAAATTAGAAACCTTGCCGGCGGCAACCACCGATTCCATACCTGCAACGCCTAAACCGACCGAAACAACCGAACCCAAAAAGGAGGGCAATTAACTCCAATAATAATTGGTTTATCGGTTGCATAATGGCCACAAAGGTGCTGCATTGGTACGCTCAAGGGTTACAAGAAGTATTTTTTACTCACGAACTTACTTCGTACACGCTCTTTATATTACTCACAATAAAATACAATAGCAAATACTTCAAAAAACAAACATTGGTAGGTATTTGCTACCCAAATCATGACAGGAATAGATAGTGTTCACTTGCAAGAAGTGATTGTACATAAAGTGGGTAATCCTACCCGCTCCGAGGCTTTAAAGCTGTCGGTTAATCCGCTTACCCTCAACGATGCGGTGGTGAGAGGTATGCTCACAAAATATTTTTTAGCTCCCTTTAATGAAGAGGAACAATACCATTTTACCCACCTCAGCGATTTGGGTTTGAATGAAATTTACCACTACGTGGGCAAAATTTTTGAAAATAAAAAAAACTTTGTAGCACAATCGGCACAAATAGCCAATTTCTTGTACGCAAAAAGTACACATGTAAAAGTAAAAGAAGGCGAATTGTATGTAGCACTATTTAGCGATGTACCGTTTGGCACCGAATACATTGACGCGGTGGGCATTTTTAAAAGCGAAAGCAAAGAAACCTTTTTAAAAGTATTTCCGCACGGACAAGGCTGGGAAGTGGCTGCCGAAGACGGCATCAACATCAACAAGCTAGATAAAGGCTGTTTGATTTTTAAGAAAAACCGAGAGGAAGGATTTGTAGTTTGCGTAGTGGATGCCACCAACAAACAACAAGATGCACAATATTGGGTTAACGATTTTTTACAAGTAACACCCTACAGCAATAGTTACCACCACACCAACCAAGTATTGGGTATGTGTAAGTTGTTTATCCACAACGAAATACAAGAAAAATTTGAAGTAAACAAAAGCGATCAAATTGATATGCTCAATCGCAGTATGGAATACTTTAAAACCAAGGAACAGTTTGACTTTGATGAATTTGCCCAAGAAGTTATTCACCATCCGGAAGTGGTTGAAGCTTTTACACAATACAAACAAACCTACGAGCAAGCCAAACAAATTACCATTCAGGAAGATTTTAATATTCATCTGTCGGCCGTAAAAAAGCAAGAAAAGGGATTTAAAAGCATTCTTAAGCTAGATAAAAATTTCCATATCTACATTCATGGCCGCAAAGACTTAATAGAACGTGGTTTTGATGAAATGGTCAATAAAAACTATTACAAACTCTTTTTTGATGAAGAAGCTTAATTCATTTATACCATAAACACATGCAAATTATATCCTACAACTTAAACGGTATCCGAGCCGCTACTAAAAAAGGGTTTATTGATTGGCTGTCGCAAAACCATGCCGACATTATTTGCGTCCAAGAAATTAAAGCCAACAAAGAGGATGCCGATGTGGCAGCTATTGAAGCCTTAGGCTACCATACATTTTGGTTTTCGGCTCAAAAAAAGGGGTATAGCGGCGTGGCTGTATTTACCAAAATAGTACCCGATAAAGTGATTTATGGTAACGGATTTGCTGAAAGCGATGCTGAAGGGCGCGTTATTCAACTGCACTTTGGTGATATTACTTTAATCAATGCCTATTTTCCTTCCGGAACAAGCGGCGCCGAACGCCAAACGTATAAATACCAATGGCTGAATGAATTTGAGCATTTTTTGCAACAACTACGCAAAGAAAGACCCAACATCATCATAACGGGCGATTACAATATTGCCCACACACCAATTGATATTCACGACCCAAAAGGCAATAAAAATTCGTCAGGATTTTTACCGGAGGAACGCATGTGGATGACCAACTTTTTGGAGAGTGGCTATGTAGATACATACCGACATCTACACCCCGAAACACTTGGCGCTTACTCTTGGTGGAGCCAACGTTTTCCTTCGGTAAGATTACAAAACAAGGGTTGGCGGATAGATTATATTTGTGTATCTGATACTTTAGCCACCCAAATTAAACACGCATTTATTTTACCCGATGTAAAACACAGCGATCACTGCCCAATTGGTGTTACGCTGGCTGAATAAAAATATATGTTTATATACAACGTAACAACAATGGTTCAGAAAGACATCCACGACCAATGGTTGCAGTGGATGCAGCAAACGCATATACCCGAGGTTATGCAAACAGGGTGTTTTACCCATTATCAATTCGTAAAATTATTGGATACCGACGAAACCGAAGGCTTAACCTATGCTACCCAATACTTTGCAGAAAGCAAATCACTATACAATATGTATATAGAAAAATTTGCTACTCTCCTGCGCAATCAAGCAACGCAAAAATGGGGCAACGCTACCATTGGTTTTAGAAGCTTCATGCAAATTATTGCCCAATAGTTCTTGGTTTTTTAGGCCGTTTTATCCAACTATTTTACAAAAAAGTACTACCTATTGTAAAAACAAATTAGATTTGCACCTCTCATATACATCACATTTAAATATACTACTATGAACAAGGCGGAATTGATAGCCCAAATTGCAGAAGACACCGGACTTACAAAAACACAAGCTAACGCAGCAATAGACTCATTTACCAATGCAGTAACCAATAGCTTGAAAAAAGGAGATAAAGTTACATTAGTGGGTTTTGGTACTTTTTCCGTTAGTAGTCGCAAAGATCGTGTTGGACGCAATCCGCAAACAGGTGCAGCTATTACCATTAGTGCTAAAAATGTTGCACGCTTTAAAGCAGGAAAAGAACTTAGCGAAACACTTTAACTAAGTTTTTGCCCGATAACAAAATAAAATGTAAAGTTATCGGTAGTATTTTTTATTTTCACGGTTCAAATAACAACAAAAACAGTTTATCATGGGTAGAGGCGACAAAAAAACAGCCAAAGGAAAACGTTTTAAAGGCTCTTTTGGTAAAAGCAGACCGCACAAACTTGCAGTTAAAAAAGCGGCAGCTAAGGCAGAATAATTATTTCGGCCAATCATATTGAAAACAGCTTGTATCTACTTGATGCAAGCTGTTTTTTATTTCCCCCCCTACACATTTTTACTGCCATTTTTTATTGATCAATAACCTATTCGTAGCACAAAATAGCAAGACTAACACCAAACACAAACTGTCTATTTCCAAATTGCGTAACTCTGTTTTCCCGATACGGCATTCCGTTAGCACTCAAAAGCTACAACTTTGCAGCAAGTTAAACCATATAAAAATAAACACATAGATGAAACGCATCGCATTGCTCTTCCTTTGCTGTAAAATGATTAGCACTAACGCCCAAAAAGTAGATACGGCAAATACCAACTATTTGCCCGAAGTAACCGTTATTGGCTTACACAGCACTAAAGATTGGCACACAATGCCCGATGTAGTGGGTACTTCAATTTATGCAGGCAAAAAAAGCACGCTTATTGTTTTAGACAATGTACAAGGTAATGTAGCTACCAATACCATGCGTCAGGTAATGGCCAAAGTACCTGGCATTCATGTTTGGGAAAGCGATGGCAGTGGTATACAAATTGGTGTATCGGCAAGGGGTTTAAGCCCTAACCGCAGCTGGGAATTCAATGTGCGACAAAATGGTTACGATATAGCCGCAGACCCCTTTGGCTATCCCGAAGCATACTACAATCCACCACTACAAGCCGTACAACGCATAGAAGTAGTACGTGGCCAAGGTGCTTTGCAATATGGTGCACAATTTGGCGGCATGGTGAATTACTTAGTAAAAAATGGCAGTGATATTAATAAACCCTTTCAACTCGAGGCGCATCAAACCCTCGGTAGCAACCAACTTGTTAATACCTACACCGCTATCGGTGGCGAAACCGACAAAGTGCATTATTACGCTTTTTACGATCACCGATCTGCAGATGGTTGGCGCCAAAACAGTGCCTATTTTACCAATGCCGCTTTCTCAACCGTTACCTACAAAGCAAGCAAACGCCTATCCATCAGTGCCGAAGCTTTGTTATCGCATATTAGAAGCCAACAACCTGGCGGCTTAACAGATGCCCAGTTTGCTGTAAATAGCCAATTGAGCAACCGTAGTCGCAATTGGATGGATATTACTTGGAAAACCTTTGCACTAATCGGCAACTACGAGTTTAGCAAAAATGCCAAATTGAATGTAAAAACATTTGCTATTTTGGGTAACAGAACAAGTATTGGATTTTTAAAATCGTTAGACATAAAAGACTCTGTTAATGCCACAACCCTTACCTATAACAATCGGGTTTTGGATATTGATATATATGAAAACTACGGTACCGAAGCCCGCTTTCTGCAACAATATACTTTGGGCAAACAAATAAGTAGTTTTTCTGCAGGTGTTCGTTATTTCAGCGGCACTACCTTCCGATATAGAGATGGCGTGGGCACTACAGGCTGGGATTACAACAGCACTCTAATCAATAATCATTGGCCGCGCGACATACAGTACCATTCAACTAATTACGCAGTTTTTGCCGAAAACCTATTCAAAATAGGCCAGCAATGGTCCATTATTCCTGGTATGCGGTACGAATATGTTCATGCCCAAGTAAAAGGTAGAAACGGATACGATGCCAATAACCAGCCTATTTTATTGCAGAACCAACAACGTGGACGGGGATTTGCTTTATTGGGATTAGGCATCCAATACCAAACAAAAAAAGCGGCCACCGTATATGCCAATATTACCCAAGCTTACCGACCTATTCAGTTTTCCGATTTAAGTGCCCCACCATCTACCGATGAAATTGACCCCAACTTAACAGACGCCAAAGGATACAATGTAGACTTAGGCATTAAAGGTAAATGGCACAGTGTACTTACCTACGATGTAAGTTTGTACTTTTTGCAGTACAACAACAGAATTGGTACCATTACCCAACAGCGGAGCAACGGTAGCTACTACAATTTGCGAACCAATGTGGGCAATAGCCAAAGTAAAGGAATTGAGGCGTTGGTAGAATGGAACCTCTTGAAAACAGTGTTACCAAATGCAACCACTCCTTTCTCAATTAGCATTTTTGCCTCGTATGCGCACAACCTAGCCAAATATGGCAACTTTACAGTAATAACCAAGGGCACTACCAAATTAGACACAACCAACCTGAAAAATAAGTCTGTAGAAAATGCACCTCAACACATTTTGCGAAGCGGTATTACCTTAGGATACAAAAAAGTATTGCTTACAACCCAAGTTAACTATGTGAGCTCATGTTTTGCCGATGCCAATAACACCATTACACCATCTGCCAACGGACAAATTGGTCAAATTCCGGCTTATACCATTACCGATGTAACACTTAGCTATCAGTATCAATCCAAATACCAGTTCAAAATCGGTATTAACAATCTTACCAATAAAGCCTATTTTACTCGCCGTGCCGGCGGATATCCTGGCCCGGGATTATTGCCATCAGATGGCAGAACAGCTTTTGCATCGGTTGGAATAAAAATTTAAATTACGATATATAAATCCCTGTTTTTAACTGCTTTAACTACTCAAATGAGGGTTAAAGCAGTTATGCATTTACAGCAACTGACTTTGTTAACATTTACGTAACATTGAAAAACGGGTTACTTATTGGCTCATTAGGGAATAAAGGGTGTACAACGGGCTCGTAGGTAGCATCTAGACTACCGCAATATTGATCAACAACGCTTCGCTTGACCGTTATAAAATGACACGCAGTTTTTAAATTACTGCCCTACATTGCTTCCATCGTAAAAAGTTAACAAACCATGGTTTTGAGTGTACCGACGTGTGCTTGCAATGAAAAACCATTTATTCACAAATTGTAAAACTAAACAGAGATGAAAACACAAACTGTAAACACCCAAAAAAGAAACGCTTTATCGATAACGCTTTTGGCAGCAACTTTAATGTTATCTTTTCAAAGCATCGCCGCTATCAATTATGTTACCGGCACAAAAGCAATCCTAACCAACGAAGTAAAAACCGGCGACAAGAAAAACGCTAAAAACATGCAAGTAATTTCTCTAGGCAATGTTTCGGAAGGAACCATGTTGGAAGTAAATTATGCAAACAGCGAAGCAGGAGAATTTTTATTTTTCATTACCAATGCAGAGGAAGATGTGCTTTTTGAAAACAATTATAACGGCAAAAATTTTGCTAAAAAAGTACTCATTCCTAGCAACTTAGAAGGTCAAAAAATTTTCCTCAACATCAAAGATTTTAAAACCGGCACTACATTTAGTACCGAAGTGGAAGTAATTACCAAATCGACTAATCAAGTTAATATCGTTATTAAATAAAAGCAGCCATGCAGGTTGGTTAACTACTTTTATCCCACAAACCACCTTGGTTTGTGGGAATTTTTTTATTGAAACAGCGTTGCGGCGCTTAAGTATCGCCAGTTAAAACTGTTGCCGGCGTGTGCGGCTTGTGGTACAATTTTTTGCGCTAGCACTTTCTTGTGTAAAACACCTTTTTGCACCAACAACTCCTTACTTGATTGAATCAACTCAATCATTGCCTTATGTTGCATCCATACTTGTTGTGGCGGTTCAAAGCCTATTTTATTGGGTCTCCAAACGATAGATGGCGGCAACAAATCATTACTTGCTTTTCGTAGCAACCACTTTGTAAACCCGTTGTTAAACTTATAGGTATCTGGCAGGGCAAACACAAACTCTACTAACGTATGGTTTAAAAAAGGCAACCTTACTTCGCAACCGTGTGCCATTGAATTTCGGTCGGCATAGCGCAACAATTCCGTTAATCCAAAATGTACTGTATTATAATACAACAAATCGCTTGCTTTGTACACAACCGGCTTCATTAATGTATCAATATTAACATGTTGCAGAAAAAAATCGGGATGAATGAAGCCTTGTTTTTGTTGCTGTGCTGCTGCATGCAATTGTAATTTTTGGGCTAGCTTATCCGGACGATACCATGCCGCGAGGTAATTTTTGATTCCCCATGTTTCTACAAACTCGTTTTTTTGAAACAAAGGCAATGCTTTTTTAAATGCGGTAAAATTGTGTTTCAACAAATATTGCAAATGCCAATGCGTGTATTTTTTATATCCACCCAATATTTCATCCGCGCCCTGACCATCTAATAAAACCTTAACCCCTTGTTGCCTAGCACATTGGTACACCAAATATTGCGTAACCACGCTACTGCTTTGCACAGGTTCTTCTTGATGATAACTTATTGTTTGCCAATGTTGTATCCAGTCGTTTACAGAGATGGGTACAATATGGTGCTTCAAATGAAACTGTTCAGCCACTGTTGTGGCAAAAGCGGTTTCATCTTTTTCAAAGCCTGGAAAAGAAGCTGTAAAGGCTGATTGGGAGCGAGGTGGTGCGCACTTGGCCATAAATGCTACAATAGCCGAACTATCGAGCCCCCCACTAAGACTTGCCCCCACCGAAACATGGGAACGCAATCTTTTTTCAACCGATTGCGCTAATAAATTTTTAAACTGTGCTATAACAGATTGTTCGTTGTCAATATCATCTATCGTTAAAGCTGAACTTGCAGTAGCTAAAGTATACCATTTTTTTAATTGTATTTTACCGGCGGCGGGTTGTATGAACAAACAATGACCGGGCGGTAAACTCAAAATGTCATTAAAAAAGGTTTGTGTTTTCTTGAGCGGATTTTGGGTATAACCTAACGTAAGGTAATTGAGCACCATGGTTCCATTTAACCATTTAGGCACCTGTGCAGCCCACAGCGCTTTCATTTCGCTGGCAAAAAGTAACTGCTTAAATTTTCCTCGCTCTTGGTATTGTGCATGATAATAAAAAGGCTTTTCGCCAAAGCGATCTCTAGCTGCAAAAATTTGGTTGCTTTTTTGGTCGTAAATCACCATTGCAAACATGCCATCGAACTTATGTAAACAAGCACTTCCCCAACAATCAAAAGCTGCAAGCACCACTTCGGTATCGGATTGGGTGGTAAATTGGTAACCTAGCCCGTGCAATTCATTTTTGAGTTCGATATAATTGTAGATTTCGCCATTATACACAATTACATAATGTAAATAGTGCATAGGCTGATTGGCCGAGCTGTTTAAGTCTACAATAGCCAATCTTTTATGACCTAAACAAACTGTATGGGCATCATTGCTCCAAACACCCTCTCCGTCGGGCCCTCGGTGCGCTAGTGCATGTATCATGCTACGCACTTTGGCAGGCTGCGCCAATGCTTCGTAAGGACTGATTATACCGGCTATACCACACATATATATGTTTTTACAACCCTACCGACTGACATTAAATTGGGTACAATGCAAGGAAGTTATTTCTTTTTAGCCACTGTTTCGGTAGTAAAAGCTATGGGCAAAGAAGCTTTTGCTTCGTCCCACATGATGACCAAATTGGTAAATTTTCCGGCTTCTTCAAAGTATATTGTGAATGCCTCAACAGAATCGGTATTTTTTTCTACCGGTATTTCAAAACGTGCTACATCTTTCTTGCTATCATAAATAAAATTGCCCCAACAATAATTGTCGGTATTTACAATAAGCGTCCAAGTAGTTTCGTCCGGAATACAATATAAAGTATATCTCCCTTTTTTTATTGTTTTTCCATTAATACGCACGTTTTTGAAAAATTCTATTTCGGTAGCCTCATTAGCGCCTAAGCGCCATAAATCTTTGTATTTAATGATACCGCCAAAAATAGGTCGGTTATTTTTCTGCGGTCTGCTGTATACAATGCGCGCTGCAGGTTCTTCTTTTACTTTGCCGCTCATTTTCAAAATAGGATAATTGGCCGGCCAATAACTAATATCCATCGGACTTTTATCTAGCTCTGTGGGCTTTTGTTGGGCGTGTAAAGAAATAACAGCCATTAGAGAAGCCATTAACATCAAACAAAAAGATTTCATGCAAGGTTATATTTGTGGTATATGCAAATATACATGGCAAAAGGGGCTATTTTATTGCAAAAATTGTTGTGCAAATTGGCGTACATCGTCTACAAACACGTTGTAACATTGCTGCAATACTTGTTGGTGTTCTAAAAAGCTATCAAAAACAGCAAGATGGGTATCAAGAAATTGCGCTCGGCGCGCTAAGCCTGCAAAGCTTTTTTCAATGCCTTCGTGAAGCCGATAATTATACAGCCAATTTTGCGATTGCATATACCCAAATAAATGAACAAAATTGCTTGGCAAAGCGGATTGCTCTTGTGCAATAAGGGCATACGTATCGGTTGCAAACGTAGCCAAGTGATTGGAAGATGGAAAAACACGCACATCGTTAGCCAAAAAATAATCATAGGCTATATCTACAAAAGCACCTGCATAACGGCCCACGTGTGGTTTAAAAACAGCTATTGCGGCATGTGTTGCAGGATGTGCATCTGTAAAAGCATCTATTGCGCGGTGCAGGCGAATACCTTTTTGAATTGCCTCGTGGTAAGTGTATTGTTGCTTGCCTTTTACAAAATCGCTAATCATTTGCCCTGCCAATAGGGGCGGATTATAAAACGACAAGTAAGCGTGTGCCAAGTAGTTCATGATACCTTGAAGCTACTACTCCGTTGTTAATAACACAACAATATCTTTCAAAACATCGTACAAGGTTTGCCAACAATCCCATTTAACCAAATAATAATTGGCTTTAGCATTTTTTTAAGAAAACCGCTACAACTCAACACGCATAAGGGTTTCAGCCTATCGAACACCCCTTTTGTCACTTGTTTGTAGAATCTTTTGCAATATTTTTTTCCAACCAATGTAACATATCAATATCTATACCGTACTAAGTATGTGCACCGGTACTTTTGACATGTCAATAATCATAAAAACAATTACAAAAAAAATTATCATCCCAAACAAAATCAAACAATTATGAAAAAGTTATTTTTTGCCGCTTTAGCTATTATTGTATTTACAGCCTCTTCTTTTGCTGCAACAAACGAGGTGAGTAACAAAGTGTTATTACAGTTTAAACATGCCTACAGCAATGTAAGCGAGGTAAATTGGTACACCACTGCCAACTTTACCAGAGCCTCTTTTGTAAAGGAAGGCAAGCAAATGGAAGTGTTTTACACCCCTGACGGAGATTTAATGGGCACAAGCGAAGCTATTGGTTTTAGCACTTTGCCAACCCGCGCCATCACCACTATTGCAAAACGTTTTCCAGCCAATGAGTATACAGTAAAAGCTTGCATTCAGTTTGCTAATGCCAACGATGAACAAACAAAGTATGTATCGGTAGAAAACAAGAAAAAGAAAATTGTTTTAGAAATTGATCCATCAGGCAATGTGTCGGTATTTCAAGAAAGCCGCAAATAACTTAATACCGCTCTTCCTGCTCGCTTCTCACTAGCAAAACACGACATTAAAAAGCCTTACCCAATGATGGAGTAAGGCTTTTTAATAAATGATAGCGCTAAAATATTAGCTCCATTCTTTCGCTTCTCTTTCTTTTTCTTCGCGCGTAACTTTTGCCGAAACAATCACGCTCAATTCGTACAATAGCCAAAGTGGTACAAACACAATCATTTGGCTCATCCAATCGGGGCTAGGTGTTATTACGGCAGCAATTACCAACAAAATAACAATAGCATATTTGCGACTAGCCTTTAAAAATCCCGGATTAATGAGTCCAATGCGCGTTAACAAATAAGCCAAAACGGGCAATTCAAAGGCCAAACCACAACCCAAAATAATATTAGTCAGGTTGTCTAAATAATCGGTTAGTGTAGGGCGCGTTACCAGCATTCCTTTTTGACCTAATTGAAAACTTGCCAAAAAATTGAAGGTAAATGGCCCTAATAAGTAAAATCCGAAAGCGGCACCTAAAAAGAAGAAAAAAGACACCCAAAAAATGACAAATCGGGTATTCTTTACTTCATTTTCGTGCAAAGCGGGTTTTATAAAACGCCAAAACTCCCAAAAAATATACGGAAAGCTTACAATTATGCCCCCAATAAAAGCCATTGTAATGCTACTTACAAACTGCCCCCCAAAAGTGGTACTCTGCATACTTATTTGTACCGGTGGCATACAGAGTGCATTGCCCAAGTGTAGCTGCCTACTTAAATTGCACAAGGCTTTGTATGTAAAAAAATCAGGATTGATTGGTCCCGTAATGATGTTGTCAAACACCCAATCGCGATACACAAAAATAACAATAGCCACCACTACCACCGCTAATAAGCTCCGCACAACATGCATTCTCAGTTCTTCCAAATGATCAATAAAACTCATTTCGGCGGTTGCCCTTGTGCGGTTACGATTAAATAGTGCCATAATTGCTTGCTAACTCTGAACAAATAAAGGTGCAAAGTTAACTGAATGCATATTAACTCTAAATGCTAGCTTTTGCAAATATCCAGGTAATCTAGCAGCTTACTTTTTTTCTCCAAACCTAATACACCAATACGATACAATTAAATATCTTTAAACCACCAAATAGCTATATGAAAAAACACCCCCTAGTCTTCCTTTGCACGTACTTATTATTAGCTAACCATTTTGCACTCGCCCAAAGCCCAAGTGCTATGCCACAATTGGCGAGTGGCACGTTACGCCGATTTGCAAATTTTACTTCGAAATATGTAGATGCCCGCAATATAGATGTGTGGCTCCCCGCTCAGTACAACGGCAAAAAAGCATTTTCGGTGCTGTACATGCACGACGGGCAAGGCTTATATGATAGTGCCGTAACTTGGAACAAACAAGAATGGGGGGTAGACGAAACTGTGGGCAATCTATTGGAAAACAAACAAATACAACCCTGTATAGTTGTAGGCATATGGAACAGTGGCCGCAATAGGCATGTAGACTATTTTCCACAAAAGCCCTTTGAAAGCCTAAATCAAGCCGTACAAGACACACTGCTACAGAGCCTACGCAGCAATGGCGCAATTGTTTTTTCCGGCAAACCGCAATCCGACGCGTATTTGAAATTTTTGGTGTACGAACTCAAACCCTTTATAGATAGTGTTTTTAAAACACGCCCACAAGCCAAACACACTTTTATTGCCGGCTCAAGTATGGGCGGATTAATTTCTATGTATGCCTTGTGCGAGTATCCGAAGATATTTGGGGGTGCCGCTTGTTTATCTACCCATTGGCCGGGCATTTTTACCAACCATCAAAACCCTATACCTGAAGCCTTTTTTCAGTATTTGCAGCAATATTTACCCGCCCCGGCTACCCAACACAAACTGTATTTTGATTATGGCACAGAAACCCTAGATGCCCTATACCCCATACACCAACAAAAAGTAGATAGCATCATGCGCGCAGCAGGCTATTCCAACAAACAATGGATGACCAAACAATTTGTTGGCGCAAACCATTCCGAAAAAGCTTGGCAAAAACGATTGGCAATTCCAATACGCTTTTTATTAGGTACCCACAAATAAACATCAACGGCTACATGGTAGCCTCTTTTTTGTATGAGCCAAGGGCCGGTACAACTATTAGGCGGCATGGGCGTTGGCACCGTTCAACAGTGGTGCATAACCAATACCCCTATTTTAATAAGCATTTGTACCAATTGGTCAAATAATTAATAGCCAGCACCTACCCAAGCAATACCCAACTTTTTACGCCTTTAATTGGTTAGTATAACAAGCAGCGTTGTATATTGCATCATTTTTTACCGTATGACTACCCTATATAGGGGAAAATATACGGCAAAACCAACACACATGAAAGTAATCGAACATATTGCACAAGCAACCGACACACTTATTTCTTTCGAGGTATTGCCTCCGCTAAAAGGCAAAACCATCACCTCCTTGTATAACCATTTAGATCCACTTATGGAGTTTAAACCCTCTTGGATCAATGTTACCTACCACCGCAGCGAAAGCATGTTTAAAAAAAAGGCTGATGGCACTTTCGATAAAGTAGAAGTTCGCAAGCGCCCTGGTACCGTGGGCATTTCGGCTGCTATTATGAACCATTACAAGGTAGATGCCGTGCCGCATATCATTTGTGGCGGCTTTACCAAGCGCGAAACCGAAGACGCATTGATTGATTTGAATTTTTTAGGCATAGATAACGTTCTAGCGCTCCGAGGCGACGCCGCAAAAAATGAAGCCAATTTTGAAGCAGAGCCCGATGGACATGCCTATGCTATTGATTTACAAAAGCAAATTGCTAATTTAAACAATGGAATTTATGTTGACGAAGACATTCAAAATGGCGGCAAAACCAATTTTTGTATAGGTACAGCCGGCTATCCTGAAAAACATTTTGAAGCACCCAATTTAGAAATAGACCTTCAACACTTAAAAAACAAAGTGGATGCCGGTGCCGACTACATCATGACCCAAATGTTTTTCGATAACCAAAAATTTTTCGACTTTGTAGATGCCTGCCGCAAAATGGGCATAACAGTACCTATTATTCCGGGATTAAAACCTATTACCAATAAAAAACAATTATCGGTACTGCCGCGCATTTTTCATGTGGATATTCCTACCGACTTAAGCAATGCAATCAACAAGTGTAAAAGCGATGAAGATTGTGAGAAAGTAGGTACCGAATGGCTAATACAACAAAGTAAAGAATTAAAAGCCTTTGGCGTACCTGTACTGCATTATTATACCTTGGGCAAACCCAAAGTTATTTTCAACGCAGTGAAAGCGGTTGTATAATATTGCCCACATTAACCCATATATACAAAAAGAGCAGCCTAATTATTAGGGCTGCTCTTTTTTAATTAGCTAAAATTTTATTTCTTCTTCGTTGCTATCAAAAAATTTAAATTCTATTAAGTGATAGTTGTTATTGGATTGCAGATGCAATTTTATTTTATGTTTTCGCTTCCATTTACGTGCTATTGACGTAAAAATGCCTTTTGTTAGGTGCGAATGGACTATAGGATGTACCGTGAGGGTTAAATTCTTATGTGCGTGGGTAGCCAAATAGTGGAGTCGTTTTTCAATTTCATCTTCCAATAATAGAGTTGACGAAATTTTACCCGTACCATTACACACCGGGCATTGTTCGGAAGTATTGATGTTTACTTCCGGCTTCATGCGTTGTCGGGTAATTTGCATCAAGCCGAATTTAGAGATTGGCAATACCGAATGTTTAGCCCTATCGCTTTTCATAAATTCTTCCATCGCATCCTGCAACTTCCGTTTATTATCGGGTAACTTCATGTCTATAAAGTCCACCACAATAATACCACCAATATCACGCAACCGTAGCTGTCTTGCAATTTCTTCAGCAGCTTCTAAGTTGGTTTGCAATGCATTGTCTTCTTGGTTGTTGCCAACACTTTTGTAGCCGCTATTTACATCTATTACATGTAAGGCTTCGGTGTGTTCAATAATTAGGTAAGCACCACTTTGCAAGTTAACGGTTTTTCCAAAGGCACTTTTTACCTGCTTCGTAATACCGTAGGTGTCAAAAACGGGTAAATCGCCACTATAAAAACTCACTATTTCTTCTTTGTGGGGTGCTATTTGCTGAATGTAACTTTTGGTTTCATTAAACAAATTTTTATCATTCACCACCACTTTATTAAAGTCTTCGTTCAGCAAATCGCGCAAAATGCTCGTTGTTTTGTTTTGCTCACTCAGTATTTTACTTGGTGCTACAGCGCCTTTCAGGTTGCGCTGCATCGTTTGCCAAGTTTCTACAAGTGTCAACAAATCTTGGTGCAATTCGGCAGTGCTTTTGCCTTCGGCTGCTGTACGTACAATTACACCAAAGTTTTTAGGCTTAAATGCTTCTACTATTTTTTGCAAGCGTTTTCTTTCTTCACCGGAATGTATTTTTTTAGATACGGCAACAATTTCGTTGAAGGGAGTAATTACAACAAACCTACCGGGCAAGCTAAGTTCGCAACTTAAGCGAGGGCCTTTTGCGGCAATCGGTTCTTTTAAAATTTGGACTAAAATATTGGGTTTACCTACTAATACTTCGTTGATTTTGCCCGTTTTTACAATTTCGGGTTCTACAGAAAATTTAGAGAAGTCGAAACCATTTTCTTCCTTATCGTGTATAGCGAGTTGTGTAAATTTTAGAATGGATTTGGCATAGGGCGATAAATCGGTATAATGCAGGAACGCATCTTTTTCAAATCCTACATCTACAAATGCGGCATTGAGCCCGGGTATTAATTTTTTTACCTTTCCTAGGTACAAATCGCCCACCGAAAAACTGCTATCGGCCTTTTCGTTATGCAATTCTACCAGTTTTTTGTCTTCTAGTAAAGCAATTTCAACGCCCGTAGGAGCTATATTAATGATTAATTCTTTGTTCACAAAGGTTGCAACTTTAAAAATAATAAACAATTACTACCCAAACAATAGGCAGCACGACATAACATACGATTGAACATGCCGTCAAAAAAAGGGGAGGAAAGGTAAAGTTGCAGCGAGATAATTATTGTAATGGCGGCAGGCCTTGTATGTGCAAAATAAAGCGGTACTAATGTACAGTACCGCTTTATTTGATATAAATCTTGAAAAAGAATTATTTTTTCTTTTTATGGCGATTCTTTCTTAGGCGTTTTTTACGTTTGTGCGTCGCAATTTTATGACGTTTTCTCTTCTTACCACAAGGCATACCAGAAATGTTTTAGTTAGTGAATAATAATTTTTATATCAATTTCAGGAGGTTTACCTCCACTCCATTTACTGTTTTAACAAACGAATTCTTTGCTCTAACTCTTTTTGTGCATCCACGTTTTTGATAGTGTTTTTCACTTCAGTATACCACTTTACGGCGTTGCTTTTATCCCCTTTTAAATCGTAACACTCTGCTAAATGCAACTTAGCTTCTAAATTATCGGGGGCAATAGTTACAATAGCACCAAAACGTTCAATTGCTTTATCGTATTGTGCGCTTTTTTTACCACCCAAACCTAGAATGAATTGGGCATATACATTTTTAGGATTTTTTTCTGCAATTGCCTTAACAGGCAAAATGCCTTGCATTGGATTGTTAGAAATGCCTCCCAATATGTAACATGCTCCCAATCCAATTTTACTACTATCGTTATTTGGATTTACTGAAATAGCCTGCTCAAAAAGAACTTTTGCGTTAGTGGCCAACCATTGTTGCATAGCAGGGTCACCTTCTACCATCAAGTTGTCTAAAAATTGATGGGCGGCAAAGGTGAGACTTTTTTCTGAATTTTCCAACTTTGCTGCTTGAGCAAAATAATAGGCATAGGGTTCGTATATGCGACCACTGTTTTTCCAAAAATCGGCTAATTGTTGGTACGCCTTTAAGCGCTGTTGTGGGGTGCTAGCGTCGGCTGTTTGTTGCTGCAACAAATTGGCTTGTTGCAACAATTGACTATTTAAACGAAGTTTTGCTTTTGCCAAAAGCGTATCGAAAACAATAGGCTTAGGAGCATTACTTTCGGCGGTAGCAGCAGCATTACTCGCCGTGTTCTTTTTAGGGGGTATGGTATTTCCAAATACAAACAACACTACTACCAAAAGCAATGCCCCACCTAATAACAATAATTGATTGCGTTTCACTCAAAAAAATTTGTGCAAAGTTATTCCGTTTCCGTATCGGAACTTACGGGGCCTTTACATTTAGTTTTTACTTCTGAATGAAATTCTTTTGCAGGTTTAAAACCGGGGATATAGTGTTCGGGAATGGCTACCGCAACATTTTTGGTAATGTTTCTGCCTATTTTAGCAGCGCGTTTTTTTGGAAAAAAAGTACCGAATCCTCTAATATAAATACTTTCACCCTCTATAAGGTTGTGTTTTATTTCCTTAAACAGCGTTTCCAATGTCACTAAAACATCTACTTTAGGAATACCCGTTTTGTCGGAAATTTCGTTAATAATGTCTGATTTTCTCATGGTTTAGATATTTAATCAATATTGAATAAATCAATTAAACGGATATTGAAATGGGTTGTTTTGTACTTGCAAGATAATTAACAATTATTAATTTACTTTGTTAAATAAACCATATTGCAAAAAAATGACGCAACAATATTAAGCTAAAAACAATTGTAAAAGAATATATCTAAATATACACCTAATGATTGATACAGAAAAACAATTTGCGCAACTATTATTGCAGTGGCATAAATACGACAATAAAAGGTTGATGCCTTGGAAGGGCGAAAAAGACCCTTACAAGATATGGTTGAGCGAAATAATTTTGCAACAAACAAGGGTGGAACAAGGACTTTCGTATTACGAAAAATTTATTCAACAATTTCCAACCATTAACCACTTGGCCAATGCACAAGACGAAGTGGTGTTTAAACTTTGGGAAGGCTTGGGCTATTACAATCGTTGCAAAAACTTACTGCACACCGCCCGTTTGATTTGTAAAGAGTACCATGGAAAATTTCCTACAGAGTATGATGCTATTTTGGCACTGAAAGGCATAGGACCGTATACCGCTGCGGCTATTGCCTCGTTTGCATTTAACCAACCCTATGCAGTAGTAGACGGTAATGTATTTAGGGTATTGGCACGGGTATTTGGCATCGCTACGCCAACTGATAGCCCTGAGGGCAAAGTACGCTTTACCCATTTGGCCAATAAGGTACTTACTCCAAATAGTGCCGCTATGCACAATCAGGCAATTATGGACTTTGGGGCTACTGTATGCAAACCTTTTAATCCGTTATGCCTAACGTGTGTATTTAATACTTTTTGTGTAGCCAAACAAGAAGCTTTGGTAAACCAACTTCCAGTAAAAGAGAAGGTATTATTGAAAAAGAAGCGTTTTTTCAGCTATTTTGTTTTTGAATACCAAGGCAACTTATTGATAAAAAAACGTACCAATAGCGACATATGGCAAAACTTGCATGAGTTTTATTTGGTAGAAAGTGCAGAAGCTGTTTTTTGGAACCAACAGTTGGTAGCGGAAAGCCTATTGCAACAACTTGGCATTGAAAAAGCCGACATTGTACATATTTCGCCCATGTATGCCCAACAACTTACCCATCAAAAAATTCAAGGGCAGTTTGTAAAAATTGTGTTGCCTGAAGTGCCAAAACCTTTGCAACAATACCAATTAGTGCCTTTAAAAGAAGTAAGTGCTTGGGCTTTTCCAAAATTCATTAACCAATATTTGGAAGCCAATAGTACACAGAGTAGTTTGTTTTAAGTTGACAAGTTGTAAATCTGTTCAATAGAAATAAATCGTTGAACGGTGCCAACGCCCATGCAGCCTAATGGTAGTACCGGCCCATGGCTCATACAAAAAAAGGGCTACCGCGTAGCCCAATCTTTTTATTCAGGTATATGCACCATTATTGTTTGGCAAATGCATTCCATCCTTGTGCCGTAATATCGAAGGTGTTACCACCTTTTGTTAGCAACTTGCAACCTTCTTCCATTTCGGTCATATAGCCAATAACCGAAATTTCTTCGTTGAAAGTAATTTTGTCGTAATCTTCTTGTTTTAGGGTAAAAATAAGTTCGTAATCTTCGCCGCCATTGAGGGCGCATACGGTGGGGTCGAGACCAAATTTAAATGCGGCATTACGGCTGCTTTCGTGAATAGGCAATTTGCCTTCGTAAATACGGCATCCAAGTCCACTTTGCTTACATAAATGCAGTACTTCGCTGCTAATGCCATCGCTAACATCCATCATAGCTGTTGGAACAATGTTGTTTTCGGCTAAAAAGTCGATGATATCTTTTCTTGCTTCGGGTTTGAGCAAGCGTTTGACAATATAATCTTCCCCTTCAAGGTCGGGTTGAATTTGGGGATTTTCGAGGAAAATTCTTTTTTCTCGCTCCATTAAAGTAAGGCCAAGAAAGGCTCCACCAAAATCGCCGGTAGCGCAAATCAAATCGCCTTTTTGGGCTGTACTACGCTTTACAAATGCATCGGGAGCTACTTCGCCTATAGCAGTAACAGAAATGATAAATCCTTTTTGAGAGGAAGAGGTATCTCCACCTACCAAATCAACGCCATGCTTTTCGCAGGCAATGTATACGCCTTCGTAAAACTCATCAAGTGCTTCCACGCCAAATCGGTTGCTGATACCAATACTCATGGTTATTTGGGTAGGGGTTGCATTCATGGCATACACATCGCTCAAATTAACCATCACGCTTTTGTAGCCAAGGTGTTTTAATGGTGTATACATTAGATCGAAGTGTACACCTTCTATGAGTAAGTCGGTAGTTACTACGGTTTGTTTGCCAAAATGGTCTATCACGGCAGCATCGTCGCCTACGGCCAAAATAGTAGAGGCATTGTGGAGTTCAAAATTTTTGGTTAGGTGCTCAATAAGCCCAAATTCGCCTAAACTTGCAATTTCGGTACGAGAAGGTTGTTGCTGTTCCATTGGTGGTGTTGCGTGAATTTAAAAGTTGCCTCCGTTAATAATGTGTAACAATTGTTCGTGAATAAGGCCGTTAGTAGCTAAAATATTCGGTTGATAAGGGCTATACACTTGCCCTTTGTAATCGGTTACTTTGCCTCCGGCTTCTTCTACCATAAGCCAACCGGCTGCACTGTCCCACGCTTGCAATTTGTGTTCGTAAAATCCGTCGAAACGCCCTGCGGCTACCCAACAAAGGTCGATAGCTGCGCTGCCACATCGGCGTACCGGAATGGCTTTGCGTATGAGCTTTTCGAACACTTCGAGCGGGCTATTCAAGGTATCTAAATAACTGTACGGAAAACCGGTAGCCAAACAGCTTGTTTGCAAATTGCTTTTGGCACTTACCTGTATTTTTTTATCGTTCAAAAAAGCACCTTTTCCTTTTTCGGCAAAAAAGAATTCGTTGATAAACGGATTGTACACCGCTCCTAATATCATTTCGCCATTTTTTTCTACGGCTATGCTTACACAGCAAATAGGAATGCTGTTGGCAAAATTGATGGTACCATCAATAGGGTCAATAATCCATTTGTATTCGCTTTCTTGTACTATTGCGCCGGCTTCTTCGCTTAAAATGAAGTGGTCGGGAAAATTTTTCTTAACGATTTCAAAAATGACCGTCTCGCTTTTGTGGTCTACTTCGGTTACCAAATTGTTTACCCCTTCTTTGTTACTGATGGTAAATTGTTTATCGAAATATTCTTTCATAATTGCCGCACCGGCACGTGTGGCTTCAATAAGTGTTTGTTGTAGCATGGTGCAAATATAGTACAGGCCTTTTATATAGCTAAAACAATACGCAATTAAAGCAGTTGCAAATAGCATTGATGCGCTTACAAATAACCATTCATTTACAAATGCACACCCAAAGTTGCTGCATATGAGCAATTAAAGCATAGAAAGCATAAACACAATTTCATCCTTTACTACGCCTACTCCATTTTCTGCTTTCTACAATCCCCAACTGCTTCGATAAGGGTTGCAGACTGTTTCGGATGATGCGTACAGTAAACTTACATCAATACCACATTTTATCACATAAAGTGTGGTGAACTGTGGTGTTAATGTGGTTTTACTGTGGTGTTGGTACGAATTTGTACCGAATGTAACTTGGCACAGCTACCGTGCAGAACCACAAAAAACGCCGACATTTAGCAAGGGAAATTGTTGGGGGAAAACGGGTAGACCGATACTTTACTGCATTTATTGGCCTTGCGGGAAGCGCATGAATAAAAGGAAAGCATAACAACTCTATTGATTTTTTTGCACAGCCTGTGGCAGCACAAACGCATCAACAAAATACCTTACCGGCTGTTGTAGTTTTTTTTAAGCATCCAACACCCGTATTAGCAATACGATTATTGGTTACTATAACTAACTTATTACATTTGCAATTATGACTACAACCAACAAAAGGGGAATCATTTTAATGAATTTGGGTAGCCCCGATAGTACCGAAGTAAAAGATGTACGCAAATACCTAATGGAATTTTTGATGGATGGCCGAGTAATTGACTATCCTTACATTTTCCGACTCCTGCTTGTTGGCGGTATTATTGCTCCTTTGCGTGCACCCAAAAGTGCCGAAGCGTACAAAAGTGTGTGGACACCCGAAGGAAGTCCGCTAATTGTGCTTACCCAACAATTAAAAGCGGCATTGCAGCAAACCCTTACCGAACCCGTTACCATTGCCATGCGCTATGGCAACCCAAGCATGCAAGATGCTTACGATAGTTTACTGGCTCAAATGCCGGATTTAGAAGAAGTGATAGCCATACCACTGTACCCGCATTATGCCATGTCGAGCTACGAAACAGCAGTAGAACATGCCAAAACCATACATCAAAAAGGCAATTATCCTTTTGCTTTATCATTTGTAAAGCCTTTTTACAACGAGGCCCAATACATACATGCCATGAGCGAAAACATTAAACCGTATTTGGAACAAGATTACGACCAAATATTGTTTAGCTACCATGGTTTACCGGAACGACATATGCGCAAGGCCGACCCTACCAAATGCCACTGCATGAAGGTGGCCAACTGTTGCGAAGTGGCTTCGCCGGCACACACCACTTGCTACCGGCACCAATGTTGGACAACCACCCAATTGGTGGTAAACGAATTGCACATACCTAAAGAAAAAGTAGGTTTTTCCTTTCAATCTAGGCTAGGACAAGAGGAGTGGCTAAAACCCTATACCGCCAAACGCCTCGAGGAACTACCGAAAGAAGGTGTAAAAAAACTGGTAGTCGTTTGTCCGGCATTTGTGAGCGACTGCTTGGAAACCCTCGAAGAAATTGCCATGGAAGGAAGAGAGGAATTTTTGCATGCCGGAGGCGAAAGCTTTACACTAGTGCCTTGTTTAAATGTACATCCTTTGTGGGTGGGCGCCTTGCACAATTGGATGAAAGATTGGGTAAATGGCAGCAAAAGCATGCTCTTATAAATGGCAAAAAGCATACAAGTTAACCTGCTTTTGAGTTGCACAAAAGCCTTGTAAACATTTTAAAAATAAACACATGTATTTGTATTTAAAAGCGCTGCACATCATTTTTGTAGTAACATGGTTTGCCGGACTTTTTTATATGCCGCGTTTGTTTATTTATAACACTGAGGCTGCCGAAAAACCACAAGACGTACAGCTAGCATTACGTCAACAATTTGGCATTATGCTCACTCGTTTGTGGTATGGCATTACTTGGCCTTCGGCAATTATTACACTTATTTTTGGCTTGTTGGTATTGTGGCAAGGCGGATGGTATGCCACGTTGTTGTACGGGCAAAATTGGTGGCTGTGGTTGAAATTAGGGTTTGTGGTTTTTTTGTACTTATACCATATCAGCTTGCACCGTATTTACAAGCAACAAATAGCAGGCATTTTTAAATACACCTCGCAACAACTGCGTATTTGGAACGAAGTAGCTACTGTTTTCTTGATTGCCATTATCATGCTAGTAGTGGTAAAACAAAGTATGAGTTTGGTTTGGGGATTGCTAGGATTGGTGGTATTTATTGGCGTATTGATGTTGGCCATTTATATTTATAAGCGCAAAAGAAAATAACAATACGAATTGCCAATCATGCTGAACAGAATTGGTACTGTAGAACGGTGCCAACGCCCATGCAGCTTAAAAGTAGTACCGGCCCTTGGCTCATCAATAAAAAACGGCTACCCTGTAGCCGCCAAAGTACCCACTAAGATAAACAATAAGCACCTGTGAATTATTCGATTAGATGGGGAACAAACCGGCTTGTATTGTTGGTGATAGGCGTATCGGACTCTCTAATGCCAATGCCTGCGGGCACTTGCCCAATAACCCAACTACCAATTACCGGATAATAATTATCGTCTGCACACAAAGGGGTAAATGCTTGGTAAATGTATCCTTCGGCACCATATTCACCAGAGGTAGCTGCTACGGTAGCATGATTGTTAACAATGGTAACATTAGCACCCTCTCTAGAAAGCAAGGGCTTTTGAACATAATGGGTTAACGACTGTGCATTAAAATAGGCAGGCAACAAATAAGGGTGATTGGGATACAACTGCCATAAAATGGGCAAAATACCCTTATTGCTCAATAGCATTTTCCACGCGGGTTCTATCCACAGTGTTTCGTTGGCGGCGGTTAAAATGTTTTTACCAAAATAATCTTTGGTTAACCATTCCCACGGGTATAGTTTAAAAATGTTATTGATGGTTTCATTGTCCATATCTTTAAAGCACGCTTCGGTTTCGTGCCAACCGATATCGTCAATATAAATCAGGCGGGTATCTATTCCGGCTTGTATGGCACAATCGCGCAGGTATTCGGTATTGGTTAAGTCTTCGAGCGACTGCTTTACACAGGTAAAATGTAGGGGTGCATTGGCGTGCAAATACGGTTGTAAATACTGCCATGTAGCAATTAGTTTTTCGTGAATGCTGTTAAATTGGTCTTTACTTTTATCAAAATCTTGCAGCCAAAACCATTGTACAATACCTGCTTCGTACAAACTTGTGGGCGTATCGGCATTAAACTCTAGTAATTTGATTTGTCCGTTGGTATAGGCCAAATCGAATCGGCCGTAGATGGCGGGGTGTTCTTCGTTCCACGTTTTTTCGATGTAGGGAATCCATTCAGGCGCAATGCCCAACAAATGGTACAATTGGTTATCGATAATGTGCTGTACTGCCCCCAAACACAACTGCCACAATTCTGCGGTGGCTTCTTCTATAGCCTGCACTTCGTTCATGGTAAAGCTATAATAAGCACTTTCGTTCCAATAGGGCACTTCGGTGCTATGAAAGCCAAAGCCCAATTGTTCTACCGCTTCTTGCCATTTATGGCGTGGTGTAACCGATACTCTTTTCATAAAACTATTAACTAATAATTTAACTACCTACTGAATAACTGCTGTGCCCAAAACCACCCCGCACTACATTGCTTTTAAAACTATTGCTGCCAATATTGGAATGCGGACGAATGGCATTGGAATAATAACCGGCATGCCGATACTGACCATTGTAATAATTGCCATAGGGCCTAAATGCATAATACCACATCATAGAACTTGAACCGCCGGAATGATGTCGAACCGTGGAATAAGGCGCTGTAGAATCGCCTCGAACATGCACTTTGTTGCTACTTTCCCATTCGTTTTTGGGCTGTTGACAACTAGCAAGGGCAGCTGTAATAAGTACCAATTGAATATGTGTAGACTTTTTCATACGCGTAGCATACTTAAAGGATGGTTATTTGACTGTAATAAAAATTTCGTATTCTTTGTTTAGTGTCAGCATTTTTTCGTCGCCAGCTTCATTTTCGGCTATTTTTTGTGTAGCACCCAAAGCCGGTACGGTATCGTAGTGTTCTATCGTTTTCCACTCATTGTACAAGTACCAAACTTTGTGGGTGGTAACTACTACATCGTGCAAACTATCTAAGTGCTTTACCGCTACAGATGTTTCAACAGATCCGTCTTTGTTTACTTCGTTGGTAATATCTTCGTTTTGGTTGGTATCGTTGTTGCATGCCAACAACATACACAACAACCCGAGGGAGAATAAAGGCTTCATTTATGTATACAAATTTCAACACAATATTATACAAAAAAGGGGTATTTTAAACAAAATTGAAATAGTTATTGTGATACAATATTACCGCCACTTTACGGCAGCTAGTTGCGAGATGGTACAAAACTACCCGTAGCAAAAAAAGCTATCCTTTTGGCCATCCTATCATTTCGACATACACGTATCTTATACTTTGGCTAAAATTCGATTTCATTAAACCGCTTATTTCGATTAAAAATCCCTCCCGTATTTCCGCAACTTTGCTAGTATAGGGCAATTGGCAGCAAGCTGTTTTTTTGATAGTCAATTGGTCTAAATTCTTGTTTACCTTAATCAAAATGGCTACTATTGTTGTTTATCAATCCATTAATTGTAGTGTATGCAACAAATATTGTATCCTGCAAACGAACGCGGCATCAAGGATATTGGTTGGCTAAGAAGCCAATTTTCGTTCAGTTTTTCCAGTTACCAACATCCAGCAAAAAAAAGCTTCGGTCTTCTGCATACCTTAAACGACGATATCGTACAACCTAGTGGCGGATTTGGCTTACATCCGCATGTAAACATGGAAATAATTAGCATTTTACTACAAGGTACCATGAACCACAAAGATTCGATGGGCTATAACGATGTAGTAACAGAAGATTGGGTGCAAATTATGAGTGCAGGAAGCGGGTTGCGACACGAAGAATTTAATGTTGGCAACAACGAAGTGCATTTTTTACAAATTTGGATTGAACCCAAATTGCAAAATATTGCCCCTCGATACCAAAAAAGGTATTTTCCTAAAAGTGATAGAATCAATCAATTGGTTACGGTAGTGAGTAATCAGGAAGGTACCAATCACTGTTGGATTAACCAAAATGCCCACATACGATTGGGATTATATACTACCGCCACTACAATTCACTATCCTATTCCCACCAACAATTCTTGTGTTTACATTATGAATATTAATGGATTGCTATCTGTTGGAGATACCATTTTACAAACAAAAGACGCAATAGGTGTGTGGGAAACCAACGAAATTGTGCTACACATTGAACCAAATACTTCCTTTATTGTAATTGAGGTACCTATTAATCATTAATCTATTTTATTCACCCTTCTTCGTAAATTTTACAATGAATATTGAAATTGTTTCGGGCAGCCCAAGGCAAGGTAGCATTACCATACGAGTGGCCAAATATTTACAACATATATTGCAAACGCAAACCTCGCACAACATTGGACTCATAGATGTAAAGGAGTGGCAGCTACCTGCTTTGCAACAAGAGGTGTATAGCAGTTATGAAACAGCCCCTACGCATTTACAGCCTTTGGTACTGCGCATGCAGCAAGCACAAGCTTTTATACTAGTTACTCCCGAATACAATGGTAGTTACACACCTGCAATGAAAAATTTATTAGATCATTTTCCCAAGCAAAGCCGAAAAGCATTTGGAATAGTGACCGCTAGCACCGGCATTATGGGTGGCATTAGGGCAAGCCAACAAATGCAGTTACTCATTAATGGCTTGTTTGGCATTGGCTCACCATACATGCTAATTGTACCACAGGTAGATAAAAAATTTGATGCCCAAAATCAATTGGTAGACGAAACGTTTCAAAAATCCATCAATACATTTATTTCCGAATATCTTTGGCTAGCTGAGCAATTGAGCAACTAACAACACCTCTTTCGATGCCGTTTTTGGGAGTTTTGTTCCCATTTTTTTGTACGCATTTTTGAAAGTACAATAGTTTTTGGTGCTAAAAACGTGGCGAAGTAGTACTTTCGCCACGTTTTTAATACCCACCATGAGCGACGAAATAAAACACGAATGCGGTTTGGCGTACATCCGCCTGCGTAAACCTCTGAGTTACTATCTCCAAAAGTACGGTTCGGTTATGTATGGCCTTAACAAGCTGTACTTGCTGATGGAAAAACAACACAATAGAGGGCAAGATGGTGCAGGCATTGCCGCTGTAAAGTTGAATGTGGAGGCAGGATATCCATTCTTAGCACGCTTGCGTAGCAACCAACCTCAACCTATTGCAGACATTTTTTTAAAAGTAGGGCAAGAAGTACAAGAATTGGAGAAATACCAACCCGACATCAAAAGCCATCCCGGTTTAATGAAGGGTCATGTTCCTTATTTGGGCGAATTATTGTTGGGTCACTTGCGTTATGGCACACAAGGAAAAAACAATGTAGAATTTTGCCACCCTTTTATTAAACGTGCCACCCAACCGGGAAGAAATATTGCTTTAGCTGGAAATTTTAATTTGGTCAACACCGACGAGTTGTACCAACATTTACAATTACAACCCGGTAATTTTCAAAAGCAAAGCGATTTAGCTGCCATGATGGAAGTGATTCATCATTTCTTGGTGAAATCCGAATCGCTACAGCCCAACGCACCCAATATTGCCGAAGTATTAAAACAAGCCACGCCACTTTTTGATGGCGGCTACACAATAGGAGGCTTAATTGGCAACGGCTACAGTTTTGTTATGCGCGATGCACATGGCATTCGTCCGGCATATTATTATATTAACGATGAGTTTATTGTAGCTGCAAGCGAAAGAGCCGCTATACGAACTGCTTTTAACGTAGGCGAAAACGAAGTGTGCGAACTCATGCCCGGCCATGCACTGATAGTCAACGACAAAGGAAATCACGAGTTAACCCAAATTTTAACGCCTAAAGAACGTCGTGCTTGTTCTTTTGAACGTATCTATTTTTCAAGAGGCAGCGATGAAAAAATTTATCGGGAACGCATTGCCCTTGGACACCATTTGAGCAAACGTGTGTTGGAAGATATTAATTATGACCTTAAAAACGCCATTTTCTCTTATATTCCAAATACTGCCGAAGTTTCTTTTTATGGCTTGGTCAAAGGAATGGAAGACTACTTGAACCAACGAAAAGTACAACGCATTTTGAGTTGGGGAAATGATGTAACAGAAGAAAAATTACAAGAACTCATTAATAGAAAAATTAGGCAAGAAAAAATTGCCATCAAAGATGTTAAGCTACGCACATTCATTACGGAAGATGCAAACCGCAACGAAATGGTGCAACACGTTTACGATATTACTTACGGCACTGTTCGCAAAAATCAAGACACCCTTATTGTAATCGACGATAGCATTGTTCGTGGCACTACCCTTAAAGAAAGCATTGTACGTATGCTTGGCCGTTTGGAACCCAAAAAAATCATCATTGTATCGTCGGCTCCACAAATCAGATACCCGGATTGCTACGGCATTGACATGAGCAAAATGGGCGATTTCATAGCTTTTAAAGCGGCTATTGAGTTGATTAAAGAAAGAGGGATGGACAATTTGTTGCTTGATGTTAAAGAAACCATTTTAGCACTGCAACAATGTAACGCCTTACACACCGAAAACGTGGTTCGACAAATTTACAAACCTTTTACTACAGAGGAAATATCGCAAAAAATTGCCCAACTCATTACCCCTCCCGATATTCAATTTCCGGTACAAGTGATTTATCAAACGATTGAAGACCTGCACGATAGCTGCCCTACTAACACCGGCGATTGGTACTTTACAGGTAACTATCCTACTCCGGGTGGTAACAAAGTGTGTAACAAGGCTTTTTTAAATTATTTGGAAGGAAAAGATGTTCGCGGTTACTAATACCCTATTTCAACCCTTTTCAAGTTGGTATAGACAAGCATATTTAAATATACTTGTCTATACCAACACAATACACGCCTATTCATGAAGCAGTTAATAATGGTTCGGCATGCCAAAAGCAGTTGGGAGTCATCGGTACAAACCGACTTCGAAAGACCCCTGAATACACGTGATCACCACGATGCCCCTATGATGGCTCAACGATTAATTGCCAAAAAGATTGCAGTGGATGCTATTGTTACTAGTACCGCCAATAGGGCGTTAAGCACGGCCAATTATTTTTACCAAGCGTATACACAAGCCCCCAACTTGCCAACCATTGCATTGATACCTACCCCCACTTTGTACCATGCTCCTGAAGATGTATTGCTTCAAACAATTACGCACTTACCCAATCATTTACAGTCGGTTATTGTGGTTTGTCACAATCCCGGCATCACCGATTTTGTAAATACACTAACCAACACACATCTTAGCAACATGCCCACTTGTGGCATATTTGCCATTAATGCCGACTGCCCTACTTGGAATACTTTTGCAGTTGCCCACAAATCGTTCCTGTTTTTCGATGCGCCCAAAAGCAATGGACTTTACTACTAAGCAACGGTTGCAGACAACATTTTCCAAAACAATGCCTGCTGTTGAGTATTTGAAGTTTGTTTTTGATTCGCCCATTCTACAGCCTTGGTAGCATATTGCATGCGTAGACTTTCGTTTTTATACAAGGCTATTAAATGTTGCCCTATTTCGTTAGCATCATCCACATTAACATATATCACTGCTGCTTGCAACATTTCCTCCCATCCCATGTTTTTGGCTACCAATACCGGTGTTCCACCCTTCAAAATATCCATTATTGTATCTGAAAAAGAGTAATGCATAGCGGTTAGTACAGCAGCATAAGCAGTACTAAATAATTGTTGGCAATCGGTTTGGTTAGGTTCTTTCATGATAACCACCGCATCTTTGAATTTATAGGTAGCTATTTTTTCGCTCAATCCTGCTTCTTCTACAGCATCTTGTGCCAATATCACCAACTTCATGTTGCTTTTTTGCCATTTTTTAAACACGGCAAAGGCCTTCAACAATACAATAATATTACCCGTTGCATGCAAACTGCCCGTATATAAAAAAAATTCACAACCCTCTGTATAGTTTGCCTTAATAGCTTCTTTTTGTTCCCACCCTTTTGGTGTTATCTCCAACTGGCTAACGGGGGGTAATAAATGCATCTTATTTCGCACCGCAGCAATGGCAGAAATGATTTGATGGTATGCCTGCGGCGAAAAAACGCCTATTTGAGCGGCACGCCGTAGCGATGCTTTGGCAAACAATTGGTAAAATCGCAAGGTAGACTTATCAAACAACGTTGGCTGCTGCAAAGGCACTACACCGTCGGTCAGCATTAGCTGCGCACATCGTATTGTGGCACTTGTAAATCCATACGGCTGAATGACGGCATCCACAACGCGTTTTCGCAGCAAAAATGGCAACTGAATGTCTAACCAATATCGATATTTCCACCACGAATTGGGCACTTTTGCATGTACATGGTTAGTTATATTGGGCAGTTGTAATGATGCGTTCGGCACATCATCTATTATTAAAAAAGCATGTTCAGGATGTTGAGAGGCCAAATCCATACTTAATTGCCGTATTCGGCTCTGCATTGCCCTTGCCTGTGGATGTATAATGGGTGCAAGAGCATTAATAACTATTAGCATGGCACTAAATTAATTACATATTCGTCAGCAACAACAAAAACCTGTATTTACACACAATTTACCCATCAAACACCAATATTATATGGTATATGCAATAAAAAAAAGGGTTTTTTGCTTCCAAAGTACAATATGTGGTTTTTTCTGTTTACTTTGCTTTCATACCAACCCACCCCAACATGGATACTGTAGTACCTGTAAGCAATATTGATCCCCAATTGATTGTAGTGGGTGCAGGCCCCGGCGACCCCGAACTACTTACCATGAAAGCCTACAACGTACTCAAAAATGCCAAAGTAGTTTTGTATGACAACCTGGCCAACCAACAATTATTGAATATTACAGCTGATGATTGCGAAAAAATATATGTTGGAAAATTACCTTATGGTGAATATACCCCGCAAGAAACGATTCACGAACTCATTAGGGAAAAAGCCTTTTCAAAAGGAGCTGTGGTACGCTTAAAAGGGGGCGATCCCTTTATTTTTGGCAGAGGTTACGAGGAAATGTTGTTTGCCCGCAGCATTGGAATTACCTGTAGCTATATTCCGGGCATTACCACTATGCAAGCTATTGGTTTTGAAAACATCCCTTTAACACACCGCAACATTAGTGAGGGCTTTTGGGTAATGACGGGTACCAAAAAAGATGGCTCGTTGAGTAACGACTTACACTTGGCTATGCAAAGCAAAGCTACCGTAATCATTTATATGGGCATGAAAAAAATTGGCTATATCGCAAAAGCTTACCAAGATTTTGGATACGGCAATACTCCGGCTGCCATAATTCAACATGCCACCTTACCGCAGCAAAAAGTAGCTAAGGGATTGGTGAAAGATTTGCCCGAAATAGCTGCTGCACACCAACTATCGCATCCGGCCATCATTGTTATTGGACAGGTGGTTAACATTCCAAACAATGCTTTTGTAAACAACTTATAAATGGCAATACAGTAATCATTACCATTGACTACGCAAACAAAATTTATTAATAATCATGGAACAAAGACCACCGCTACCTCCTTTTACAGAAGCAACTGCCAAACAAAAAATTCAAATGGCAGAAGATGCTTGGAATAGCAAAGACCCCGAAAGAGTTGCAAAAGCCTACACCGAACAAAGCGAATGGCGCAATAGAAACCTATTTATCAGTGGAAGAGAACAAATAATTGCCTTCCTTACGGACAAGTGGGAAAAAGAATTGAATTATCGACTGAAAAAAGAATATTGGGCCCATACCGATAATCGAATTGCAGTTCGTTTTGAATACGAATACCAAAATGCGCAGGGCCAATGGTTTAGAGCTTATGGTAACGAAAACTGGGAATTTGATGAAAATGGATTAATGGCAAAACGATACGCAAGCATTAATGATTTAGCAATTGAAGAAAAAGAGAGAAAGTTAAAATAATGCATCAAGTCGCAACACAATACTTTGATTATCAGCGTGCACTCCTACTGCAAAAAATGAGTAGTGAACAATAGAATATCAAAACAACGGAGACAATTCACCTAATGGAACTATTAAAAAACATACCTCTATATTAAAGGCTTTCAAGTACCATTGAACTAAAGGCAGGAATCCTATTTTGCAAAACAGCCACATCACCACTAAATAATACTTGCCTCGTATGTGCTACACGGTAGCACTATTTGTGGTATGAGCCACGGGCCGGTACTACTAGCAAACACCGGTGGCGTTGGCACCGTTCAACAGCCAATCATTCTTGAACAGTATATTATCCTTCGTTAAACAAACTATTCTAGCTGATAAAACGACAGAAGGAATTAAAATCTTTTCTTAAAATTGCGGTTATTGTTGCTTCTAGCTTCTGGCCGACCTCCACTAGCAGGTGCTGCATTTCTGTTGTTGCGAGGTCCACCATTGTTATTTGCTCCACCGTTATTTCGGCCACCCCCTGCATTGCTATTGCTTCTATTTCCGCCACCATTGTTGTTGCGCCCACTAAAGCTTTGTTGGCGTCTACCACCATTGTTGCTTCGTGGATATTCGTCGCGCTCAAAATTTTGATTACGGTGTTTTATGTAAGGTGTATTGCTAAACTCTAAGGCACCTCCAGTAATGTTGTTCAACTCGCTGCGTATTGCATCGTCGTGAACCAACTCTTTGTGCCAATTGCTGTACGACAATTTCATGTAATACGCAATGGCATTTGCAAAGCCGTTCTTCTTTTCGGGATTTTCTTCCTTCAGTGCTTTATTAATTACTGTTTCCAAGTTTTTACCCAAATGAGCATATTTGGGATAACGGCGCGGATAACTCAGCGGCTGCGGCTTGCCTTTGTAAGTTTCGCGCTGTGGAATGGGATAAGGACTATCCACATCCAACGAAAAATCGCTTATTACAAACAAATGATCCCAAAGCATGTGCCTGAAATCTTCTACATTTTTTAAATGTGGATTTAAAAAACCCATCAATTCTATTACCGCCTTGGCTTGTTGGTTACGCTTTTCTTTATCTTCTATACTTAACAAATAGTCTACCATTCTTTGAATATGTCGTCCATATTCGCGCATCACTAAAAAATTGCGTTTGGTATTGTATTCCATTTTATCGCTCAAATTCATAAAACAAATGTAAGCATTGATTGGTGTGTTCACACGATTTTGCCAATAAGATACTGTAAAAAGCCGTTAAATGATGCAAAATTGCTCGTTATAGACCCTCAAACGAATTTGGTTAGTATTTATGCATCTCCAATTGTAGTCCTTATCTTCGCAAAATGGAACAGCTATTGCAACAAATTGAAGCCTGCAAAAATGAGGTAGCCGCATTTAAAGCCCATACACCCGACGATGTAGAAGCTTTTAGAATTAAATATTTAGGCACTAAAGGATTGGTAAAAAGTATCATGGGCGAAATGAAAAACGTGCCCAACGAACAAAAAAAAGCATTCGGACAAATTTTGAACCAATTTAAAGCTTTTGTAGAGGAAGCTTTTGCCCAATTGCAAGCCAATAATGAAGCCAATAGCCAAAACGAAACAGCCAACTTTGATTGGTCATTACCCGGCGATACTACTTTAGTGGGTACACGACATCCATTAAGTATTGTGCGCAATCAGATTGTGAGTATTTTCAAAAAACTAGGGTTTGCTGTTGCCGAGGGGCCTGAAATTGAAGACGATTGGCACAACTTTGGGGCTATGAATTTGCCTGAAGACCATCCTGCACGAGACATGCAGGACACCTTTTACATTAACCAAAACCCAGCATGGCTACTACGCACGCACACAAGTAGCGTACAAGCTAGGGTAATGGAAAATCAAAAACCCCCAATCAGAGTTATTTGCCCGGGACGGGTGTACCGAAACGAAACCATTAGCGCAAGGGCACACTGCTTTTTTCACCAAATTGAAGGATTGTACATAGACGAAAATGTCAGCTTTGCCGATTTGAAACAAACACTTTACTTTTTTGTACAGGAAATGTTTGGCAAAGATGTAAAAGTACGCTTCCGCCCTTCTTACTTTCCATTTACAGAACCTAGTGCCGAAATGGATATTAGCTGCCTCATATGTGGCGGCGATGGATGCAATGTATGCAAACACACGGGTTGGGTAGAAATTTTGGGTAGCGGCATGGTACATCCTAAAGTGCTCGAAAACTTTGGGATAGACAGTACCAAATACACCGGATTTGCCTTTGGTATGGGTGTGGAACGCATTTGTCAGCTAAAATATCGGGTCAACGATTTGCGCTTGTATTCGCAAAATGATGTCCGATTTTTGAAGCAGTTCACAGGCGCTTTGTAAAGCATTGACTAGCAGCTAGTTCATTCACTTTCTACTCCTAAACATATGCAAATTCATTCTACCAAAGGTATTGTATTGCGCAGTGTTAAGTATGGAGAAACGAGTGTAATTGCTACTATATATACCGAGCTTTTTGGCACACAAACCTATTTGGTTAAGGGTGTTTATACCGCTTCTAAAAAGGGAACGGCCAAAAGTGCCTTTTTTCAACCTGCTGCTCTGCTCGACTTGCAGGTATACCACAACGAATTAAAACAGCTACAATTTGTAAAAGACTTTCAATGGGTTTATTTATACAAGCAAGTGTATTATCAAGTAGTGCATAATACAATAGCCCTATACATAGTTGAAGTATTATTGCAAGCCTTAAAACAACCCGAACCGAATGCACCTTTATTTGGATTTGCCATTAATTACTTGCAGCAGTTAGACGCACTACCGCAAAATGCAATTGCCAATGTGCCGTTACAATTTACACTACAATTGGGCGAATTTTTGGGTATTGGATTGCAAGGCATGTACACAACCGAAACGCCTATTTTAGATTTGCAGGAAGGTATGTTTGTAGCTTTTGCTCCAAACAACCATCGAAATTATTTAGACGGAGAATTAGCTGCTATTACTTCTCGACTATTGGAACAAAATCAAGCTAATTTATTATTGAATAGAAGTACTCGAAACCATTTGATTGTTTCATTTTTGGACTATTTAGGATGCCACATTCCCGATTTTGGAAAATTAAAGAGTTATCCAATTTTACAAGAAGTATTAGGATAACACCTACAGAAGTGTAATTAACTTAGCAATTACAACTTGTTACCGTGAAAATAAGGATGGCTTTTTAATGCTGAAGTGTGGTCTGTTGCTTTTCGATTTACTTTCATCATTAAAAAAAGTACTCGAACACAAGCAATTAAGGAAAAACATAAAGAGAAATTAATGAAAATATTCAATCCATTGATATTGATATCTGCAACAGCTAAATTTTGATGTGTAATTCTAGCAATTTCGTTAGGCCACCCGTAAACATCTACTCCGGCACTAAAATCGGTGCCAATGCGTGCAGTTGCAGCTGTAATACCCAAAAATGCGAGCACGCTCAATAAAAAAAGCACAGATACGTTTTTCATATAAATTGTTTTAAAGGATTAGCATATTGGAAATGGCTGGAAAAATAAATGAAATATGCTCATTTGTGTATTCGTTTTCCACCAACGGCCTTTTTCTTCTTTCCAACTACCTTAAATAACGTATCAATAGGCCAAATATTATGCCAATACAACTTTTACACTACAATTTTGATGAATCAGCATTTGTTCATCCAACCCTTCAATACACAAAATGCCCGGCTTTTTTCCGGTTTCAAAACTACCAAATTGCGCCTCTATACCTAATGCTTGCGCACCGTTAATAGTAGCCCATTGTAATAACTGCGTTAGAGGCAAGTGTGCAAAATATTGGTGTAGGGTACTCAATTCGCTTAAAATGCTCAATGTATGATTGCTAGCCAAACTATCGGTTCCTACTACCAAAGGCACATTTTGGTTGATGAGCATATCAATTGGAGGTAATTTGTTTTCTATGTACAAATTAGCATTGATACAGATACAATAAGCTATTTGCTTATTGCCATGAGTAACTTGCAGCCACTTTATATCGTTTTCGTTAATACATGTGTTGTGTACCAAAATAATTTGTTCGGGCGCGCTTAATAACGGCAATACACTTTGTATACTTGTTTTTCGAGTGGGGACATGGTGGGCAGTATCTACCTGCAACTGTTGGTATAAAACATTAAATTGCCCATCACCCGATACAAAGAATGCATTTTCATCGGCACATTCTTGGTTGTGCATCGAGGTTAATGAATGCGCATTAAAGGTGTTGATATGCTCAAACAATTTTGCAGAAACCGAATAAGGGGCATGTGGCACCAAGGAGGTACTTTTAGGAAAATACGGTAAAAATTGCTGAAAAACAGCCTTTGCCGCTTCAAAACGAGCATCAGCTACGCTTGGCGAAAAACCACTTACTTCTACAAAATTGTGGTAATACAGTTGGTGATATTGCTTTACCGCTAATGATATGGCTAAATTACTAATATCGCCTACGGCTACAATGCCCTCTTGCAACATTTGCCGTTCTGCCTGTTGCATTGCTTGCACAATAGTGGCTTCATTGGTAGAACGCAACGCCAATATGTGCAAAATAAACTGTACCAAGCCTGTGTGTTGTGGAATTTGTCCCAACAAATGGCTCAACTCCAAATGACAGTGACAGTTGATAAAACCCGGACACAACAAGCCTTCAAACACTTCAACCCCACCGCCTGCATCCTTTTCGTGCACAATATTTACAATCGTTCCATCCTGTGTGCAAACCAATACATGTGAGCCATTCAGCAATTCCCTTCCGGTAAATATTGCATCTGCCTTCAATTTTCGAAACATACTTCTTTTTTCTAGAGGTGAAATAGAGTGGTCGGTAAAGATGGGTATTATTTTATAGTAACCACGTTGATTTTTTCAGTTTTGCTGCACAACTATTTGCCTACAACAATGGCTTTGTTTTGCTAAAATAATCAATACACCTCTTCATTTATAACAACCCTATCAATGATTATCCTAGCCAATAACAGCCTGTTTTTTTTCATTTTCACAACATTTAACGTTGTATTGAAAGAAATGTGAAAAAAAATGTCGCTAATAAGTAAAACTGTTTTAACATTGCAACGGAAACAAACTTGCATTTGTTAGTCTTCTTACTAATCTAGCAGTTTCACCCCTTCCGGTTTCAAAAATCAATCTTTTTCTTCTTAGAAATTTAGGTCAACATTTATCAACCCTTAAATAATCGCATCCGATTAGTTTTACACATAACAGTTCTATGTACGAAATTTCACAACTTACCGAGCTACAATTGCCCGAATTGCAAACAATAGCCACACAATTGAAAATAAAAAGATTAAAAGATTTAGACAAAGAAGCATTAATTGCCAAAATACTCGATCAACAGCAATTAACTACCAAATCACAGCCACAAGCCGAAATGCCTTTAGCCGAAACCGCTGCAGAAGCTACAGACGACAAGCCAAGAAAACCTCGTACACGCAAGCCGTTGAATAAAAGTTTGATGAACAATGGTATTGCCCAAGCTGCTGAAAAAGCGGCGCCTACTACAGAAAAAGTACACACTACTAGTGAGGCTTCAATCATATCAACCAATATAGAAGCATCTCCGAAATCTATAACCGAAGAGGTCGTTAATACGCCTAACGCCCCCCTTTCCTCGACTGCCAAAGGCTCAAAAGAGGATGCTCTGCGCAAAGGAAAACGACCAAGACGTCCCATGCATGAAGAAAATGAGGGTCCGAAAGATGCCGAGCAAGAAACAGAATTGGATGAAATGCAGTTGAGCTTAGCACAACAATTGCTTCAAGCTACTGAATCGGCTTCGGATAGGCTTATTTTGGACATTGCTATTGGTGAAGACGAACTAGACGAAGATGAAACGGATAATGATTCCGACAACGATGCAACTGAATTGTCGACAGATACGGACAATAACACCAACGACAACCTTGTAAACGTAGAAGCACCTGCAACAACTACGCCTCCACCGCAGCAGCGCCATGTACAGCCTATGCGCAAAGAGCCTGTTTTTAACATAGAATTTGATGGCATCATTAGTGGTGAAGGTGTTTTGGAAATGATGCCCGATGGATATGGCTTTTTAAGAAGCAGTGATTACAATTATTTAAGTTCGCCGGACGATGTGTATGTATCGCCTTCTCAAATAAAATTATTCGGCCTTAAAACTGGTGATACCGTTGCCGGAAGTGTACGACCACCCAAAGAGGGAGAAAAATACTTTGCCCTGCTGAAAGTGGACGCTATCAATGGCAAACGCCCCGACGAAGTAAGAGACCGCATTCCTTTCGATTACCTAACACCATTGTTTCCATTCGAAAAACTCAATCTTTTTACTACATCTAACAATTATAGTACACGTATCATGGACCTCTTTACCCCGATTGGTAAAGGTCAGCGTGGATTGATTGTAGCGCAACCGAAAGTGGGTAAAACCATGTTGCTGAAAGAAGTAGCCAATGCTATTGCAGCCAATCACCCGGAATGTTATTTGATGGTTGTATTGATAGACGAACGCCCCGAAGAAGTTACCGATATGGAACGCAGTGTGCGGGCAGAAGTAATTGCCTCAACCTTTGATGAACCGGCAGAAAAACACGTTAAAGTAAGCGCTATTGCATTACAAAAAGCCAAACGCTTGGTAGAATGTGGCCACGACGTAGTGATTTTGTTAGATAGCATTACCCGATTGGCTAGAGCACACAATACAGTAGCCCCTAGCAGTGGTAAAGTACTAAGTGGTGGTGTAGAAGCGAACGCTATGCAAAAGCCGAAGCAGTTTTTTGGTGCAGCTCGTAAAATTGAAAATGGAGGTTCACTTACTATTTTAGCTACCGCTTTGATAGATACAGGTAGTAAAATGGATGAAGTAATATTTGAAGAGTTTAAAGGTACGGGCAATATGGAATTATTGCTAGATAGAAGATTGGCTAACCGCCGTATTTTCCCTGCCATAGACCTTACGGGCTCTTCTACCCGTAGAGATGATTTATTGCTAGACAAAGATGTATTGCAAAGAATGAATGTTTTACGCTTGTACATCAATGATATGAATACTGAAGAAGCAATGAACGATTTACTCAAAAGAATGCGTGGCACAAAAGACAATGAAGAATTTTTAGCAAGTATGAATCGTTAAAATTTTTTGACCAAAACATATACAAGCATAAAAGATAAAGGCGTCTCACAAAATGGAGGACGCCTTTATTGTATTCAGAACTTTACCCAACTTATATAATATAGCTAGAGTAATACATTATCTGCTTCTTTTCAACCAACTTTCGGGGTTTAAGTGTGTATTTTTTTCGTTTGTTACCCTAAACTCAAATTCTCCTTGCCCATCTAAATTGGCTGCCACTTTACCAAGTAAAGTTCCTGCTTTTACCGACTGATTAGGGGACACATTAACCGAGGAAAGTTTGTTGTAAATGGTAAAGTACTTACCATGTTGAACAATTACCGCTAAAGCATCGCCAATATCAAACACATTGGTAACAATACCATCGGCTACGCTTTTGATAGATGTTCCAATATCGGTGGAAATAATGATACCATCATTTTGTACATATAACTTGGTATCCAAATACTTTTCTTTTCCAAAATGCCCGGTAATAATCACTTTCCCTGATAATGGCCAAGGTAAGCTACCTCTATTTTTTTCAAAGTTGATAGATTGTGTTAAACCCTCCGGAGTGCCTTCTAATTCGGAATAGCTACGTGTTGGCGCACTTGGTTTGGGTGTAGGAGCAACAGTAGTTTCTTTTTCTTTAACACCGCTAGGTGGATTAGCATCGGTTGCTTTAGGATTGGTTTTTGCATTGGTAGCAGCCTCTTTTATTTTATTGGCGGCAGCTTCTTTGGCTTCTTTAGCTTCTTTGGCCAATTGTGCTTGTTTTCTTTTTTCTTCTTCTAGCTTTTTTTGACGGGCTATTTTGGCCAATCGTTCCGCCTCTTCCCTTGCACGACGAATAGCAGCCTCAATTGCACGGTTTAACGCCACACGCTCTTTTTCTCGTTTTTTAATGAGGGCTGAAATTTCTTTTTCCTGATCTTTTAGTTGTTTTACCGCTTCATCCTTCTCTTTTTTATCTACTTCTAGTACTTGTAATTGACTGTTTTGATTTTGCAAAACACTGCCACGCTCTTTTTTACTATTATTAAATTCAGCTATTTTGCTTTGTAACAGTTGTTGCGTTTTTAATATATTTTCAGCTTCTTTTTCTCTATAGCCTCGATAGCTTTTTAAGTAGGTGACTCTTTTTATAGCATCGTTAAAATTATTGGCGGAAAATAAAAAATTCAAGTATTCATAGCTACCCCTGCTCTTGTAAGCAAACACCAAACTCTTGGCATAGTTTTGCTTAAGTGTATCCAATTCCTTTTTTAAATGATTGATTTCTAACTCATTCTGATAAATACTTTCATCCAATTGCCTTATTTCTCGGGTAATATTTCTAATCAATGCTTCCCGGGTAGCTATTTTATTTTTGATAACGGTATAAGCACCAAGGGCTGCTTTCTTGTTTTTTCGAATCGATTCTAAATTATTGGTAAGTTCGGCCAATTCTTTCAACAATTGTTGCTGTTGTTTTTGCAAATCGTCGCGCGAAGGTTGCCCCGGCTGTGCAGACAACCTTAGGCACATACCAACGAATAACAATAGTATAATAAAGCCTTTTTGTAGCATCGATATAATTTTGAAAACCTGTTTAACCAATAACGAATAAATTGTACAAAAATTATAGTCGCTTGTAATTTTTAGGAATATTAACTATGTATTTTAAATCTTCATTAAACTTAAATTGTTTAAAGTCGAGTGTAATGTCGAGTTTAGACTTTTCGGCTACAGAAATTTTTCGATAAGTAGCAAATTGATAATCACCAGTGGGTACATAATTGGCAAATGTAATATCGCAGGTTCTGTTTCGCGATAAATCTACATCGTCGAGTTTGCTATGCAGTACTTTTTGATCGCTATTATCGAGTGTAATGAGATGTTTGAACAAATTGCCCAACATTAACACCATGAGGTTTTGATTAGCCACTTTATACGATGCGATATTGTTACTGATAAACACAGGATTGCCAATGAGCAAATCTTGAAATGTACTAAAATCTACAGGCAATTCGGTAACATCTTGTAAATAGGTAAATGAACGGTTTTTTACCCATTTTTCACCAAACTCTTTAATTACCACCACACTATCTTTGGTAATTTTTACTTCCATTCCTTTGGCTGTAATGCCTAAAAAAT